>WNFB01002315.1_pt1 | contig 17896 bp, 19 predicted proteins | sample 5400501 | NCBI WGS metagenome assembly WNFB01 (sample SAMN13153341, study PRJNA577476) | soil metagenome | isolation source: 200 cm saprolite under Douglas fir tree site 2 hole 1 | place: USA:California | collected 2015-04-18 | reverse complement strand
TCCTCCTCCTTCGCGAGGATGCGCTGCTCGGTCTGCTGGAAGTCGCGCTCGCGCCGCCGCGTCTCCTCGTCCACGGCCATGCGCGCCTTGAGGGCGGACTCCTGGGCGGCGAGGTCCGCTGCCTTCCTGCGGTTCTCGGCGTCGCGCTCGGCGTCCCTGATGAGCGCGTCGGCGCGGCTCTGGGCCTCGCCGACCTTCCGCTCGCTGAACCACTTGTGCAGGGCGAACCCGATGACGAGGCCGAGGATGGCGAAGATCGCGTCGAGACTGAACCAAACTTCTTGCATTTCAGCAGTATAGGCGGCGCGAAGCGGAGGAGTCAAATCCCCGCCTCTGCCGTGTGCCGACGGTGTTTCGAACCTGGTATGACCAGGTGGGCGCCGTTATTCGGAGGGCTTCAGGCTTCCCCTTCGAGAGGGGCTTGCGCACCACCCTCTTTCACAGCTCCCGTTGTATGCCCGAGGTTGAAACTTCCCTCCGGCATCACGTGCAGCGCAGGGACGACGGATGTGTACCATGAGCGCCGGGGAGGACGCAAGCCATGGAGCGACCGGCGGTGCGACGCGAGACGAACGGCCCGGTGACGACGATCATCCTCGACCGCCCCGACCGGCGCAACGCCGTGGACCCGCCCACGGCGACCGCGCTGCGAGCCGCATTCCGCGAGTTCGAGCGTGACGGCGAGGCGCGCGTCGCCGTGTTCTGGGGCGCCGGCGGCACGTTCTGCGCGGGGTTCGACCTGAAGGCCGCCGCCGCGGCTCCGCGGAGATACCCCCGCCCCTACGGCGAGGGGCCGATGGGCCCGTCGCGGATGCGGCCCGGCAAGCCCGTGCTCGCCGCCGTGTCGGGCTACGCCGTCGCGGGCGGCCTCGAGCTGGCGCTCTGGTGCGATCTCCGCGTGGTCGAGGAGGACGCGGTGCTGGGCGTCTTCAACCGCCGCTGGGGCATCCCGCTGCTCGACGGCGGCACCGTGCGGCTGCCGGCGATCGTCGGTCTCGGCAGGGCGCTCGACATCATCATGACGGGCCGGCCCGTGGACGCGCGCGAGGCCGAGCGTATCGGGCTCGCCAACCGCGTCGTCCCGAAGGGCCGGGCGCGCGGAGAGGCGGAGGCCCTCGCGCTGACGATCGCCGGGTTCCCGCCGAACTGCGTCAGGAGCGACCGGCGGTCGGCGTACGACTCGGTGGGGCTCCCGCTCACCGCCGCGCTCAGGCGCGAGCACGCGCTCGGGATGAAGTCCGGGGCCACGGGCGAGAGCCTGGCGGGCGCCCGGCGCTTCGCCGCCGGCGCCGGCCGCCACGGGACGTTCTAGGCGCCCGGCTCCTTCGGTGTCGCCTTGTCGAGGATGGCGACGAGGGCAGAGAGGCGCCGGCTCACGTCGGCCTGCTCGCGCGGGCCCTCCTCGCGCGCCTTGAAGAGCTCGTCGGTGATGTCGAGCGCGGCGAGCATGAGCGCCGTCATCGGGTCCTTCACGCCCGAGCGCTTGAGCGTCGTCGTGCGCTCCTCGATGTACTTCGCGAGGGACACGATGTAGTCGCGGGGCTCCGGCGTGCGGATCACGAGCGTCCGCCCGAGCATCGTGAACTCGACCCGCCGCGGCTCGGTCATTCCGTCCTGTCCAGCTCGAGCTTCGCGATGTCCTTCAGGATCGCGTCCACCTGGGCGAGCACCTGCCGCCGCTCGTCGGCGAGCCGCTTCGCGTCGCGCCGGAGCTGGGCGTTCTCCTCGCGGAGGCGCCCGAGCGCCTCGACGGCGCGGCGCACGGCGTTCTCCAGCTCCGTCAGGCGCTCGACGATCCCGTCGGCCATCAGGCGCTCCGCAGCGTGATGCCGAAGGCGGCGGTGATCCGCTGAGTCACGCGCTCCTGGACCCGGTTCACCTCGTCGTCGGTGAGCGTCCGGTCCTCGGCCTGGAACGTGAGCCGCCAGGCGAGGCTCCGGCGGCCGTCGGGGAAGCGGAACACGTCGAAGAGCGTCACCTGCCGCAGGAGCGGCCCGGCCTCGCGCGCGAGCGCGGCTTCGATCTCGGCGGCGGTCAGCGCCTGCTCCGCGCCCAGGACGAACGCCAGGTCGCGCTGGACGGCCGGGAACCGCGGGAGCGGCTGGTACGCCAGGGGCGGCGTGGGCGTCGCCTCGGCGACGTCGAGCGCGACGGCGGCGCCGAACACCGGCGCGTCGATGCCGTAGGCCTCGCCGACCGCCGCCGCGACCTCGCCGAACTCGGCGACGATCGCCCCGGCCTCGTTCTCGAGCGCGCCGTGACAGCCGGGCTCGAAGCCGCCGAGCCTGCCGGCGCCGGGCCGGAGGCCACCGATCCCGAGGGCCGCCAGCACGTGCTCGGCGAGGCCCTTCGCGTCGTAGACGTCGGCGGGCCCCTCCGGCGTGTGCCACGTGCGGGCGGTACGGCTGCCCGCGAGCGCGATCGCCGCCCAGCGCGGCTCGACCGCGCCGGTCTCGTTCCGCGCCGCTTCATACGTCTTGCAGAGCTCGAAGAGCGCGACGTCCGGCTGCTGGCGCCGCACGTTGACCGACACGGCGCCCAGGAGCCCCTCGAGGGGATGCGACCGGAGGACCGACGCATCCTGGGCGAGCGGGTTCTTGAGCGTGAGCGGCTCGGCGGCGCCGGTGGCGCGGAAGAGCGCCGCGCGGGCCGGGTCGCAGAAGGCGTGGGTGATCGCCTCGGCGAGGCCCGCGCCGACGAGCGCCCGCCGTACCGTCTCCGCCTGGCGCAGAGTCGCCGGCTGCTTGACGACGTCCACGGCGCCGGCGGGCAGCGTCGAGGGCAGCTTGTCGTAGCCCCAGACGCGGATGATCTCCTCGACGAGATCATCCTCCATCGCGAGGTCGCGCCTGAAGCTCGGGACCGTCACGTCGAGCACCGCGCCCCGCGCGCGGGTCGGCAGGCCGAGACCGGCGAGCATGCGCCGGGCCAGCGCCGGGGGCGTCGCCACGCCGAGCACGCGCTTCACGCGCGACATGCGGAGGGGCACGCGGACAGGCTTGCGGCGCCGCGGGTAGACGTCCACCATCCCGCGCGCGACCGCGCCGCCCGCCAGCTCGCGGATGAGCTGGGCGGCGCGGGCGGAGGCGTCCACGAGCGCCTCGATGTCGGCGCCGCGCTCGAAGCGGTACGCCGCGTCCGTCCGGAGCCCGAGCGCGCGCGAGGTGCGGCGGATCGAGACCGGGTCGAACCAGGCGCTCTCGAGGAGGACGCGCGTCGTCCGGTCGGTCACCTCGGTGTGGGCACCGCCCATCACGCCCGCGAGCCCGACGGCGCGCTTGGGGTCGGCGATCACCAGCATCGAGTCGTCGAGGACGCGCTCCTGCCCGTCGAGCGTCGTGAAGCGCTCGCCCTTCGCCGCCCGGCGCACGACGATCGTCGCGTCGGTCAGCGTGTCGTAGTCGAACGCGTGGAGCGGGTGGCCGAGCTCCCAGAGGACGTAGTTGGTCACGTCCACGATGTTGCTGATCGGCCGGAGGCCGACCGCGCGGAGGCGCGCCTGGAGCCGGGCGGGCGACGGCCCCACCGTCACGCCGCTGATCACGCGCGCCGTGAAGCGATGGCAGAGGTCGGGCGCCTCGACGCGGACCCGCGCGAGCCTCGCCGCGGGCTCGCCGGCCTCCGCGAGCTTCCCCCGGGGCGCGTGGAGCCGCGCGCCCGTGAGCGCGGCGAGCTCGCGCGCGACGCCGAGGACCGACAGGCAGTCGGGGCGGTTCGGCGTGATCTCGACCTCGAGGACGTGGTCGTCGAGGCCGAGGTGGGCGACGAGATCCTGGCCGAGGCGCGCGTCGCCCTCGAGGAGGAGGAGCCCCGCCTCGTGCTCCTCGCCGAGGCCGAGCTCGCGCTCCGAGCAGAGCATCCCCTGCGACTCGACGCCGCGGATCCGCGCCGCCGCGACCCGGCGGCCGCCCGGGAGCGTCGCGCCCGGCGGCGCGAACGCGGCGCGCGCGCCGACCTTGGTGTTCGGCGCGCCCGAGACCACCGAGAAGCGCTCGCGACCCGTCGAGACGCGGCAGAGGAGCAGACGGTGGCCGTGGCTCTCGCCGAGCTCGCGCTCGATCGCCTCGATCTCGCCGACGACGACGCCCGCGAGGCCGGCGGGCGTCAGCGCCGTGACGCTCGCGACCTCGACGCCCGCGTTCGTCAGCCGGTCGGCCGCGTCCGCGGCGGCGAGCTTCAGGTCCACGAGCTCCCGGACCCAGCCGTAGAGGATCTTCATGACGTCAGGCGAACTGACGGAGGAAGCGCAGGTCGTTGTCGAAGAAGAGCCGGAGGTCGTCGATGCCGTACTTGAGCATCGCGATCCGCTCGATCCCCATCCCGAACGCCCAGCCCGTCACCGCCTCGGGGTCGTAGCCGACGTTCTTCAAGACGCGGGGGTGCACCATGCCCGAGCCCAGGATCTCGAGCCAGCCCCCCTGCTTGCAGAGCCGGCAGCCCTGGCCGTGGCAGACGAAGCAGAGCACGTCCACCTCGGCGGAGGGCTCGGTGAACGGGAAAAAGGACGGCCGGAAGCGGATCCGCGACTCGGGCCCGAACATCTCGCGCGCGAACAGCTCGAGCGTCCCCTTGAGGTCGCCCATCGTGATGCCGCGGTCCACGGCGAGCCCCTCGACCTGGTGGAACATCGGCGAGTGCGACTGGTCGGCGACGTCGCGGCGGAAGACGCGGCCGGGGACGATGATGCGCACCGGCGGCTTGCGGGCGAGCATCGCGCGGATCTGGACGGGCGACGTGTGGGTGCGGAGGAGCGTGGACTCCGAGAGGTAGAGCGTGTCCTGCATGTCGCGCGCGGGGTGGTCGCGCGGGATGTTGAGCGCCTCGAAGTTGTGGTAGTCCGTCTCGATCTCCGGCCCCTCGGCGACGGAGAAGCCGAGGCCGGCGAAGATCGCCACGATCTCGTCGTGGACCCGCGTGAGCGGGTGGAGCGCGCCCCGCGGGGGGCGGCGGCCCGGGAGCGTGAGGTCGAGGCGCTCGCGCGCGCGCCGCTGCTCGCGCTCGGCGTGCTGCGCCGCCGAGAGCCGCGCGTCGATCAGCGCCTCGAGCTCGCGCTTGACCTCGTTGGCCGCGGCGCCGACCTGCGGGCGTTCCTCGGGCGCGAGCGTCCCCAGCGAGCGCAGGAGCTGCGTCAGGGCGCCCTGACGCCCGAGCACCCGGACGCGGATCTGCTCCAGCTCCGCCGACGTGCGCGCGGCGGCGACGGCCGCCCGCGCCTCCTGCGCGATCGCGTCGACGCGCGGATGACCCACGAACTAGCCGCGCGGCGCCCTGGCGGTCTCGGCGAGCTTCGCGAACCCCTGCGGATCGCTGACCGCCAGCTCGGCCAGCACCTTGCGGTCGAGGAGGATCCCCGCGCGCTTGAGCCCCGCCATGAAAACGGAATAGGAGAGCCCGACCTGGCGGCACGCGGCGTTGATCCGGATGATCCAGAGCCCCCGCATCCGCCGCTTCTTCTGCTTGCGCCCGCGGTAGGCGAAGGCGCCCGCGCGCAGGACCGTCTCGGCCGCCGTGCGGTAGAGCTTGCGCCGGCCGCCGACGTACCCCTTGGCCCGCTTGAGGATCTTCTTGCGCCGGTGGCGCGTCTTCGGTCCGCCCTTGGCCCGTGGCATGCGTCCGTTCCTCCCGGATCAGAGATAGGGCACGAGCACCCGGAGGCGGGCGTCGTCCGCTTTATCGATCAGCTTGTTCGCGCGCAGACGGCGCCGGCGCTTCGGGTCCTTCTTCTCGAGCTTGTGCTGCTTCCAGCCGCCCGCGCGGCGGAGCTTGCCCGAGGCCGTCCGCTTCAGGCGCTTCGCCGCGCCTCGCTTCGTCTTCATCTTCGGCATCGCGTCCGGTCTCCTAGGCGTGCGCCTTGGGGCTCAGGATGATGTGGAGCATGCGCCCCTCCATCCTGGGGTTGTTGTCGGCGGTCGCGATGTCCTGCGTCGCCTCCACCATCTTGTTCAGCATCTTCCAGCCGAGCTCGGTGTGCGCCATCTCGCGGCCCTTGAAGCGCACGGTCACCTTCGCCTTGTGGCCCTCGCCGAGGAAACGCCGCACGTGCTTCAGCTTGAAGTCGAAGTCGTGCTTCTCCGTCTTCGGGCCCATCTTCACTTCCTTGACCTGGATCGTGGTCTGCTTCTTCCGCGCTTCCTTCAGGCGCCGCGCCTGCGTGTACTTGTACTTCCCGAAGTCCATGATGCGGCACACCGGCGGCTGCGCCTCGGGCGCCACCTCGACCAGGTCCAGCTCCTGCTGCCGCGCCGTGTCGAGCGCCTGCTGGATCGGCAGGATGCCGAGCTGCGCGCCGTCGGCGTTCACGACCCGAACCTCCCGCACCCGGATCCCCTCGTTGATGCGAATCTCTTTCGCTTGGCTCAGGTGTCTCGCTCCTCCTGGTTGGCCGCCGGGCACGGCGTGGGAGTGGGAACGGCCGGCCGCCCGCTCACGAGCGGCCCACGGTGAGGCTCTGCGCGCGCGTGCCGATCTCGCGCGCGAGGTCGGCCAGCACCCGGTCGAGCGGGACCGCGCCGAGGTCCTCGCCCGTCCGATGCCGGAGACTGACGGTCCCGTTCTGGCTCTCGCGCTCGCCGACCACGAGCATGTACGGGACCTTCCGGAGCTGCGCCTCGCGGATCCTGTAACCGAGCTTCTCGTTGCGGTCGTCGAGCTCGGCCCGCACGTGCGCGGCGCGCAGCTTCGCGTGCACCGCGCGCGCGTACTCGGCGTGCTTCTCACTGACCGGCAGCACGCGCGCCTGGACCGGCGCGAGCCAGGTCGGGAACGCGCCCGCGTAGTGCTCGACGAGGACGCCCATGAAGCGCTCGAAGGTGCCGAAGATCGCGCGGTGGACCATGATCGGGCGCTTCGGCTGTCCGTCGGTATCGATGTACTCGAGCGCGAACCGGTCCGGTTGGGCGAAGTCGATCTGGATGGTCGCCAGCTGCCAGCGGCGCCCGAGCGCGTCCTGGACGTCGATGTCGATCTTCGGCCCGTAGAACGCGCCGTCACCCGGGTTCAGGTCGTACGCGAGCCCGTTCGCCTTGAGCGCGTCGTGCAGGGCCCGCTCGGCCGTCTCCCACTGCGCGTCGGTCCCCATCGACTTCGGCGGGCGCGTGGACAGCTTGAGGAACGGGTCGAGCGCGAAGGTCTTGTACCAGTCGCCGACGAGCTCGAGCAGCGCCGTGATCTCGTCCTGGAGCTGGTCGGGACGGCAGTAGATGTGCGCGTCGTCCTGCGTGAACTGCCGCACGCGGAAGAGGCCCGTCAGGGTCCCCGAGCGCTCGTTCCGGTGCAGCCGGCCCATGTCGGCGTAGCGCAGCGGGAGGTCCCGGTACGAGCGCAGCGCGTGGCGGTAGACGAGCGTGGACTCCGGGCAGTTCATCGGCTTGAGGCCGAAGATCTGCTGCTCGGACTCCACGAGGAACATGTTCTCGCGGAAGTGCTCCCAGTGCCCCGACTGCTCCCAGAGCTTCTTGTTGACGAGGATCGGCGTCGAGATCTCCTGATAGCCGCGCGCGTCGAGCGCCTCGCGCACGAAGCGCTCCAGCTCGCGCACCATCGTCCAGCCGTGCGGCAGCCAGAAGGGCGCCCCGGGCGAGACGTCCTGGAAGACGTAGAGGTCGAGCTCCCGGCCGAGCTTCCGATGGTCGCGCTTCTTCGCCTCCTCGAGCCGCCAGAGATGCTTGTCGAGCTCCTCCTTCGTGAGCCACGCGGTGCCGTAGACGCGCTGGAGCATCGCGTTCCGCTCGTCGCCGCGCCAGTAGGCGCCCGAGGACGAGAGAAGCTTGAAGTGCTTCACGTGGCCCGTGGACGGCACGTGCGGGCCGCGGCAGAGGTCGATGAACTCGCCCTGCCGGTAGAGCGACACCCGGGGCGCGTCGATCCCCTCGAGGATCTCGACCTTGTAGGGCTCGCCGCGCTCGCGGAAGAAGCGGACCGCCTCCTCGCGAGGGAGCTCCTGGCGCTCGAACGGATAGTCCGCCTTCGCGATCTCGCGCATGACGGCCTCGATCTTCTCGAGGTCCTCGGGCGCGAACGGCTCCGGCTTCGCGAAGTCGTAGTAGAAGCCGTCTTCGATCGCGGGACCGATCGCCACCTTCACGCCGGGGAACAGGCGCTTCACCGCCTGGGCCATCACGTGCGAGGTGGAGTGCCGGAGGGTCGCGAGCGGCGAGGGATCGCAGTCGAACTCGCCGGTCAGCTTGAGATGGCGTTCTTCTTCAGACAGTGGTGCGCCCGTCCCGGTGAATGATGGATGGTAGGCTCGGGCGGTTTCGAACCGCCGACCTCCTCTGCGTCAGAGAGGCGCTCTCCCACTGAGCTACGAGCCTATCCAGAGTACCGATCATGCTACCCCTACCTCAGCAGATTCGTCAACGAGGACTCGACGATATAGCTGAAGTTCGCCAGGATCGGGATGCCATTCTTGCCCCGCGTGAGGGAGTCGGGGACGGGCGGGAACGGCGAGGCGAACAGGATCGCGTTCACGGCGTACGCGTCATAGACGTCGAAGTCCGACGGCCGGCGCACGGTCACGAAGGGCACCCGGCCGTCCTTGAGGATCCCGAACTCGATCACGAGCGAGGTGCTCTTGTAGTCGCACCGTCCCGAGGCCTCGTCCTTCACGCAGGGGTAGGCCCACTTCTCCTTGATCATCCGCCGGACCCGGTCGAGGTAATCGCTGTACCTCGGGTCCTTCGAGTCGAGCGGGATCGGCTCGCCCTCGATGCCCGCCCGCCCCTCGCCGCGCCCGCCCGCGCCTCCGGTGCCGGGAGCCCCCGGCCGCGGGGAGCGGATGTCTGGCGTCGGCGGCACGCTCGCGACCCGCGGCGCCGGCGGGGCTTCGGCCGCCTCCCGCGGCGCCTCTTTCGGCTGAAGGACCGGGGGCTTCGCCTCGGCCACGGCCGGCTTGTCGGGCGGGATGTCGGGTTTGGCCGACGCGGGTTTCGCGGGCTCCGGGGCGAGGTCCTCCTTCGGGAGCGGCACGGCGGGCCTCGGCGCGGACTTCGCCAGGACGGGCGGCCGGGGCGCCGCGGGCTTCGGCTCGGCGCGCGGCGCGGGTTTCGGCGCGGGCGCGGGCCTGGCGGCGGGCGGGGCCGGCTTGTCCGGCACCGGGGCGGGCGCGCCGGGCAGCCCCCGCAGGGCCTCCTCGTCCGCCTTCGGCAGCTCGACGAAGAGCGGCTCGCCGCGCTTGACGTCGTACCGGCCCACCGGCGGTCGGACCCAGACGAGCGCCCCGAGCACGAGCAGGTGCATGGCGAGCGACGTCGCGATCGCCACGGTGGGCCGGCGCCGGAGCCGCTCGAGCAGAGTCGGGCGCATGACCCACCGATTATAGAACGGACGTCTCCCCATCTGTTCCAGGATGGCTCCCCCCGCGGCGCTACAGGTCCCGGTCGAGCGCCTGAGCAATCCGGCGCACGCGGCCGATCAGCGCGGCGAACCGCTCCGGCTTGAGCGACTGGGAACCGTCCGAGAGCGCCTCCTCGGGCTTCGGGTGCACCTCGATGAGCAGGCCGTCGGCGCCCGCCGCCACCCCCGCCATCGCCATCGCCTCGACGTACTCCCAGTGCCCCGTGCCGTGGCTCGGGTCCACGACGACCGGCAGGTGGGAGAGCTTCTTCACGACCGGGACCGCGCTGAGGTCGAGCGTGAAGCGCGTGGCGGTCTCGAACGTGCGGATGCCGCGCTCGCAGAGGATCACGTGCGGGTTGCCGCCGGCGAGGACGTACTCCGCCGACAGGAGCCACTCCTGGATCGAGGTGGCCATGCCGCGCTTCAGGAGCACGGGCTTCCTCGTCTCCGCGACGCGCCGGAGGAGCGAGAAGTTCTGCACGCTGCGCGCGCCGATCTGGAGGACGTCCGAGTACTGCGCGACGAGGTCCACCTTTTCCGGCTCCATGACCTCCGTCACGACGGGGAGCCCGGTCTCGCGCCTGGCCTCGGCGAGGTACTTGAGCCCCTCCTCCTCGAGCCCCTGGAACGAGTAGGGCGACGTGCGGGGCTTGAAGGCGCCGCCGCGGAGGATGCGCGCGCCGCCCGCCTTCACCTTCTGCGCGACCTCGAGGACCTGCTCGCGCGACTCCACGGAGCAGGGCCCCGCCATCACCACGACGGCCTTGCCGCCGATGCGCACGTCACCCACCGGGACGACCGTCGACTCGTGACGCACCTCGCGGCTCGCGAGCTTGAAGGGCTGCAGGATCGGCTGGACCGTCTCCACGCACTCGAGCGACTCGAGGCTCTTGAGCCGCTCCTTCCCGCGGTCGTCGCCGACGGCGCCGATGACCGTCCGGAGCTCGCCGCGGATGGTGTGGGCTTGATACCCCATCCGCTCGATGCGACGACACACGTCCTCGACTTCCGCGTCCGACGACCCGGCCTTGAGCACGATGATCATGTCCGGCCCTCCTTGCCCCGTCGTGGTGGAAAAAACGAAAAGCCGCGGGGAGTGACCCGCGGCCTCGACGGTGGCATCGCCGCGGGCGCTCGGTCCGCCCGCGGCCCTCTGTGTCCTAGCTCAGAGCGCCCGGGCAGACCTCGGCGAAGTAGAAAAAGAAGAAGCCGGACCGGCGAACCTGGCTGCCCATCGGTGCCGGTCACTCTACCGGGCGGCCGGCCCGCCCGTCAAGCCGTTTCTAGGCCTGGCTGTCGTCGGCCTTGGCCTTGTGGAAGCGCTTCACGAGGCGATCGCGGTAGTAGTAGAGCGGCAGGCAGCACGCGACGACGATCGCCATGAACGCGATCGCGTAGATGTACTGCTGCTCGGCGATGTGGGCGCCGAAGTAGGAGGAGATGATCGTGCCGGGGATCCGTCCGACCGTCGAGACCACCGCGAAGATCCAGAAGGGCATCGGGCTGATCCCGAAGAGGTAGGAGATGATGTCCTTGGGAAAGCCCGGGATCAGGTAGAGGATGAAGCAGATGATCGCGCCCTCGGCCTCCAGGATGAAGCTCATCCGATTCCAGTTGTGCTCGCTGAGCCATGGCCGCACGAGCGGCTCGCCCCAGCGCCGGCCCACCCAGAAGCAGAAGAGCGTGCCGGCCGTGAGGCCGATGGTCGAGTAGATCACGCCCCAGAACGTGCCGAAGAGCGCGCCGCCGACGGGGCCGGTGACCTCGCCCGGAATCGGCGAGATGATGACCTGGAACGCCTGGATGGCGATGAAGACGAGCGGCGCCATCCAGCCCCACGAGCGGACGGTCTCCTTCAGGAAGTGCTTGTCCTGGTAGAGGCGGATCAACCAGCGGACGAAGGGCGCGTCGGCGACCACGACCCAGACGACCGCGGTCAGCAGGACGAAGAGAACGCCCGTGACGACCGCCCAGCGCGCGCGATCCGTCATGGGCTCACGGAAGCGGGCTCAGAGCGACGGACGGCGATGGCTCCAGGGGCGCGCCGCCTCGAGCGCCGCGGAGGCGGCGAGGACGGTCGCGTCGGCGTGCCGGCGGCCGACGATCTGCAGGCCGACCGGCAGCCCGTCGGCGGTGAAGCCCGCGGGCACGGACGCCGCCGGCTGACCGGTGAGGTTGAAGGGGAACGTGAACGGCATCCAGCCGAGGACCGAGACGCGCCGGCCGTCGATCTCGCGCGGCGGGGCCGCGTCCGCGGGGAAGGGCGGCACGGCCACCGTCGGCATCAGCAGGAGGTCGAAGCGCTCGAGGAACGCGTGGACCTCGCGCCAGTACGCCTCCACGCGCCCGAGCGCCTGGACGTAGTCGCGCGCCGTGACGGTCCCGCCCCGCCGGATGAGCTTCACGAGCGTCGGGTCCAGCTGGGCCTCGACGTCGGGCAGCCGATCCGACCACGCCGCGTAGAACTGCGCGGCGATCAGCGTCGAGAAGAACGCCTCGGGATCCTCCCAGCCGGGGTTGACGACTTCCACGTGGCAGCCGAGCGCCTCGAACTCGGCGGCCGCGTCGCCGCAGACCTCCGCCACGCGCGCGTCCACGCGCGCGTAGCCGAGGTCGGCGCTCCACGCGACGTGCAGGCCTTTCACGTCGCCCTCGCACGCCTCGAGGTACGAGCCCGCCTCGCGCGGCAGCGACTCCCGGTCGCGGTCGTCGCCGCCCGCGATGACGCCGAGCACGAGCGCGGCGTCGCGCACCGTGCGGGTGATCGGGCCGACGTGCGAGACGCCCGCGAAGCCCGGGAAGCCGCTCCGGTGCGGCACGCGGCCGTAGGACGGTTTGAAGCCGTAGACGCCGCAGAACGCCGCGGGGATGCGGATCGAGCCGCCGCCGTCGGTGCCGAGCGCGAGCGGGCCCATGCCCGCGGCGACCGCGGCGGCGGCGCCGCCGCTCGAGCCGCCGGGCGTGAGCCCCGGGTTCCAGGGGTTCCGCGTGGCGCCGAAGAGCGGGTTCTCGGTCACGGCCTTGTGGCCGAACTCGGACGTGTTGGTCTTGCCGAGGACGACGGCGCCGGCGGCCTTCACGCGCGCCACCGAGATCGCGTCCTCGTCGGGGACGTGGTCGGCGAAGACGCGCGAGCCGCCCGTGGTGGTGAGGCCGCGGGTGAAGAGCACGTCCTTCACGGACACCGGCACGCCGTGGAGCGGGCCGAGCGGCTCGCCCTTCGTCACCGCGATCTCGGCCTCGCGCGCGGCGGCGCGCGCCGACTCGGCGGCGACGAGGCAGAAGGCGTTGAGCTTGGGGTTGAGCTCGGCGATCCGCGCCAGGACGGCGTCGGTAGCCTCGACCGGAGAGAGCTTCTTGGCCCGGATGAGGTCGGCGAGCTCGAGGGCCGAGCGCCAGATCACCACGACGCCCCGCATTGTATATCATCCGGCGTGGTGAAGGCCTTTGACCGCCGCGGCACCCTCGTGGCCGACGTCGCCTGGACGCCCGCCGGCGCGCTCGACGCCGGCTGGGTGAGGATCCCGGACGGCTCGTGGCTCGCGATCGAGCCGCGCGCCGGCGCCGACGCGCCCTGGGGCCCCTCCGATCGGATCTCGCACGCCGCCGAGATCGGCGGCGCCGATCGTGCGCCCCTCACCCTCGCCGAGGCGCTCGACTGGTCGCGCGTGGATCGCATCCCGACGCTGGCCGAGCCCGCCCGGCTGCCGCCGGGCGGCGGCACCGCCGTGCTCAACCTGATCGCCGAGCTCGCGCGCGCCCAGGGCGTCGACCGGCTCGCCTACCGCGGCCCCTACCCGACCGAGCAGCTCTTCGCGTCCCTGCTCGAGTCGTTCCGCTACGTCGGCGGTGCGCCCGATCCGCTCGCCGCCTTCATGGCGGGCGCCCTCGAGTGGGAGCCCGCGCCGCACGAGCGCCTGTTCGCCGCGGACGGCCTCTACGTGCAGCTCCGCGGACGGATCGAGAAGGTCGTCCACCGCGGCGCGGTCTACCATCGCCCGGACTGGCAGGGCGTGGCGCGCCACGCGGGAAAGCGCGTGCGCGACACGCGCGCGGGCGTGGCGTGCTCGCTCTGGGCGCTCGGGCGCGCGCTCGAGGACCACCTGCTCCTCTCCCCGGAGGGCGAGCTCCTGCGCGTCCTCGAGCCCGGGCCCCTGGAGGCGCCCGCACGGACCATGCGTCCGGAAATCCGGCGGGGCGTCGCCGCGGCCGTCGCGGCGGTCAGCGCCCCCGCGCTCGCGCCGTTCATCCGCGCGATCGCCGAGGCGGCGACCCTGGAGTGGGACGTCCTCCGGCGCGAGCTCGTCGTCGTCGAGCCCGGCCACATCCGCGTGTCCGAGCGGCTGCGCCGGGGGCTCGTCGAGCTCCTCGGCGCCGCGCGCGGGCGCGGTGCGCAGGCGTCGGTCGCGCTTGCCGCCGTGGTCGAGCTCGCGGCACTCGCCGGCGACGCGCTCCGCGCGCGCGCCCAGGACGCGCTCGCCGCGCTGGCGCCCGAGGCCCAGGCGGCTGCCCTCGCCGCGGGCGAGACGGCGCCGCCGGGCGACGCGCGCGGCGCCCAGGAGATCGCGGGGGCGGTCGAGGCGCTGCTGGTGGAGCTGTCGGCGTGAGCGTCAGGACGTGGCGCGCACCACGATCCAGACGTTGAAGGCGACGAAGGCGGCGATCGAGAGCGCCGAGAGCGCGACGTAGGCGATCCAGAGGATCTCGAGCCGCTTCCAGCGCGGGCGCGCCCTGCCGGCGAGGAGCGCCTTCACGTACGCGAGCGCGTCGTGCTTGAGCGTCGGCACGCCCAGGAGGTCCACGAACACGTGGTAGCCGTCCATCTCGATGAAGCAGAACGGGTAGAGCGAGAACGCGAGGGCCTGCCACTGGATGATCCCCGCCGCCGTGGCGAAGGCCTGCGTGAAGCTCCCCACCGGCGCGTGCGCGCCGATGATGAACGCCACCGCGCCCAGGACGAGGTGCACGAGCGGACCCGAGACGGCCGTGACCACCCGCGCCCGCCGGCTCGCCATGAAGATGTCGGTGACGTCCACGTAGAAGGTCGGCACGAAGCCGTGGAGGAACGTGAAGCCGAACTCGCGGACGCGCCGGCGGTAGTGGACACAGGCGAGCCCGTGGACGAGCTGGTGGAGGGCGACGGACCCGAACAAGAGGAGCTTCACGACGAGCACGCCCAGCACCGCGTGGCCGCCGAAGCCGGAGAACACGTCGGCCACCTCCCGGAGCAGCGCCACCTGCGCGACGGCGCCGACCACGGCGAGCGCCAGGCACGCGAGGAGCGCCACGGGCGTGAACAGGAGGAAGCCGCCCCAGCGGTGGAGCGCCTGGAAGAACGGCTGGACCCGCCGGCTCGAGACGTTGACGCGCTCGAGCCCGAGCAGCGTCCTCTCGACGGCGCGCGCGACGCGCGCGCGCCGGTTGCGCGCGAGCGCCTGCCGCAGGCGCGACCTCGGCGTCAGCGTGAGGAGCTGCCCCCGCTGGAGCTTCCGGATCAGGTTCGGGATGATGTCGAAGTCGAACTCGCCGTACTCGAGCACGTACGCCGTCGCGATTTCCTGCAGGGACGTGTTGCCGTCCATCTGCCCCCAGAGAAACCGCTCGTGCTCGGTGACGAGCAGGAAGCGCTCGGTCTCGCGGTTCTTCAGGATGAAGCTCCGCTCGCCGGCCACCCGCGACTTCACCTCCGAGACCTCGAAGGCGCCGTCGGCGACGCGCTGGGGGCGCGACTGGAGGAAGCCGAGCGCGCTGCCGATCTCGCGGACCTCGAAGCTGTCGTCGTCGCGCCGGACGAGCAGCTCGAGCTTCGCGGGCGCCGGACGCGCCGGCCGCTCGGTCATTGTAGCGGGCGCCGCGAGCCCGGAGGCACTCGGGGCGTGCCCTGATCCAGATGCGCGCCGGCTCCGTTCCGCATGGCGCGGTTCATTCCACCGGGGGCGGCGAGGCCGGCGTCATCGCGGCTCGACGTCGAGCCCGGTCGCCTCGAGGCCCCACCGCGTCGCTTCGGTGAGGCGCACGTCCGAACCCCGGAGACGCTCCATGAAGACGAGGACCATCGCGTAGAAGAATGCGGCGGCGGCGTGCGGGCTGGTCTCGATGAGCTGGTTGAGGCTCTTGCGGTCGAGCGCGAGGAGCGTCACCTCGGTCTCGGCCTGGATCGTCGCCGAGCGCGGCGAGCCGTCCAGCAGGCTCATCTCGCCGAAGAACTCGCCCGCGCTCTGGCGGTTCAGGAGCTGCTCGACGCGCGCCTTGACGATCTTCGAGACGAGCACGGTGCCGCGGTGGATGAGGAACATCTCGTCGCCCGGGTCGCCCTCGCGGAAGAGCACCTGGTTCTTCCGGAGCGAACGCTCGCGCAGGCGCTGTGCGAGCGCGGCGACGTCCGCCTCCGCGAACGCCGTGAACAGTCGGACCTCGCGCAGGAACGCGAGGAGGTCGGCGGGTGTCGCCACCGGCGCTGGCCCCGGGGCCTAGGTGGACACGCGGCGGATGAGCGCGTTGTGGAATTCGTGGCGCCGCTGGCCGGACGGGAGCTTCGTCAGCCGGGCGAGCGCCTGGAGGATCGTCGCGCGCTCGTCCGCGTTCAGCTCGTACTCGGCCAGGAGCGCCTCGGGGGAGCGCTGGAGCTCGACCAGGAAGTCCGGGTCGATCATCGCGCGGCCGACGAGATCGCGTAGCCCCTGCGCCATTCCGCGGCGATCATATCAATTTCCCCGGCTCTTTGATAGGCTCGCCGCATGCTAAGCGGCCTGCGCATCCTGGTCGTCGAGGACGAGCGGGGCGTGCGCCTGCTGCTCACGCGCGTGCTCGAGGACGCGGGCGCGAGCGTCGTCGCCGTGGCCTCGCCCGAGGAGGCGTTCACCGAGTTCGAGCGGCGGCGGCCGGACGTCCTCGTCAGCGACATCCGCATGCCGGGCGGCGACGGCTACCAGCTGATCCGCCGGGTGCGCGCGCTGCCCGCCGACCGCGGCGGACTGACGCCCGCGGTGGCGGTGTCCGCGTCGGTCGGCGAGGAGGAGGCGCTCGGCGCGCCGGCGCGCGCGCAGGCCGAGGCGCGGCCGCCGTCGATCGGCTATCTCGCCAACGAGCCCGCACCCGATACGTCCGCCACGCTGCGCGCCCGGCTCGCCGAGCGCGGCTGGGTGGAGGGCCAGAGCGTCAAGCTCTGGTACCGCTACGCGCAGGGCAAGCCCGAGCGCCTGCCGAGCCACGCGGACGAGCTCGTCCGCCTCGGCGTCGACGTCATCGTCGCGGCGGGCGCGCCGGCGATCGAGGCCGCCCGGCGGGCGACGCGGACGATCCCGATCGTCGTGGCGACGACCGACGACCCGCTGGCGACGAAGCTCGTCGCGAGCCTCGCGCGCCCGGGCGGCAACCTGACCGGCGTGACGCTGGCGGCCCCGGGGCTCGCCCGCCACCGGCTCGAGCTCCTGCGGGAGCTCGTGCCCCGCGCGACCCGCGTCGCGGTCCTCTGGAACCCGACCAACCCGAGCAACGCCGCCGAGCTCCGCGAGACCGAGGCGGCGGCCCGCGGGCACGCCCTCGAGCTCGTCGCCGTGCCCCTGCCCGCCGACACCGAGCGGCGCGTCGCGCTCGACGCGGTCAGGAACGCGGGGGCGGGCGGCCTGCTCGTCCTCGCCGACGTCCTCACGCTCGCGCGCCGCGCCGAGCTCGTCACCTTCGCCGCGCGGAGCCATATCCCCGCGGTCTATCCGCTGCCGGAGTTCGTCGACGCGGGCGGGCTGGCCGCCTATGGCCCGAGCTGGAGCGACGCCTTCGGCCGCGTCGCGGCGCACGTGGATCGCATCCTCCGCGGCGCCTCGCCCGGCGAGCTGCCGATCGAGCGTCTCGCCCGCGTCGAGCTCCACGTCAACCTCCGGGCCGCGCGGGCCCTCGAGCTCGCGGTCCCGCCTGCGCTGCTCTCACGCGCGCAGCGCGTCGTCCAGTGATCCGGCGCGTCGTCGTGGGGGTGTCGCTGGCGGCCGCGCTCCTCGTCGCGTGCGCCGAGCGCGAGTGGATCTACGAGAAGAAGGGCGCGACGCCGACGCGGATCGACCGCGACAAGGCAGCCTGCCGGGAGGAGGCCTTCGATCCGAAGGCGTTCGCGTTGTTCCGCTCGGGCCGCGTCGACCAGGAGGTGTTCAGGCGCTGCATGGAGCGGAAGGGCTACACGGCCACGCCCGCCGAGTAACCGTGCGGCGACCCGGGAACCTTTGCCGCCGGTTCCGCCTTCTAAAGGGACAGGAGGAAGGACGATGCGGCGGGAAATCGCAGTGCTCGCGGTCGCGGCGCTCCTCACGGGCGCCGCCCAGGTATCGGCACAGATCTACGCCCCCCAGAGCCTCGAGCGCTGGTTCCGGCTCGAGTGGCGCGTGACACGCGACCGGAAGGGGTCGGTGATCGAGGGCTACGTCTACAACCAGGGCGCGCAGAGCGCCGAGCGGATGCGGCTTCAGATCGAGCGCCTCGATCCGTCGGGCGTGGTCGTCGGGAGCTCGGTGGTGTGGGTCCTCGGCAACGTTCCGCTGGGCAACCGTGCCTACTTCAGCGCGTCCGTGCC
>WNFB01001931.1_pt1 | contig 17901 bp, 14 predicted proteins | sample 5400501 | NCBI WGS metagenome assembly WNFB01 (sample SAMN13153341, study PRJNA577476) | soil metagenome | isolation source: 200 cm saprolite under Douglas fir tree site 2 hole 1 | place: USA:California | collected 2015-04-18 | reverse complement strand
TCCATCCAGCAGACGGTTTGGGTGCGGACATGCAAATCGACTCCGATGTACACTGTCATCTGCGCCTCCTGTTCAAGCCGAAGCCGAACGGTGCAGGGCGAGAGTACCAACTCTCGCCCGAGGAGGCGCGTGTCTCATGACATCAGTTACGAAAAAATGCGCCTGCAACTCCTTTGGAATCTGCACTTGCAAATCATTGGACTTAAAGTCCCCTGGAATGAACAGTTACAAAAACACCGGGGGAGGGAGTACCCCCTGCTTTCGATTTTCACCTTTCAAACTTTCGACTGCTTCCCCGAGGCAGGCCCACATGTCCAAGAAATCTCAGCTAGATAATCGTTGCCGGCACACTTCCGCCGATGGCCGGCGCTGTCGCATGTGTCGCATGCCTGCCTCGAGCCCGCCGTGCATGGGCGTCGCGGAGTGCTTCCTCAGCGCGCTGGCCGCCCAGGCTCCTTGCGGGCTATGCGGGCGGGAGGATTTCGTAGCGGAAGCTGATGGGCGCGGTTTGGCGCAGCGTGGCTGCCACCGAGCAGTATTTGTTCTCGCTCAGCGCGATGGCGTCGCGCACAGCTTTGTCGTCAAGCTGCCCCCGGAGCTTGTACACAACTTCGAGCTTCACCCAAACCGTCGGCGGTTCGGCAGCGCGTTCGCCCGAGACAACCACTTCCAGCGACTCCAGCTTCTGGCGCTTCTTAGCCAGGATCGCCACCACGTCGGTGGCGGTGCAGGCGCCCAGAGCCACCAGCAGCATTTCCATCGGTCCGGGCGCCGTATTGGACTTCCTGTCGGCGTCGAGCGCGACGGCGTGGCCCGAGGGTGACACGGCGAGGAATTGCTCATTGCCGGCCCAATTCACCCGTGCGGTTTGCATAAAGCCTCCTGGAGCAGAGCTCTGCTTGTCTGTCAGGGGCCTACAGGGTAGCAAACAGGCCGGGCATCACGGAAGCAACTCGGCCTCGGGGGCGGGGAGGCGAACAACCGGACTACGCGCTCTGGCGGACGGACGTGACAGCAGCCTCCACGACGGGGTGCGGCAGGCGACGCAGCGCCTGGAGGAAGACTTGCACCAGCTCAGGGTCGAACTGGGCGCCGCTGCAGCGCTCCAGTTCGGCAAATGCCTCTTCGGGCCGGCGGGCCTTCTTGTAGGTGCGGTCGGAAGTAATCGTGTCGTAGGCGTCCGCGATGGCGAGGATGCGCGCGCCCAGCGGGATGTGGCTGCCGGAGAGGCCATCGGGGTAGCCCGAGCCGTCGAAGAATTCGTGGTGGTGCTTCACCATCTTCCGGACCTGAGTGACGCCGAAGAGCGGGTCGAGGATCTTGGCGCCAAAGTCCACGTGGGTCTTCATCGTCTCCCATTCGTCGGCGTTGAGCGGGCCGCTCTTGTTCAAGATTGACTCCGGGATGCCCACTTTGCCGACGTCGTGGAGCACGCTGGCCAAGCGAATTTCTTCCACCCGGGCTTCGTCCAGACCGATTGCTTCGCCCATCAACACGGCGTAAGCGGCCACTTTTTGCGAATGGCCCTGGGTGTAAGGATCTTTGGCGTCGATGGCCAAGGCCAGCGAGGTGATCGTATCCATCACCGGCGGCGGCAACGCCGGAACGCGGGCGGCCGCGCCCAGGGCGGGCTCCGCGCCGGAGTGCATTGCGGCCTCGCAGGCCTGCGCCGCGGGAAAAGGCTGCCCATCGGCGCCGGGCGCGACGCCCTGGCCAGCGGCCAGCGAGTGGACGAAGTGTTGCAGCCGCTCGTAGATCTCCTCAAAAGCCTCGGGGCCGGTGGAAAACAACCGCTTCAGTGTGACGCCGAGATAAGCCTCGAGCACGTCGCGCTTCCACTTCTTGCTTTCGTCGGCGTCAAAGTGGTCGGCGGTGGAGACGGCGTTGCCACCCTGGTGTTTGGAGAGGTACATCGAGGCATCCGCCACCTGGATCAGCTCCTGCGGCGTGGACCCGTGAACCGGGAAGCTGGCGATGCCGAAGCTGGCGGTGATGTTCTTGTCGCGCAGCAGCGGGTCCGCGGCGATCCAGGTGCGCAGCTTGGAAGCCAGTTGCTGGCTCTGCTCGATGTTTGTCTCCGGCATCAGGATGACGAACTCGTCGCCGCCGTAGCGTGCCACCACGTCGGACCGGCGGCAGTTCTGTTCCAGGATGTGCCCGACGCGTTGCAGGACCAGGTCGCCTTCCAGGTGCCCGTGGAAGTCGTTGACGAACTTGAAGCGGTCCAGGTCCATCAGCACCAAGGAGAACGAGCGGCTCGCGCGCGTCGAGCGCTTCCATTCCGCCGAGAGGGCCTCCATGAAGAACCGGTGCGTCTTCACGCCCGTCAAGCCGTCGGTGATGGCTTGCTCCTGGGCTTTCTGGAAAGACAGGGCGTTGTGCAGCGCGCCGGAGATCAGGTCGGCCAAAGTCCGCATCAGCAACAGTTCTTCGTCGGAGAAGTCGCAGGGTTCCGAGGTTTCCACGTAGAGCACGCCGTGCAGCTGATCGCCATAGACAATGGGCAGGGCGACGCCGGAAACGGAATCGGCCAGCACGGGGAGGCTCGCGGCGGCGGCCAAGTCGCGCTCCACTTGCATTTGGCCGCTGCGCGCCACCTGACCCACCAATCCCTCGCCCAGCGCGATGTGACGTCCCAGCGCGCCGCGGCGCTGCCCGGCTTCCACTTGAATCACCACTTCCTTGGCGGAATAGTCCAGCTGGCCGATGCCGATATGGTTGTAGGTCAGGCCGACCTCAAGCTCTTCGCCGATTTTCACCAGCATCTCGTCGGGGTTCAGCGTGGTGATGGCGTGACGCGAGACGTTGTTGAGCAGGGTGAGCTGCCGCGACTTGTTTTGCTCCTCGCCGAACAGCCGGGCGTTTTCCAGGGCGATGCTGGCCTCGCTGGCCAGCACGCGCATCAGCTCCAGGTGCCCTTCGTCGAACATCCGTTCCTGCAGACTATGCACCGCCATCACGCCGATGGCGCGGTCATAGAGCACCAGCGGCACGCCGCAGAAACACCCGGTCTGGTGGAGGGGCTGCACGCCCAGCCGGCGGGTCTCTTCCATGAAGCGCTCGCGGATCAGCAGCGGCTGGCGCGTGCGGATCAGGTACTCGGTCAGGTGGTCGCCGGCCGGGCGCGTGCGCTTGGGCAGGCGCGTCCCGCCGGTCACCTCGAGCTCGAAACGAATCTCGTTGCGGTGGCTGTCGTAGAAGGCGATCCAGAAGCTGGAGACGTCGAACAGCCGCCGCATCTCCGCAAGAATCTTCTCGAACAGGGCGTCGCTATCGAGCGTCGAGCTCAGCACGCGCCCGATCTCGTTCAGGATGTGCAGCTCCTCGGAGCGCCGCGAGGTCTGCTGAATCAGGTAACTGTTCTCCACGGCCATGCCGATCTGGTGGCCCAGCGCCAGCAGCAGCCGCAGCTCGGCGGGCGCAAATCGCCGGCCGTCCGGCGTGCCAAGCAGCAGGACGCCGAAGGCCTGCTCTTTGGCTTGCAGGCTGATGCCCACCACGGTCCGGAGACCCTGGCGGACGGCCAGTTGACGGAACCGCCGGAAAGCCTGCTCGCGCTCCAGCGCCATCCAGGAGGCATCGCGCCCCAGGTCGCGGAAGACCACTAGGCCGCCTAGGCGCGCCACCAGGTTCACCAGGTGGTCGTCAAGGCCTTCTTCCTGCGCGGCGCTGCAGAAGGTCTCGCTCAAGCCTGCCGCCACCACCGAGGTCGGCCCCTGCGGATCGCCGTGATGCAGGAAGAGCGCGCCGGCGGGAATGCGCACCACGTTTAACACGCGGTCCAGCGCTTGGGACAACATTTTCTGGATTTCGCCGCCGGCGAAGCTCGAGGTCGCCAGGTTAAGGTTCGAGAGCGCCAGCATGTTGCGTTCGACCCGGCGTTTTTCCTCCTCGTAGAGCGCCATGACCATCAGCCCCGCCGCGAACAACTGCGGGACAATCGCCAGCACGCGAAGCTCGTGCCCCAACTGCGCCGACAGCGGGCTGGGTGCCAGCGACACGATCAGCATCATCCCCCAAGCAATGAATGAGCCTGCCAACAACAGGTCCGCTATGGTCTCCTGCTTGCGACTTTCCATCCAGAACAGCCAGGCAATGCCGAAGAACACGATGGCCGCGCCGAGGTCGGGCGAAACGCTCACCCAGCCCAGGTGGTAGCTCACCGTCCAAACCACAAACAACGCTCCTGCCGCCGTGAGCTGGCGCACCCAGGGGTTCGCCTGCACATAGAGCTGCGCAGCGCAGAAAAACAGCAGCGCCGCCGCAGCCAGCAGCCACTGATTCAAGGCCGCCTGCCAGGGCGCGGCAGCGAGCCCGGGTTCCAGCGCAGGGCTCAGGTAATGCAGCGCCAGCAGGCTCCATCCGGCTGTCCACAGCAGCAGATAGAGCTGCCGTTTCAGCGTGTGCACGTAGGCAAAGAAAGCGGCGGTGAGAGCGGCGGCCGCCACTAACCCCAGAGCGAGAATGCCCTCGTGGGCTAGCAAGTTAGCGGCACCACCTGGGCCGGGGACCGTGCTTACCACCGGCAAGGACAGCGGCGGCGTCTAATGAAGGGGCCGGGACGTAGGCGCTCATTGCAAAGAAACTTGCACTCCCCGCGGGGATTGTCGACGCTTTCCCGAAGATAATACAGCTTCAAGCTAAGTCTCTGAATCGTTGGCGAATATAGACCACCTGATTGGCAGGGTCAAGGGTACTGGGGTACCAGAGAGGAAACACCCTGACGAAGCCCGAGCCGCACAACTCCTGCCCTCGCACGGTCCGGTGCGGGGATATGAGGACGTCTCGAGCGTCTCGACCGGCTGCCTCGCCTTTCTGTACCCGTTCGGCTAAGATGAACCGTTTTCCGCCGCTGCGGAGGCCAGAGCGGGCGAATGACGCCGATTCCCAACTCTACGGGCGCGAACGCAGCCAAGCCGCGCGTGCGCTTTGCGCCCTCGCCCACTGGCTACCTCCACGTAGGCGGCGCGCGCACGGCCCTGTTCAACTGGCTGTTTGCCCGCCGCGAAGGCGGAGTATTTATCCTCCGTGTGGAAGACACCGACGCCGAGCGCAACCGCCCGGAACTGGTGGACGGCATCCTGAAGGACCTCAAGTGGCTGGGTCTCGATTGGGACGAGGGGCCCTACTTCCAGTCGCAGCGGCTGGCCACATATCGCGCCGCAGCGGAGAAGTTGGTGGCCGGCGGGGCAGCCTACTACTGCTATTGCCCGCCGGAGAAGTACGGCAGCAGCGAATTCGCCGAAGGGGACGGCGCCCCACAGGCGAAGGAAACCAAGGACGCGACGCCGCGGCGCGTGACGCGCTGCGCTTGCCGCGACGCTCGGCCAGCCACAAGCGATCAGAAGCCCGCCATCCGCTTCCGCGTGCCGCTGGGCGCAACGACGCAATTTGAAGACGCAGTGTTCGGCCCCCGCGAGGTCTCCAACGAAGAAATCGAAGACTTCGTTCTGCTACGTTCGCCGAAGGGAGCCGAGGCAGAGACAGCCTTGCCCACCTATCAGCTCGGAGCAGTAGTGGACGACATCGAGATGCGCGTCACGCACGTGATCCGCGGCGCCGACCACCTCTCGAACACGCCCAAACAGGTGTTGCTCTATCGGGTGCTGGGCGCGCCGCCGCCGGTGTTTGCGCACGTGCCGCTGATCTTGGGCCCTGACCGCACGCGCCTTTCCAAGCGGCACGGCGCCACCAGCGTCGGCGCCTATGCCACTGAAGGCTTCCTGCCTGAGGCGTTCCGCAACTTCTTGGCGCTGCTGGGCTGGTCGCCCGGCGACGACACCGAGTTCCTGCGCACCGAGGAGTTGGTCCGCCGGTTTTGCCTTGCGGGCGTGAGCCGCACGAATGCCATCTTCGACCGCGCCAAGCTCGAATGGTTCAACACGCAATATCTGCAAAAGCTGCCCATCAACGAGCTGCTGCCCCAGGTGGAGGCTGAACTGCGGCGCGCCGGGCTATGGCAGCCCGAATGGCGCAACGCCCGGCGCGAGTGGTTCGCGCGCACGGTGGATTTGCTGCGCCCGCGCCCGCGCCTGCTGCCGGATTTCTCCACTTGGGCGCGGGCCTTCTTCAGCGACGACTTTGCCTACGACCCACCAGCGCGCGAAAAATTCTGGAAAGACGAGCGCTTACCCTCGCTCCTGGGCCGGCTGGCCGACGAGCTCGATGCGCTTGCCGAGTGGAACCACGACGCCTGCGACCGCGCGCTGCGCAACTTGGCGGAGGCCCAGGGCGTGAAGGCGGCCTTGCTGATCAACGCCGCGCGCGTGGCCCTTGTCGGCCAGGCGGTTGCGCCGCCGCTGTTTGAGACGATGGTGGCGCTGGGCCAACAGCGCGTGGTCAGCCGGCTGCGCCGCGCCCTGCCCGCGCTTGTCGCCAGGTAGCTGCCTCCGCAAGCCTGCCCGGCGTGGCTCATCGCTTCGCAGCCGGGGCCTTCCGCTACGCGCTACAAACAAAGACGTCATGGCAGGGGCTCCGCCCGCCGCGGCCAGCTGTGGCGGGAGCGTCAGCGAAGCGATTGCCCTTTGGGTCGCGGCAGCTCGAAGATGGCCCGATTTGCGGGCCGCGCGGGGGTGCCGGCGGGAGCGATTTCGAATTCGGCGGTGACGGGTTTGCTCACTGGTGGCAGGCAGGCCACATCGTTGCAGGGCTGGTAGCGGAGCGTCAGCGCAATCTTTTGTGCGCCGAGCGGGGCGTCGGGCAGTGCCCGCAGCTTCATCCGCAGCGTGACACTGCCCTCGTACACGGAAAGTTTTTCGAGCGAAAACTGGAATGTGCGCGGCACCCCGGGAGGATAAACAGTATCGAGGGCGCGGACTCCCTGCGGAAGCTCGGCCGCGAGCGTGGTGGGGATGAGATAGTCCAGCGAGACCTTATGCGCGTTGATGTGGAAGCCCGGGCGGATTCTTGCCGCCACGGCCACCTCAAAGGCGCGTCCGCGGGGCACCGGCTCGAGCGAAACGTAGGCGCGCGGCTCCACCACTTCACTTGCGCGCGGCAACTGCGGGCCCGCAGCGGAACCCAGCGCGAGACACCCAACCGCTAGGCAGAAAAGCAGAAAGCCTGCGGGCGTGCGGTGCATCGCGGTTACACCCCCACCGGGCTGCCGAGCTGCTGGGTCAGGATGCGGCTCAAACCCGTGTTCATCGCCGAGCTCGAGCAGACGACGACGCAGCGCCTCCAGCGCGGCCTCGCCTTTCTTGCCGAACTCGTGTTCATCCATGACAGGGTCAGGTTACAGCACGTGTGCTGCGCAGAGCAAGCAGAGGAGGTGCCTACTCATAGCGCAGCGCTTCGATGGGGTCGAGCCGCGCGGCCTTCACCGCAGGATACATGCCGAAGAACAGGCCGACGCTCATGGCCACCACCACGCCGAGCACGACCGCCCACGCGGGCACCACGGACGGCAGCGAGGGCAGCAAAACGTGGATGAGCAGGCTGATACTGATGCCGAGCAGCACGCCGATCACGCCGCCGACACCAGTCAGTGTCATGGCTTCGGTGAGGAACTGCCAGACGACATCGCGGCGCCGCGCGCCGATGGCGCGGCGCACGCCGATCTCGCGGGTGCGCTGCGTGACCGACATCAGCATGATGTTCATCACGCCGACGCCACCTACGAGCAGCCCGATGGAGCTGATCACCGCGATCAGCAGGGCCACTGAACCGGTGATCTGCCGGAACTGCTGGGCGATCTGTTCGGCGCTGGACATGCCGAAGTTGTCCGGCTTGTCGAACGGGACGTTGCGGCGCCGGCGCAGCAGCGCGCGAATCTCATCTTCCGCCGCAGCCTTCCTCCCGGGATAGGCCTGCACGCCGACGAAGTGTTCGTCGGCGCCGGGGTTGTGCTTGCGATAGGTGCGGTAGGGAACCTGCAACCCCTTTTCGGCGCCCTCGTCGCGGAAGAATTGCCCTTTGTGCCGGGCCGCCACGCCGATCACTTCGTAGCTCACTCCGTCCACCAGGATCGGCTTGCCGACAGGGTCCTCGCCGGCGAAGAGCGCGTCAGCCAAGTCAAAGCCGAGCACGGCGACATCGGCGCGGTGCAAGTCTTCGCCCTCGGTGAAAAAGCGGCCGCGGTCCATGCGCTCCGCATAGACCTGCTCGGTGGCGGGGAGTGTGCCGTTGTAGTCGATGCCCACAACTTCCTTGTTGCGGTAGCGGATGCTGGGAAAGTGTCGCGGGCCGATGCCCACCCGCGGAAACACTTCGGCGGTGACCGCCTTGACCGAAGGGCACTGCTCTTTGATGGCCAGGGCATCCTCCAGCGTGAGCGGCTTGCGCATGCGCTCCTCCTGGCTGAGCCGGCCGAAGTGAAAGCCCGGAGTGAACTTGAAGACGAACAGCGTCTCTGGCCCGAAGTCGTTCAGGAAGGCCCGGACGTCGCGGTCGAGCCCGACCAGAATCGAAGCCACGCCGACGAGCGCGGTGATGCCGATGACCACGCCCAGCACGGTCAGAAACGACCGCATCTTGTGCTCGCGCAGCGTTTCCAGCGCCATGCGCGCGTTTTCGCCGAGGTGAATCCGCATCGTTCCTCCCCTGCCCTTCAGAGCTCGAAGCGCAGCGCTTCGATGGGGTCCAGCCGCGCCGCCTTCCGCGCGGGATAGATGCCGAAGAAAAGGCCCACGGCTGTCGAGACCAGCAGGGCGATCGCGACGGCCGGAAGCGGCACAGCCATCGGCACCGAGGTGGTGGCGCCCACCAGCCCCGAGACCATATAAGCTACCAGCACGCCGATGCCGCCGCCCACCCCGGCCATCACTCCCGCTTCCATCAGGAATTGCAGCAGGATGTCGCGCCGGCGGGCGCCCAGCGATTTGCGGATGCCGATCTCGCGCGTGCGCTCGGTGACGCTGGCCAGCATCACGTTCATGATCACCACGCCGCCGATCACCAGGAAGACCGAGACCACGCCGACCATCGAGGCGGCGATGGCGCCGGTGAGCTGGCGCCACAGGTCCAGAAGCGAGCCCGCGTCGCGGATGCCGAAACTGTCTTCTTCGGTGGGTCGCAGGTGGCGCCGGGCGCGGAGCAGCATGCGCGCCTCGTCCTGCGTCTGCGACATCCACGCGGCGCTGCGCGCCTGCACGTTGATCGAAAGGCTGCGGTTACTGCCGAAAATCTTCAGGAACGTCTGAATGGGGATGTAGGCGAAGTTATCTTGCGACTGGCCGAGCACCGTGCCGATGGGCTTGGCCACCCCCGCCACCTGAAAGGGCAGCCCGTTGATCTGCACGAACCGCCCCAGCGGGTCGCGCCCCGGGAAGAGCCGATCCACCACTTCCGCTCCCAGCAACGCGACCATGGCGCGGTGTTCGTTGTCGGCGTCGGAAATGTACCGGCCGGTGGCGGGCTCCTCCACGTCCATCTCGCCGATGTTGGCCGTGACGCCGCGGATGTCCACGTCATCGAGCGATTCACCGCCGGCGCGCGCCTTTCCGGGGGTGCGCACCTCCACGCCCACGCGCCGCGCCAGCCTCATGTTTTCGCGCAGGTACTCGTAGTCTTCCCAGGTGACGTTCTTGTTCCGCCGCGTGGCTTTGACCAGTTGCTCCACCTCGGTGATGATCGGAAAGCGCGTGACCAGGAAAACGTTGGAGCCGAGATTGGCCACCCGGTTGGCGATGTAGCGATTCGTGCCTTCGATCAGCGCCACCACCACAATCAGCGTGGAGACCGACAGAATGATGCCCAGCAGCATCAGAAACGAGCGCAGCTTGTGCGCGCGCAGCGTCTCCAGCGCCACCGCCACCGGCTCGCGAAACTTCACACCCCGGCTCATCCTTCTCTCACCTCAACTTTAGGTACGCAACGTAGCCGCCGGAGGTTTCCCCTTCAACAAGCGCGCGCGGGCTGGCGGCCCGGATCAGGCTGTTGTTTTTCGCTCGGCGAGGTCCGGCGCGGAGGCTCTCGCGTGGGTTCAGAGGAGGTCTGGCCGATGAAAGTGCCAGAAATCAGAGCTGGCCTTCGATCTCCTTGGCGATGTTGTCGTGGTCCAACAGCCCGAGGACTGTCTTGACCCGTTTGCCGTCGCGGGCAATCAGTATGCTGGTTGGCAGGCCGATCAGGCCGCCAAATTTGGCCGCTAGGGCATCGTTTCCGAGCAAGATGGGGTAGTTCATCGCCGCCTGCTGGCCATTCACGTCGAAGCGCTGCTGCTCGACGAACGGCTGGACCGCTGTCTTGCCCTCGTCGTCCATGGCCACGCCCAGCACAGCGAAGCCGCGCGGGCCGTACTTCTGCTGGAATTCGATTAGCCAGGGAGTCTCGGTTCGGCAGGGCTCGCACCAGGTGGCCCAGAAATTTACCAGCACCACCTTGCCCCGGTACTGCGACAACGCCACGTCGTTGCCTTGCAAGTCTTTCATGACTATGTCGGCCGCGGATGCGCCCGCCGTGCCTGCCGCGTTGACGCCCGGCCGGTGAGACTTCAGCCACCGGTATTCCACCGCCACCCCTGCGGCCACCACCGCCAGAATAGCCACCACAATTAGGAATCTCTTACTCATGCCCGACTCCGTTTACCACGCAAATCGGTTCAGAAACGACAGTTTACCTGAAAGCCAGGTCAGCCGGTTGACGAAAACCAACCCGCCGACCAGCAGCAGCAGTACGCCGCTGGAGACCTCGACCGCGTGCAAGTGCCTCCGGAAGCGCTGGTAGAAACCCAGGAACCGGCTGATGCCAAGCGCGGTCAGCAAAAACGGAATAGCCAGGCCGGCTGAATAAACGGCCAGCAGGAAGACTCCGCGGCCAATCGTCTCGCTGGTAGCGGCCATGGCCAGCACCGCGGCCAGGATCGGCCCGATGCAAGGAGTCCACCCGAAAGCGAATGCGAAGCCCATCAGAAAACCGCCGGCGATGCCCGGACTCCCGCCCAGGTTTCGAAAATGGACGTCGCGGTTGAGCCAGCGCGTCAAAAACGGCCCCGCCAAAAAGATCAACGCGGCAGAAACCAAATGGACCGGCCCAAGCGTGCGGCCCAGCAAACCCGGCTGGAAGTCGAGCAATCCGCCTAGCCCCAGCATCACGGCTCCAATCACAAGCCCTGCGCGGATGGAGATGTGGCCAAGCCAGCCGACGAGGTGCAGGCCAAAAAGCAAAATCAGCGCCCCCGCCAGGGGCGCCAGCAAGTTTCGGTTGCGGACCAGGAACTGACCGACGGCGCTGGCGGAAGCCCCGAAGGACACAAAAACCACTGAGAACCCCGCAACAAATGCCAGGGACGACCCGAGCAGGCTGCTGCGCGGCTGCTGGCCTTGCTGGAGCTGGTCCACCCCGATGCCCGAAAGCATGGAAATGTACCCCGGCACTAACGGCAGCACGCACGGCGAAAGGAAGGAAACCAGACCAGCGATGAAGGCGGCCACAATGGAAACTTGCATAGCTGATTCCTTCCTTGGTCGGTGCCGCGAAAGCCTAGCTAGTTCTCAACTCCTTCTCTTGGATGCCCGGAGTACCCCCGCCGCTTCAGTTCCGACACCTATTCTCCCACATTCAAAACGCCTGCTCGGCGCCGATTTGTGCGAGAGATTCGTTCTTAACCTGAGACTCAGCATTGCGAGCCGTTCTGATTCTGGCTAGTTACCAGCAGTTCCTAGGCCATAAAGCCGTGAGTAGCCATCCCATTTTCCGGAACGGGCGTTCATCGGGCGGGAAGTGGTAGACATCCCATCACGGCATCAATCGTGCCAGTACTTCTGCGCACGCGCAGCCCGATTCCCAACCGCTTCCAGAATCTTCGTAGCTCCACCAAGCGGATAAGACGGCCTGGGCTACACCCCACCCGACGATTCGATACTTATCAAAGCCAAGCTCTTCTCGCAGCACATCGATCCGCCTGCGCTGTACGTCCACATTCGTACAAAGTTGACGATTCGGATTACGCAAGAGTGCCCCAACTTCGTAAGCGCGTTCGCCCGCCACGCCTTTGGGATCGATAGCGGTCCAGGACTGCCGATTCGACAAGATATTGAAGTGCTGTAAGTCGCCATGGAGAAGGACGGAAGGCTCACTGGAAGAAAGTAGCTCCCTAAAGAGAGATTCTGCCATTTCCACCAAACTTGATTGAAATGGCCCTGTTCCACCATTGAAGCGCTTTCTCAACCTCCCTAAACCTTCTGCCCACCTCGCCACCGTCGGAAACGAATGGTTCGTTGGCAGAGCTCGCCAGAGTTCACCCATCGTTCGAGCAGCAATTCGAGTCGCCTCTTTGTCATCAGTCAGAGAGTAGAGCATTTCGCCAGGGACAAGGCGCTCCATCAGTAGCAAACCGCGATCCTCATCGGAGTCGAGCAATCGGACAGCGCCGCGACCGGCGTATGTTTTCAGGGCCTGGATTTCGGAGTTGAGTTCGGGATTCGGAACGCCGATCTTCAGGACAACTTCGGTCCCCGTCGCGGTGGTTGCTGCTGCGACAAAATTATAGGAAAGTTTAAATGGTGCTCCAACAGAGATTTGCCAACGCTTTTCGCATTCGGTGATCAAGCTGGGCAAAGAATCCAGCCAGGCCGCCCCGTTTGAGAATGCGCCTAACACATTTCGCTTGAATGAATCAGACAGTTCTCTGCGGTTCATCACTTCAGTATAAGTGGGTGTGGCGAAAGATTGATGGGTAATGAGGAGTCGGCCTCCCGGAAACTGGCCGCCGGCCAACATAGATCCCGTGTAACGCCGCAGTGTTTACTGTGGCATCCGCCGGCGATTCACCCCCATCTCGGGGACGATGCCGGGACCTGGGGACTGCCTTGCCCGTGGATCGCTGCGCCCTGTTCACCGCCGCTCTCACCGGATCATGGCGCGGTTACGCAAAGCCGCCTCCCGCCTTCGCTCAGACGCCCACCGATAGGTTGGGCATTTCTCAGGACCTATGCTCCGTATCTGGTTACCTGGGCTCTTTTCGACAGCAATCGTGCGCGGTAGGCAGACACGAGTGCACACCCTTGCCGAGTAGAATAGCCGCTGGTAAGATGGCAACGCTCATGTCCAGAATGAGGAATCTTATTACCGCACAACTGCTCGCTTTCGCACTTGTGTGCGTTCTGTTCGCCGCGCCAGCCGGTGGCCCCGAAGCGGACACAATCGCCCTAGGCGCGGCCGTGTCCCTGACCGGGAAGTATTCCACCACCGGCAAGAACACCAAGGACGGCTACGACTTGGCCGTTGAGCGCATCAACGAATTGGGAGGCGTCAAGGTGGGAGGTAAGTCGTATAAGCTGAAAGTCATCTATTACGACGATGAGTCCACATCCGCCCGCGGCGCACAACTGGTTGAACGGCTGATCAGCCAAGACGGCGTGCAATTCGTGCTCGGGCCTTACAGCACGGCGCTGACCAAAGCGATCGCCCCGGTCACCGAGAAGTACAAGATCCCTATGGTCGAAGCAAATGGTGCGGACCGTGCGCTATTCACGAACGGCTACCGGTATCTTTTTGCGGTTCTCAATACCTCTGACCTTTACTTGAGCTCCGCGATCGACCTCGTGGCGGAAGAGGCGCAGAAAAAGGGCCAAGCGCCGAAGTCGCTCAAGGTCGCCATCGCGATCGAAAACGATGATTTTTCTCAGGACGTGCGCAACGGCGTGGTCGAAGCGGCGAAGAGGTGGGGCATGCAGGTTGTTGTCGACGACAAGCTTCCACCAGAGCTGAACGACATGTCGTCCACCCTGACCAAGGTCAAGGCGCTGAAACCTGATATTCTCGTGGTTTCGGGCCACGCCAAAGGCGCGACGCTGGCCGTGCGACAGGTTTCCGAGCAGCGCGTCTATGTGGCCGCGCTCGCTCTTACACAGTGCGATTCGGCGCAGATCGAAAAGCTCGGCAAGCCGGCGGAATACGCACTGTGTGGCTCCCAGTGGGACCGGACGCTCGCTTACAGCGACCGCTGGTTCGGAACGGCCGAGAACTATGCGCAGATGTTCGAGAAGCGGTTCAAGTACCCCACGCCCTACGTAGCAGCGGAGTCCACCGCTGCGGTGCTGACGTTCGCAAATGCCATCGAGCTGGCCGGAGCGCTGGACCCGGAAAAGGTCAGGGACGCGATCGCAAAGACCGACATGATGACCTTCTTCGGCCCAGTAAAGTTCGATGCCACCGGCAAAAACATCGCCAAATCGATGGTGCTCTACCAAATCCAGAGCGGCAAGTATTTGGTGGTTGCGCCGACCAAGTGGGCAAATTCCAAGGTCATTTATCCAGCTCCCGCCTGGGACAAGCGACCCTAACCGAAGATTTTCCATCGTTGCTGGCGACGTGCGGGACGGTAGGCAGTCAAGCCAATGGGAAATCTCACCTTGCTCTTTCACCAGCCGGTCCTAAACCTGCAACTGCTGATTGACGGCATCCTAGTGGGGGCGATTTTCGCGTTCGTGGCCTACGGCATGGCTCTCGTCTGGGGGGTGATGAACATCGTCAACGTGGCCCAAGGTGAATTCGTGGTCTTGGGAGGCTACGCGGTGTTCTTCCTGGCCCGAGCGGGCGTATACCCTCTCCTGGCCGTCCCGGCTGCGGCAATCCTGATAGCGATTGTCGCGTGGGCGCTGTACCGGCTTGTTGTCTTTCGGGTGGTCGATAAGGATCTTTTCATTTCCATCCTCGCGACTTTCGGTCTGAGCATTCTGATTCAGCAGCTTGCCAACCAGTTGTTTGGCTCCGACGTCCGGACAGTGGAATCTGGGATGGGCAGTCTGTTGCTGGCGCGCGGCATGGTAACTATTTCGGGCGTAAAGCTCCTTGCTTTTATCGGGACGCTGATGCTTGGCCTCCTGCTTGTCCTGGTGCTGCACAAGTCCCGCCTTGGGCAAGCGATCCGCGCCACGGCCCAAAACGCTCGTGCCGCCCGCATCCTCGGCGTCGATGCCGATCGGGTCTATGCTGCGACTTTTACGATCAATGGTGCTATTTGCGGAGCGGCAGGAGGGCTGGTCGCAATGACCTGGATCATTCACCCGTATCTGGGGCTTACCTATACCATCCGCTCGTTCATGGTTGTTATTGCGGCGGGTCTAGGCAACCTGGCAGGCGTTGTTTTCGCGGGCACTGGCCTGGGCGTGGCAGAGAACTACGCCGGATTCCTGATGGGAGCGGAATACCAGACCGCCTTTGTGTTCTCCTTACTTGTTGTGATTCTGGTGGGACGAAACCTGCGGCTCGTCCGAAAAAGAGAATACCTGAAATGACCAAGCCTTTCCGGCAGCCGGTTATGTATGCTGGGATCGGCTTAATAGCCCTCGCAGCTCCGTGGGTCGTGCCTTCTATCGTGACCCAGATGGCGTTTCTCTGGCTGATGGTGGTGTTTGCCCTGACTTGGGACATCATGGGCGGCCAGATGGGCTACAATTCATTCGGCAACATCCTCTTCTTCGGCGTCGGCGCTTACGTGTGCGCCGTCGTGCAGCGGGATTCAGGACTCCGCTATTTCAGCGCGCTCGCTCTCGGAACAGCCCTGGCCGCCATCGCCGCCGCGGTCGTCGCGGCAATTCTGGGACCTGCCGTCCTCGCGCTGCGCGGACATTACTTCGCGATCGCCACGCTCGGCCTGGGAATCGCCGCAGCGGATATCGCGGCGGGATGGCGCTATATCGGCGCCGCCTCCGGCATAGTCACCCCGCTGTTTCCGGGCGCAATCGGAGGCCGCGGGAGATTCTTCTACTACCTGCTATTTCTTGTCGCGGCTCTTACGTTTTCCACTTTGCGCTGGCTTTACCGCACACGCTTCGGCCTCGCCATCAATGCCATCCGCGACGATGAGGAAAAAGCGGAAGCCATGGGCATACACACCACTCGCTATAAAACCGCAGCATGGTGCATCTCCGCGTTCTTTCTCGGGTTGGCGGGTGCGGTCGCCGGCAATCTTGCGGGTTTCATCGACCCGCACGAATTCGCTTTTGCTGGAGCCACCTATGGCGTCTGGATGATCTTGATGGCGATCTTAGGCGGCAGGGGCACGTTGTGGGGTCCTGTGATCGGCGCCATCGTATTTCACGTCACCCAAGAGCTGTTCTGGACCTATCTGCTGGGCTGGCAGCGGGTGGCCATGGGGCTGTTCATCGTCCTCGTCGTGGTGTTTTTCCCCACGGGCATTGTCGGGTGGTTCCATCAGAGCTGGTCGCGGCGGCTTGGGAGCGCGGCCGGAGGTCTCACCCCCAACGCACAAACCAGGCAGACAGCAGACTGATGGCTGCGCTACTTGAAGTCCGCAACGCGAGCAAGCGCTTCGGCGGCGTCGTTGCCAACAAGAACATCTCTCTTTCCGTGCCTGCGACCGGCATCGTCGGCCTCATCGGCCCCAACGGGTCCGGCAAGACCACGTTGTTCAAGTCTATCGTCGGCTATCATCCCATCGACAGCGGTTCGATCAGTTTCGAAGGGCGCGAAGTGTCCCATCTGCGCGTCGCACCGATTGCCCGCCTTGGAGTCATACGAACTTTCCAACAGACACGGATCTACGGCAAGATGACCTGCATGCAGAACATGCAGATCAGCGTACCGCACCGTCACGAAGGCCTACGCACCATGTTTTCGAAGTTCTCGCAGGAAGTGAAAGAGCAGGCGGAAAGCCTACTCGAGTTCGTTGGTCTCTACAGCAAGTGTTTCCTCCCGGCTGGGGAGCTATCGTTCGGCCAGCAGAAGTTGCTCGAACTCGCCATGGCGCTGATGAATCGACCGAAGATGCTGCTGCTTGACGAGCCCACCGCGGGTATCAATCCGACGCTGATCAACGAATTGATCGAAAGGCTGAAACGCGCCAACGCGGATCTCGGAATTACGCTTCTGGTGATTGAACACAACTTGCCAGTCATCATGAAACTTGTGCAACACGTCTATTGCCTCGCTCACGGCGAATTGCTGGCTGACGGCCCACCTGAAGCGATCCAGACCGATCAGGCTGTCATCAACGCCTACCTGGGAGCGCGTTGACGGTGACAGATCGGAACCCCACTGGCAGCGAAACAACCGGCGGCGATGGGCGGCGCCGCAGCGGGAATAGCACGCTCTCCGCAAATGAAGTGGCGCGCGAAGCCAGCAAGCTCGCGGGCAAGGGACCAAGCCTTCAGGAACTGGCTTCTCTAGCGCGCGGGGAAACTGTAGTCGCAGTGAACAATCTGGTGGCTGGCTACGGCAATATGGAGATCCTTCATGACTTCAGCCTGCGCGTGGGCACCCGCCAGTCGCTTTGCCTGGTGGGCCCCAATGGCGCGGGGAAATCCACTGTGCTGCACTCGATTTATGGCTTCACCCGCATCGTGTCAGGAAGTATTGTAGTGAACGGCCATGATGTGACGCGGCTGCCCCCAAACGAGAAACTCAAGATCGCTGGGATTGCCTACATCCTTCAGGACAACTCGGTGTTTCCGGAGATGACGGTCGAGGAGAATCTGCTGATGGGCGGATTCCTGATGGCCCATTCGCACGAGGCCGCAGAGGCAGCCGAAAAGGTGTTCGACAAGTACCCGCGGCTCGCCGAGCGGCGGACCCGGCTCGCGGCTGTGCTATCCGGTGGGGAGAGGCGGCTCTTGGAGATCGCTCGCGGGATCATGATGAATCCCAGCGTACTACTGGTCGACGAACCATCGATTGGCCTTGAGCCGCGGTTCATCGAAATGGTTTTTGAGATTCTGAAAGAGCTACAGCAGGACGCGGGGAAGACCATCATCCTGGTCGAGCAGCACGCCAAGAAGGGTTTGGAGTTCGCCGATATCGGCTACGTGCTCGTCTCCGGAAGGGTCGCCATGGCGGGCAGCGGAACCGACCTGCTGGGCAACCCCGAAGTGGGGCGCTTGTTCCTCGGTGGGTAGCCACGCAGGATGATCCCGATGAGAACCCAGGGGACTCGCGGGGCGCTTGTTCCTCGGTGGGTAGCCACGCAGGATGATCCCGATGAGAACCCAGGGGACTCGC
>WNFB01001930.1_pt1 | contig 17906 bp, 15 predicted proteins | sample 5400501 | NCBI WGS metagenome assembly WNFB01 (sample SAMN13153341, study PRJNA577476) | soil metagenome | isolation source: 200 cm saprolite under Douglas fir tree site 2 hole 1 | place: USA:California | collected 2015-04-18 | reverse complement strand
GGTCGCGATGCTCGCCACCTATGTCCCGGCCCGCCGAGCGGCGCGGATCGATCCGATGGAGGCGCTGCGGTATGAATAACGCGGTGCCGCGGTTGCCGACACACTCGATCGCTTCGGGATAGTGACGAAAAAAAATCTCTATCCCCGCCAGCTCTCGCGTGGTCAGCAGCACCTCGTGGCGGTCGCGCGGGCCGTGATTCACAAGCCCGCGCTACTGCTCGCCGACGAGCCGACCGGGAATCTCCACTCCAGTCAGGGAAGGGACATCATGGACCTGCTCTGCGAGCTCAACGCCGCCGGCACGACGATCGTGCAGGTCACGCACTCCGAAGACAACGCGAAATATGGGAAGCGCGTGGTTCAGCTCAGAGACGGCTGGATTGTGAACTAGGGCTCAGTAAACTCGAGGCCTAGCCCCCAGGCCCCAAGCCCTCAAACTTCACCGCATGCCGGATCGCCCACCGCGTCTCCTTATCGCCGATGATCAGGCTGACGTCCTGGAAGCCCTGAAACTGCTCCTGAAAGGCGAGGGCTTCGACGTAGAGACCACCGCCTCGCCGCGCGCCGTGCTCTCAGCCCTCGAAGCGCGCGACTTCGATGCGCTGCTCGTGGACATGAACTACACCCGCGATACGACGTCCGGCGCCGAAGGGCTCGACCTGCTGTCGCGCGTCCAGAGGCTGGAGAGTGCGCCCCCGGTGGTCGTGATGACGGCTTGGGGCAGCATTGACGGCGCGGTCGAGGCGATGCGCCGCGGCGCGCGCGACTATGTCGAGAAACCCTGGGACAACCGGCGTCTCCTTGCGACGATGCGCACGCAGGTCGAGCTTGGCCGCGCGCTGCGCAAGAGCCAACGTCTCGAGATCGAGAATCGCACACTCCGCAGAGAGGGGCTTCCCGAGCTCATCGCGGAATCGCCCGCGATGCAGCCGGTCTTGCGACTGATGGAGCGCGTGGGCCCATCGGACGCGAACGTGCTCATCCTCGGGGAGCATGGCACGGGGAAGGAGGTCGTGGCGCGGTGGCTGCACGCCTCGTCTCCACGGGCGGAGCGGCCGATGGTCGCGGTGAATCTGGGCGGTATCCCCGATGGGCTGTTCGAGAGCGAGCTGTTCGGGCACGTGCGCGGGGCGTTTACCGACGCGAAGACCGACCGCATCGGACGCTTCGAGCTAGCCGACGGCGGCACGCTGTTCCTCGACGAGATCGCAAATCTGCCGCTCCCGCAGCAGGCGAAGCTGCTCCGCGTGCTCGAGACCGGCGAGTACGAGCGCGTGGGCGCATCGCGCGCGCGCCGCGCCGACGTGCGCGTCATCGCGGCCACCAACGCCGACATCCCGTCGGAGGTGAAGGCCGGCCGCTTCCGCGAAGATCTGCTGTTTCGTCTCAACACGGTGGAGATCCGGCTCCCGCCGCTGCGCGAGCGGCGCGCCGATGTCCCGCTGCTCGCCGCGCACTTCCTGCGCCGCTACGCCGCCCGCTACCGCAAGGCAGCGAAGGAGTTCACCCCGGATGCCATGGAGCTGTTGCTCCGCCATTCGTGGCCCGGCAACGTGCGGGAGCTCGATCACGCGGTCGAACGAGCTATGCTCATGGCGGAGGGCGGGCGTGTGCACGCACGCGACTTCGGGTTGGGAGGAGGCGGCAGCGGCGACGGCGCGGCGGCGCTCGATCAGATGAGCCTGGAAGAGGTCGAGCGCGTGCTGATTCAGAAAGCGCTTACACGCGCGGCGGGCAACGTGAGCGATGCGGCGAAGGCCCTCGGCCTGTCGCGCAGCGCGCTGTACCGCCGGCTCAAACGGCATGGTCTCTAAGTCCGCTCCCCGCTCCCTCCGGCACGAGCGCCGGGTATTCTGGCTCGCGTTGCTCGGCGGCTTCCCGGCTGTCGCGCTCGCGCTCGGCCTCCTCTGGTTCGGCGATTACACGCCTCGCACACAGTGGACGCTCACAATGCTGGTGGCGGGCGTCTGGCTCGCGTGCGCGAGCATCGTGCGGGAGCACGTCGTGCGCCCGCTACAGACCGTATCGAACGTGCTCGCCGCGCTGCGCGAGCGCGATTACACGCTCCGCGCCCGGGGCTCGAATCCCGAAGACGCGCTCGGCTTGTTGCTGCTCGAGCTGAACAGCCTGGGCGACGATCTGCGCGCGCAGCGACTCGGCGCCCTGGAAGCAACCGCGCTGCTCCGCCGCGTGATGGAAGAGATCGACATCGCCATCTTCGCGTTCGACGCCGCGCACGCGCTCCGGCTCGTGAACCGCAGCGGAGCGGTGCTGCTCGGCCGCTCGCCTGAGCAGCTGCTGGGCCGAGACGCGGCGAGCGTCGGGCTCGCCGGCTCCCTCGCGGGCGATGCACCACGCGTCGATACGCTCACCTTCCCTGGGCGCGCCGGGCGCTGGGAAGTGCGGCGCGGCACATTCCGCCAGGGCGGGCTGCCGCACCAGCTGCTGGTGCTCACCGACGTGAGCCGCGCGCTCAGTGACGAGGAGCGACAGGCGTGGAAGCGGCTGATTCGCGTTTTGAGCCACGAGCTCAACAACTCCCTGGCGCCCATCAAGTCGATCGCCGACAGCCTGCTTGCCCTCATCACCCGCGAGCCGGCGCCACCTGACAGTCGCGAGGATCTCCGCAAGGGTCTCGGCGTGATCGCGAGCCGTTCAGAGTCGCTCAGCCGTCTGATGGCGGCATATGCCCGCCTGGCGCGCCTACCACCACCCCGGCTCGAGAGCGTCACGATTCAGGACTGCGTGCGTCGCGTGGTTGCACTGGAAACGCGCCGGCCGGTCGCGATACGCCCCGGTCCCAACGTGACGATCCAGGCGGATGGCGGGCAGCTCGATCAATTGTTGATCAATCTCGTGCGCAACGCGGTGGATGCGACGCTCGAAGCGAATGGGGCGGTGGAGGTCGGGTGGGAAACGCGGAACGGCCAGCTGGATGTCTGGGTCCGCGACGAGGGCGCCGGTCTGGCCGACACGGCCAACCTGTTCGTGCCGTTCTACACCACGAAGCCCGACGGTTCAGGGATCGGACTCGCGCTCTCGCGACAAATCGCGGAGGCGCACGGCGGGACGCTCACGCTGTCAAACCAAGTGGCCGGGCCGGGTTGCGAGGCTCGCTTGACGCTCCCGGTAGATTGACCACATGAACCTCGCCCTGATTCTCGCTCTGACGTTCGCGCCCGCTGATACCGCCACCTTTGCCGGCGGCTGCTTCTGGTCCATGGAGCATCCATTCGAGCTGGACGGTGTCACGTCTATCACCGTCGGCTTCATGGGCGGTACGACCAAGAGTCCTTCGTATACCGACGTCGTAACGGGCAACACCGGCCACCTCGAATCGGTGCAGGTGGTCTACGATCCCGCGAAGGTGAGCTACGAGAGGTTGCTCTCGGCCTACTGGCACAACATCGATCCGTTTCAGGCCGACGGGCAGGCGTGCGATACCGGGCCGAACTACCATACGGCGATTTTCGTCCGTAATCCCGAACAGCGCCGCGCGGCCAGCGCGTCGCGGCAGCAAGTCATCGATCGCTTTCACCGCGACGTGGCGACGCAGATTCTGACGGCCGGCCCGTTCTATCCGGCCGAGGAGTACCACCAGCACTACGCCAAGAAGAATCCGGTTAACTACGGCATGTATCGCACCGGCTGTGGCCGTGACCGGCGGCTGGCCGCGATCTGGGGTGACGAGGCGGGACGGGTGAGCACGGCAGGTTCAACCAGTGAGGTCAGACACGCGATGTATACCGTAAAGCCGAAACCAGTCGACGCCGATCTTCGGCGCGCGTTGACGCCCTTGCAGTACGAGGTGACGCAGCACGAGGGCACGGAGCGCCCCTTCCAGAACGAGTTCTGGGACAATCATAAGGAAGGGATCTACGTGGACGTCGTGTCCGGCGAGCCGCTGTTCAGCTCGCTCGACAAGTACGATTCCCGCACCGGGTGGCCGAGCTTCACGCGGCCGCTCGAGACGAGCAACGTCCAGGAGAAGACCGACCGCTCGCTGTTCATGGAGCGCACCGAAGTGCGGTCCGCGCACGCGAACTCGCATCTGGGCCACGTCTTTCCCGACGGGCCGCGGCCCACAGGGCTACGCTACTGCATCAATTCGGCGTCGCTGCGATTTATTCCGGTCGATCGGCTGGAAGCAGAGGGTTACGGGCAGTATCTCGCGTTGTTCAAGAAGTAGATCAGCGCTTCTGACGTTCGAGTAAGCCTACGGCGCGGTGCAGGCGCTCGATTGCCGCGCCGAGGTCCTCGCTCGGTCCCGACGACAATTCCCCAACTAACGCGACTTCGCGCAGCAGCTGGAGAGCGTTGCGGATATGCTCGACGGGTCGCTCGGCGTTCGGCGCGCGGGCTGCGCGCCCCCGTCGATCGAGCGTGCTGCGCCGTTCGGACCCGCGGCGGCGATCGACGACGAGGCGCCGCTCCTCCGCCGCCCCCAAGAAGGCCTGCCGGCGCGGCTCGGCCCGGCGATCGGTGCCGGTGCGGCGGTCAGCCCACAACCTGCTGAACGTCATTGCGGGCGCCGCGTGGGCATCGTGCGCCAGAAGGCGGGGTCTGTCGCGCGCGTCTCTCGCGATACGTAACTCTGTTTCGGGTCCAGACGAAAGCGGTTCGATTCGGTGCTGAGGGCGGCATCCGTCCCATACTTCTGCAACGCCGCTTGTTCCTCCGCGTTGGCACTTTGCATCGTCTTCATCTGGTTCGCGAACATCTGATCGAACTCCGCGTAGCTCGTGACGGAGGCAAAGACGATGTATGTCGGGCCCGGCATTCCAGCGATCACCTGATAGGTCCGGAATTGAATGGTCGGTGCCGAACGCTGCGCCGCGGAGATGTACGCCTTTGCCGCCGCATCGAATTCCTGCTCGTGACCGGGGCGCACGCGAAAGATTGTGATTTCCCAGAAGCGCTGCTTCGCGAGGTCGGGGTAGGAGCCCATGCTCAGATCGGGACGGGCAGCGGCTTGAATTGTCCGGGTGCTGTTCAGAACCTCGCCGTCCGCATGCGATAGTCTTTCCAGCTCCGCGGTCATTGCGGCATCGTTGTCGTAGCGCCGCATCCTCTCGCCATTCGCGGCATTGCTGGCGGCTGGAATGATGTACCAAGCCTCGGGCAGGCCCGTCAGCGAGATCATCGCGAGGTAGTAATCCGGCGAATTGGCCCGGCCAAACGCGGCCGGCCAGCCGGCCTCGATGCGCGCGTGGTCGGCGGTGCGGCCGACTTTGACCTCCTCGCGGATGATGGTCACCAGGGTCGGCTGCGAGGTGGGCAAACCGGTCCCTTGGGCGAACGCGAGGGTGGGGACTCCGCACGCGAATGTGAGGAGAGCGCATCGGATCATGCTGGTCATGGAAGAACCCTGGTTTGGCGGCCCGGCCAAGCTATCACGAAACCAACCTTTTGTCGAATCGTACCATCAAACGAATAGCCTTCAATCCCGGGACAATTCACGATGCCGCTCTTGCCGGTCGCAGCCGTCATTTTGGCCTTGCAGACAGCCTCCTCGCCGCCGCCTCCGGCGGCGCCGAGCGCCACGACCGCCGTGGCGCATCGTGCTGCTAAACCGCCGGTCATCGATGGGAAGGATAACGACGAAGTCTGGCGCTTGGCACCCGTCATCAAGGACTTCCGGCAGTTCCAGCCGACCGAAGATGCGAATCCGAGCTTTCCCACCGAGGCCAAGGTCGCCTACGACGACCACAATTTCTACGTTTTCGTGCGCGCCTTCGACTCGCATCCCGACAGTATCAAGAAGCTCCTGGCCCGCCGCGATGTCCGCATCTGTTGTGACCAAATCAAGATCGTCATCGATTCCTACCACGACCGCCGCACCGGTTTCGAATTCGCGGTGACCCCGGGAGGCGTGAAGCGTGACTATGCGATCTACGGGGATGACCAGCAGGAAGACGAGGCGTGGGACGGGGTCTGGGAAGTTGCGACGCAGGTCGACTCCCTCGGCTGGACCGCGGAGTTTCGTATTCCGCTGTCGCAGCTGCGGTACGCGCATGCGCCGAGCAACGTTTTTGGCTTCGCGATCTGGCGCGATATCGATCGACATGGAGGCGAGCGGGTGGGTTGGCCGCTGTACCGCACGTCGCGCCGCGGCTTTGTCTCGCAGCTCGGCGACCTCGTCGGGCTCGATGGCCTCGCCGCCCCGCGCCGTCTCGAACTGGCGCCGTACATGGTGGTCAAGAACGTTCCGCAGCCGGGCTTCGAGCGCGATCAACAGTACGCCGTCGGCGCCGACATCAAGTACGGGATTACCTCGAACATCACGGTCGATGCGACGGCGAACCCCGACTTCGGGCAGGTCGAGGCCGATCCATCCGTCGTGAACCTGACCTCGTTCGAGACATTCTATCAGGAGCGACGGCCCTTTTTCGTGGAGGGGACCGGGATTTTCAGTTTCGGTGTCAACTGCAACATCGTGAATTGCAACGGCGAAGGACTGTTCTACTCGCGCCGCGTCGGCCGTGATCCACAGCTCCGGGGCGTGTACGGCGATGCGCAGTCACCGACCGCGAGCAGGATCCTCGGCGCCGCCAAGATCACGGGTCGTCTACCCGGCGGCCTCACGATCGGCGCGCTGGAAGGTGTGACCCAGCGGGCGCACGGCCCCGGCGACCGCACGATCGAGCCATTCACGAACTACGGCGCCGTGCGCGCGCAGCAGGACTTCCGCAACGGTCAGAGCGGCATCGGATTCATGGCGACCGCAGTCAACCGCAACCTCGACCAATGGACGCAGGACTTCCTCCGGAGCCACGCCTACGTCGGAGCAGTCGATTTCCGCCACCGCTTCCATAACGGCGGCTATGAGATTTCGGGATCGTTTGATCTCAGCAATGTCGGCGGAAGTCCGGCGGCGATCGCGCGAACGCAGCGCAGCTCGACGCACAATTATCAGCGGCCCGACGATAACGTCATTTTCGACAGCACGCGCACAACGCTGTCCGGAGATGCCGAAGAGCTGCTATTCACCAAGCAAAACGGCTTCATCCACTTCCAGACCAGCTACATGCGGCGCTCGCCGGGGTTTGAGATCAACGACCTGGGGATTCTGTTCCGGTCCGATCAGCAGGGATGGAACAACTGGGGCGCGTTGAACTGGCAGAAACCGACCGGGCCGTTCCAACGGGCGTTTTGGAATTTCAACTGGTGGCAATTCTGGACGACGGGTGGGCTGCCCACCGATCGAGCCGCCAATACCAACGTGCACGCACAGCTCAAAAACCAGTGGTGGGTGCATGTGGGTGGCACGATCGGGAACCTCGGCGACGTGTACTGCGATCGGTGCGCCCGCGGGGGCGGCCCCGCGGCAAGGGTCGATCAGTTCATCTCGCCGTGGGGCGGAATCCAGCTAGACCAGCGTGGCGCGATCGTCCCGTCCCTGTGGATGAATTACTTCAAAGGTGATCAGGGCCATTCGCAGTCGATTAACGTGAGTCCCCAGGTCGACCTCCGGATTTCCTCGCAGTTCCGGGGATCAGTAAGTCTCAGCGCGTCGCACAATATCAACGACACGCAGGACGTGAACCCGAGCACCGATTCGACCGGCACGCATTACCTGTTCGCGCACCTCGATCAACAGACCGTGTCGATGGCGTTCCGGGTGGACTACACCGCCACCCCGACGCTCACGGTGCAGGTATACGCGTCGCCGTTCGTCAGCAAAGGACGGTGGTCCAACATGCGCGAGCTGTCCGCGACCCCGCGGGCGGCAGCGTACAGCGATCGCTTTCAGCCGTTCGCGGGACCGACCCCCGGCGATTTCAACTTCAAGTTCTTCAACTCGAACATGGTGGTGCGCTGGGAGTACAAGCCGGGATCGACGTTGTTCCTGGTGTGGAGTCAGGGACGTGACGACTTCGAGCCGACGATGGGAAGCCGCAACACGTATGGAGATTTCAAGAAACTCTTCAACGCCTATCCGAGGAACACGTTCCTCGTGAAGGCTTCGTACTGGCTCAACCGCTAATCAGCGCGAATCCCTAGTTCATCGATGTGCAGCAGCAGGTCTGCCGGGTCTTCATAGACCCGGTAGGCTCCTGCACGCTCCAGCTCCTCCTGCCCGTACCCACCCGACAGCAGTCCTACGCCCAGTGCGCGGGCGCGGCGCGCGGCGAGCAGATCCCAGACACTGTCGCCCACGGCAATCGCCGATTCGATCGGCACGCCGAGCCGAGCCGCCGCCGCGATCCAGAGGTCGGGATTGGGTTTGGCGTGCTCGACGTCGTCGCGCGTGATAACAGGGACCCCCGGCGGCAGGTCGACCAGCTTCAGCAGCGGGCGCGCACTCGCCAGCGCGCCGCTGGTCGCGACCGCCCATGGCACGCGCATCCTGGTGAGATGGCGGACCAGGTCCTGCGCGCCCGGCAGCGGACGCACGTCCCGCAGCTGCGCGGCGAACAGTCGTGCGTGCGCCCGCTTGAGCTTGGCCGCCTCCTTCTCGCTCAGCTCGTGTCCTGTCTCGCGTGCCAGACTCTCCGCCAACAATCCGCCGCTCATCCCGATGCGTCGATGGATGCGCCATACGGACAGCTTGATGCCGCCCAGCTCGAGCGCTTTATGCCAGGCGACGGCGTGCTGGTACACACTGTCGATGAGCGTGCCGTCGAGGTCGAGCAGGAGGGCAGGACGGTCGTTCATGGCGCTGTGCGGCAGCCCTGCGACAGCTACTCGGGCTCCATCTGCTCCAGCGCGTAGCGCAGCCGCAACATCGAGGTATCGAGCAGCCTCCGCGAGTCGTCGCGCAACGCGCCTTGATCCGCCAGCTGGGTGAGCAGCTCGAGGACGGCGTGGATCTGCGCCGTCGCCGATTCTACGATCAGCCGGCGATCGAGGCCGCTGCGGCGCTCGAGGTCTACCTGGACCTCCTTCATCCGCCGCTCCGCGCCCCGCCTGCGATTCGCAACGCTCATCATGGGACCACCTCCCAGGTGCGTTCGCTGTTCAGCAGTGCGTCCAAGTCTCCCTTTCCCTGAGTTGCCCCCTTCTGTGCGTAGACGTCGCGCTCGTACGACTCCGTCGGGCTGCAGTACAGCACACCCATCGCGGTCGGGAACGGCGGTTCCAGCGCCGCCAGCAGCTGCGCCAGTGGGCGGCTTGTCTCGTCGTGGACCAGCACGTCGCCGGCGGCGGCTTCGACAATCTCGAGCTCGAGCGTGCCCGGTTTGAGCCGCAGTCCCTTCTCCTTGCTCTTGCCGAACAGCAGCGGCTTGCCGTGCTCGACGAGGACCTGGGCTTCGGCCGCGACCTCCTTGCCGGTGATATGCTCGAACACCGCGTCGTTGAAGACGACGCAGTTTTGTAAAATCTCGACGAAGGACGCCCCGCGGTGCGCATGGGCCCGTTTCAGCGTGGCGATGAGGTGCGCCTGCAGCGTGTCGACCGAGCGGGCGACGAAACGCGCCCCCGCGCCCAGGGCAAACGCGCAGGCCGAGACGGGATTCTCGATCGAGCCCAGCGGCGTCGAGGGCGAGCGCGTGCCGCGGCGCGACGTCGGCGAGTACTGGCCCTTGGTGAGGCCGTAGATCTCGTTGTTGAACAGGATGATGTTCAGGTCCACGTTGCGGCGCAGCACGTGCAGCATGTGGTTGCCGCCGATGGACAGGCCGTCGCCGTCGCCCGTCATCACCCAGACGTCGAGATCGGGATTCGCGAGCTTGATGCCGGTCGCAATCGCCGGCGCGCGTCCGTGCACGGTGTGAAAGCCGTACGTGGACATATAGTAAGGAAAGCGCGCCGCGCACCCGATCCCGCTCACGAACACCGTGCGCTCGCGGACGAGCCCCATGTCGGCGCACGCCTTCTGCACCGCTTTGAGAATCGCGTAGTCGCCGCAGCCCGGACACCAGCGGACTTCCTGGTCCGAGGCGTAGTCTTTGGGCGCGAGCTGCGCGTCGGTGATCGTGGTGACTGTCACGTGATCTTCCTGATCGCCTGGGCGATTTCGGTAACCCTAAACGGTTTGCCTGTCACTTTCCCGAATGACTCCGCCGGAACCAGATACTCGGCCCTGAGCAGCTTCACGAGCTGGCCGTTATTCATCTCCGGCACGAGCACGCGCTCGTAGCGCTTGAGCAAGTCGCCAAGATTGCGGGGGAACGGACTCAGGTAGCGCACATGGATGTGCGCGACGTCACGGCCCCCCCCTTCCTCGCGCGCGATCTGCACGGCGCGATGAATCGCGCCGAACGTCGAGCCCCAGCCGACGACCGCCAGCTTCCCGTGATCCTCGCCCAGCGAGGTGGTCTGCAGTGGAATGTCGCGCGCGATCCCCGCGATCTTGTCCGCGCGCGCCTTGGTCATGCGCGCGTGGTTGTCGGGATCGTACGAGATGTGCCCGGAGTCATAATCCCGCTCGAGGCCTCCGATGCGATGCTCGAGCTGCGGCGTGCCGGGCTTGACCCATGGCCGCGCCAGCGTTTCGGGATCGCGCAGGAACGGATGGAATCCTTCCGGCTCCGTCCGATACGTGACGGGGAAGCGGGGCAGCTCGGCTTCGTGCGGGATGAGCCAGGGCTCGGCCGCGTGCGCCAGATAGCCGTCGCTCAACACGATCACGGGCGTCATGTACTTGGTGGCCAGGCGTACCGCTTCGATCGCGATGTCGAAGCAATCGGCCGTTGACACGGGCGCGAGTACGGCGAGCGGCGCGTCGGCATTGCGGCCGTGGACTGCCTGAAACAGATCCGACTGCTCCGCCTTGGTCGGCATTCCCGTGGATGGCCCGGCGCGCTGCGAATCGATGACGATCAGCGGCAGCTCGGTGGCGATCGCCAGCCCGAGCATTTCGGTCTTGAGCGCAATCCCTGGTCCGGAGCTCGACGTCACGCCGAGCGCCCCGGCATAGGCCGCGCCCAACGCGGCGCCACTCGCCGCGATTTCATCCTCGGCCTGGAAGGTGATGACGCCGTACGCGCGCAGATTGGCGAGCGTGTGCAGCAGCGCGGATGCCGGCGTGATGGGATAGCCCGCGAATACCATCTTCTCGATCCCCGCGGCGCGCAACCCCGCGACGAGCCCCCACGCCAAACCCTCCGTTCCGCTGACCGTCCGGTAGCGTCCCGCCCGCACGGCTGCCTTCGGGACGACGTACCCGACCAGGTGCTCCGTCTCCTCCGCCGTCTCACCGAACGCATGCCCGGCGTTGAGGGCCGCGACATTCGCCTCCGCAATCACCGGCTTCTTCGCAAACTTGCGCTTGAGCCACTCGATCGTTGCGGTCCGCTCGTGGCCGTACATCCACAGCAGCAGCCCCAACGCCCACATGTTGCGGCAGAGATGCGCTTCGCGTGAGGAGAGACCGTGCGGCTTTACGGCGTCGGCGGTGAGCTTCGTGATGTCGAACTTGAGCACCTGATAGCGGGCGAGCGAGTCATCGTCGAGCGGATTGCGCGCGTATCCCGCCTTCCCGAGGTTGCGCTCGTTGAATGCGGCGGTATCCACGATGACCGTCCCGCCGACCTTCAGGTCGCGCACCTCGACGGTCAATGCCGCGGGATTCATCGCGACGAGCACGTCCACAGCGTCGCCCGGCGTCATCACGTCGGTGCCGCCGAAATGGATCTGGAACGCCGACACGCCGAAAGTCGTGCCGGTCGGGGCCCGAATCTCCGCCGGGAAGTCGGGGAACGTGGAAAAGTCGCTGCCGGCGAGCGCGGTCTCGAGCGTGAACTGAGTGCCGGTCACCTGCATGCCGTCGCCCGAGTCGCCGGCGAATCGGATCACGACCGAGTCGCGGGTTTCTCGTCCTGAGCGGGAAACGGCTGAAGTGGCCATGTCGGTAATCTATACGACGTTTCGCAGCACGAACCATACGTTCGCGGGGCGTTCGGCAAGGCGTCGCATGTACCAGGCGAACCAGGCGCTGCCGTAGCTGATCAGGACGCGCACCTTCGCCCCCATGGACACGAGCTTCCGCTGCTCCTCGGCGCGGATGCCGTAGAGCATGTGAAACTCGTAGGCTGACGGATCGAGGCGTTGAGCCACGGCCGCCTTGCGGATCGTCTCGATGAGCTGGAGGTCGTGCGTGCCGAACACGGGTCTCGCCCGCTGGCGCGCCGCCTCGCTGAGCAGGCGCTGGGCGAGTTGCCGGTAGTTTTCGTCGACATCGCGCTTTTTCGGAAATGCGACGTCTGGCGGCTCGTTGTACGCGCCTTTGACGAGACGGATCCCCGGCGAAAGCGCCAACAGACCTTCGAGGTCCTTGGCGGTGCGGTGCAGGTACGCCTGCAGGCACACGCCGACATTCGGCCACTCGGCCTTAGCGCGCCGATACACCTCGAGCGTCGCGTCGACGTAGCGTGACTCCTCCATGTCGATCCACAGGACAGAGCGCGCCTGCTCGGCACGCGCGGCGAGCTTCAGCACATCCTGAACGCAGCCCTCTTGACTCGCCTCGAGACCGAGGTGCGTCAGCTTCACCGAAACGTGCGCCGGCAGCTTGCGTCGCTGAATCTTTTCGAACACTCCGAGGTAATGATCGCGGACCGCGGCGGCTTCGGCGCGATTGGTGACTTGCTCGCCCAATTCCGTGAGCACCGTTCCGAGACCGGCCTTGGCGAATTGGCCCGCTGCATCGAGTGCGGCCTCGAGCGTTTCACCGGGCATGAAGCGCTTGACCGCGCGCTGGAAGAAGCGGCGCTCGCGCAGCTGACGGGCAAGCCATTGGCTGCGAGATGCCTTCAGGAGGAGACTGCGTGCGAATCCCATGGAGAGATAGTGTAGTGTATCGTTCTTTCATGCCAGCGCATCGTGTCTCACTCATGATCCTCGCTCTGCTCGCCGCGTGTGCGCACCCAGGTGTCGGCGGCACAGGCACTGGTGGAAGTGGGGAGACGCGCGGGGCACCAGACGAGAGCTGCCTGCTCTCGACGGGCTCCGTCTCCGCTCGGTCCCGTACAATCACGATCGGGCTCAGTGACGCGGTCGAGCCGCGCCATGCCCCTGTCGCGCGCAACGACGCCGAGCGAATCGTGTTCCGGCACCTGTATGAGACACCGGTGCGGATCGACTGCGAAGGCCATGTTCTCCCGGAGCTCGCGGACAAATGGGCAAAGGACGATGGCGGCCGTCGCTGGACGATTCACCTGCGCGACGGGGCGCAGTTCTGGGACGGCGCGCCGGTCACGGCCCAGGATCTCGTGTTCGGGAAGGGCGGTGTCGGTTATACCCTTGGCGCGCTCGAGACCCGCGTGGTCACCATGACGTTTGCGAAGGAGAGGGACGACGTTCCGACGCTGCTCGGGGACCCTGGCTTGGCGGTCACGAAGCCCGCTCCCGACTCGAGCTGGCCGATCGGCACGGGATCGTATTGGGCCACCAGCGCCACCACGACGCCGCAGGAGATCCGCGCGCACAGCTCGCGCGGCGATACGATCGTGTTCAAGTTCGCGGCGACCGGGGACGCGCGGGACTTGCTCGATGCGGGCGTCGATCTACTCGTGACACGCGACCGCGCGTTGCGCGACTACGCGGCGACGCTCCAGAATCTCGCCGTGGTCGCACTCCCCTGGGATCGCACCTACGTCTACGTCGCCGCCGAGGCGGGCGGCACGCGCTTCGACGGCGGGGGCGGGGGGGGGCTCGAGCAGGCGGTGCGCGCGGAAGCGCGACGCGCGGAGGGTGGCTTCTGGTGGCTCGATCTCCGCGCGTGCGGAATGGCGCAAGGCAGCTCGCCGCCCGCGTCCACAGGTCAGCGACGCATCCTGTATCCTCGCTCCGATCCCACCGCGCGTGAGCTGGCGGGACGTCTCGCTGCGTTGACGCACGCGGTGGCAACTGGGCGCGCGGCTGACGACTTCAGTGACGCGCTCGCCGCCGGCAAGGAGTGGGGCTACGTCGTGGCCCTGCCGCGTGAGTCCGCCGATGTCTGCCGGTCCGCCAAAGAGCTGCTGCCTTCCTGGGCCGCCACGTTTACGGCGCTGGTCGACACGCGTCCGACCGCGATCGTGCGCCGCGGCGTCGCTCGCTGGACCGTGGACCAGGACGGGACGGTTCACCTCGCTCCATGAAATTCCGCACCCGCCTCCTCATCTCGTTCGGGGTGGTGGTGATGGTTCCGCTGCTCGTATTCGGTCTCGGCATTCGCCGCGAGATGTCGAAGCGGGTCACCGCGGAATATGAGCGGCGGGTCGCGGCGCTCGTCAACGTGATCAGCGCGGATATCGCACGTGAGAACGACCGCGTTGGAGCACGACTGGCCGCGCTGAAGCGCTCGCTCGCCGATGACAACACCTTTCGCAACGTGGTCGTGCGCGGCGCGGATCGCGCCTACGTGCTCGACTACGCCGGCGCCGCGATGCGGCTGGCGGGCCTCGATTTCCTGCAAATCCAGGACGACGAAGGGCGCGTCGTCTCGTCCGGCCACTTCCGCAACGAGTATGACCGGCTCGGTCCGGCAGTGCCCGGCTCAGGCCCTGCGCTGGTGCGTGCGGCCGCGGCGGAGGGACCATTCCTCGCCCTCGTGACGAGCGATACGCTGCGCATCGGGACCCCCACCCCCGCCCGTCGGTTCCGGCTCATGGGCGGGATCGCGGTCGATTCGCAGTTTCTCGCTCGCCTGGCCCGCGATCCAGAGCTTGGCGTGGGGCTGGTCTTGCCGCGCGACACGACCAACGCCGACTCGGGCAAGCTCGTCGTGGGCGAGGTCACGCTTCCGTATGTGGACGCGACCGACGGGCCGGGACGTGTGGAGCAGGCGCGCATCGTCGTCACGCGCTCGTCCGCTCTCCTGACCGCGCTGCAGCGCAACGTGAATCTTTGGTTTGCGGCTGCCGTCCTCATCGCCGCACTCGCGGCGCTGTTGCTGGCAGGCTGGCTCTCCACGCGCATCAGCGAGCCGGTCGAAGCCCGCATCGCCATCGGGGACATCGCGCGACAGGTGAATCACGACATCAAGAACGGCCTCGCGCCGCTGCGCAATGTATTTCGCCATCTTACCCAGGTGGCGCGCGACAAACCCGTCGAGTTGCCGCAGGTTTTCGCCGAACGGCAGGGGACAGTAGAATCGAGCATCAGCTATCTCGAGACGCTCGCCGCGAACTACGCGAAACTGTCTCCGCAGTCAGAGCGAAGGGCCACGGACGTGAACACCGTCGTGCGGGAGACGATTGGCGCTTCGGGCTCTGTGCGCACCAAGCTTGCCGAGGGACTGCCATCGGTCTCCGCCGACGCCCTCGTGTTACGGCGCGTGATCGAGAATCTGCTGAGCAATGCCGTCGATAGCCTCGAGGGGAAAACCGGCACCGTGATGGTTACGACGGAACGCGGCAACGGTATGGTGCGGATCGCGGTGAGCGATACCGGGCGCGGCATGAGCAAGGCCGAGCTGGACCGGGCCTTCGACGATTTCTATACGACGAAGCCCGGGGGCACCGGCCTTGGTCTATCGATTGTGCGGCGCCTGGTGCTCGATTCGAATGGCTCGATGACGGTGGAGACGGAGCCTGGGCAGGGGTCGAAATTCATTGTGGAGATTCCAATACTGTCATGACCCTTGTCCTCATCGTCGATGACGTGCCGGCCATGGCCGAGCAGTACGGCTACGACCTCAAGCGCCTGCGCGGATACGAAACGCTCGTCGCCAAGAGCGGCCGCACGGCGCTCGAAAGCCTGACGCGCGATTCGGTGGACTGCGTCATCCTCGATCTCGAAATGCCGGGGATGGACGGGTTCGAAGTGCTGCGCTCGGTCGAGCGGTTGGGACTGCGCGTTCCCATCATCGTCTATACCGGAACCGGAGACTACGACCGCTGCGCGCAGGCGATTCGTCTCGGAGCCTACAGCTTCATCGATAAGGCCGAGCCGATGGAGCGTGTGGCGCAGGAAGTCGAGAACGCGATCGAGCGCCGCCGGCTGACTGCCGAGGTCACGTTGCTGCGGCACGGCTTCGGGCTCGAGTCGCCGCTCGTCGGCACGAGTCCCGCGCTCGCGAAGCTCAAGGAAGCGATCGTCCGCGTCGCGCCCGTGCCCAGTCCGGTCCTCGTGGTCGGCGAGAGTGGGACGGGCAAGGAGTTAGTCGCGCGTGAGCTGCACCGGCTCGGTGCGAGTCCCAAGGGTCCATTCGTCGCGCTCAACAGCGCGGCGCTACCGCACGAGCTGGTGGAGAGCGAGCTGTTCGGCCACGAGCGGGGCGCGTTCACGGGCGCCAATGCCACCCGCAAGGGCGCGTTCGAGGCGGCGAGCGGCGGGACATTGTTCTTGGATGAAATCGGGGATCTGCCGCCCGCCGCGCAGGCAAAGCTGCTGCGCGTGCTCGAGGAGCGGAAAGTCACCCGGCTCGGCGGCAACAAGACGATCGATGTGACCACGCGCGTCGTCGCCGCGACGCACCGCGATCTCGAGAAGGAAGTCGCCGAGGGGCGCTTCCGCGAAGATCTGTTCTATCGGCTCAACGTGCATGTGCTGCGAGTGCCACCGTTGCGAGATCGGCTCTCCGACGTTCCCGCGTTGGTGGAGCACCTGGTCGCCGCGACCTGTGCTCGCTTCGGCATCAAGACGAAAACTGTCGCACCGGACGCGGTCGAGGCACTGATGTCGTACGACTGGCGGCGCAACAACATTCGCGAGCTGCGCAACGTGGTCGAGCGAATGCTTATAGCGACAGACGGGGAGGAATTGACGCGGGCGGCAGTCCCTCCCGAAATCCGCGATGGTCGCAACGCAGTCCCGCGCACCGCGCACAGCGCACCGCGCACCTTCGAGGAACAGAAACAGGAAGCCGAACGCCAGATCATCGTCCAGGCGTTAGAGCGTAACGACTGGCACGTCACCAAGACGGCCAAGGAGCTCGGACTCGCCGACCACGCCAGCCTGCTGAAAATCATGCGCCGTCTCGGCGTTCAGCGGGACACGTAAGGCGCGGACTCACGGTGTTTGATTGGACACACGCAGCGGACCCGAGTTCGTAAGTCCTTGAGTACCAACTGACACCCTGACACCTGACACCTGGCACCGCTTCTGCTTTTCCGTGGGGCGAACCCCCTGCTCCCGGAGGAGCCATGTCGTATCAATTCGAGCTGAATCAGTCCAATCGTGCGCTGCGATTCCCGGTCATTCTGATGGCCGCAATCGTGTGCACCGCGATCGCCGCCTACGCCTTTGCCGCCTGCGGCGACCGCAACCCCGACCAGGCGCGCGCCAGTGAGTCTTCAACGACTGTCCCGGTCAGCAACGTCAGTACCGGCAGCAACGAAAAGCCGGCGCTCGTCATCAGCGGTCCGGTCACCTTTGAGATGGCGGACTCGGCCTATCGCGGGCACCGCTACGATGACGCTACTGTCCTCTTCAAGACCTACACCGATGGCCGGCCCACCAATCCGTGGGGCTTCTACATGCTGGGGCTGTCGGCGTGGAAGTCAGGGAATCGCGTGCAGGCGGAGAGCGCGTTTGTTCAGGCGCTCACGCTCGACTCGACACACGTGAAGAGTCACCTCAACCTGAGCCGCGTGTTGCTCGAGTCCGGCCAGCCCGACAGCGCGCTGGTGCACATCGAAGCCGCGATCGCGCTCGACTCCACGTCGAGCGAGCCGCTGCGGCTGCGGGGACGGTCATTCGAAGCACAGGGCAAGACCGATGACGCGATCGTCGCCTACCAGCGCGCCATCGTGAAGAACGACAGCGACACCTGGGCGATGAACAACCTGGGCGCGCTCTACATCCGGCTCGAGCGCTTCGAGGACGCCATCGGTCCGCTGGCCCGCGCCAACGAAATCGAGGACAAGGTCGCGACGTTCCACAACAATCTTGGTATGGCGCTCGAATTGACCGGCCGCTTTGAGCGGGCAGTCGAACAGTATCGCGCGGCGCTGGCGATCGAGGGGACCTACGGCAAGGCTGTGTCGAACCTGCAGCGTGTCGAGGTGGTGAAGCAGGATCCGTCGATTACGCCG
>WNFB01001929.1_pt1 | contig 17908 bp, 12 predicted proteins | sample 5400501 | NCBI WGS metagenome assembly WNFB01 (sample SAMN13153341, study PRJNA577476) | soil metagenome | isolation source: 200 cm saprolite under Douglas fir tree site 2 hole 1 | place: USA:California | collected 2015-04-18 | reverse complement strand
GAGGTGCTGCGCGGCATCATCGCGCGCGGGCTCGGGCTGCGCTGAAAAACGAGGGGAACCCATGGGCCCGTTCAAGGATATTGGCGTCGAAAAGTCCGGCCTCGTCGCCACCATCGAGATTCGCCGGCCGCCGAACAATTTCTTCGACGTGGCGCTGATCAACCAGATCGGCGACGCGCTCGAGGCGCTCGACGCGGATGCGGGCTGCCGCGCCGTGGTGCTGGCGGCGCAGGGCAAGGCGTTCTGCGCCGGCGCCAATTTCGGCGACGGCCGCGCGCTCACCGCGGACGGCCGGCGGCCCGACGAACTGCCGCAGAGCCGGGTCGGGCATCTCTATGTCGAGGCGGTGCGGCTGTTCCGCAGCAAAAAGCCGATCGTCGGCGCGATCCACGGCCCGGCGGTCGGCGGCGGGCTCGGCTTGGCGATGGTGCCGGACTTCCGCGTGGCCTGCCCGGAGGCGCGCTTCTGCGCCAATTTCACCCGGCTCGGCTTCCATCCGGGCTTCGGGCTCACGGTGACGCTCACCGAGGTGGTCGGCCCGGCCAAGGCGGCGCTGATGTTCTATACGAGCCGCCGCGTCACCGGCGAGGAGGCGTACCGGATGGGGCTCGCCGACATCCTCGTGCCGCAGGACCAGGTGCGCGCCGCCGCCCTGGCGCTGGCCGCCGAGATCGCCGAGAACTCGCCGCTCGGCCTGCTGTCGACCCGCGCCACCATGCGCGCGGGCCTGGCCGACCGCGTGCGGGCGGCGACCGACCACGAACTTGAGGAGCAGAACCGTCTGCGCGTCACCGACGACTTCAAGGAAGGCGTGAAGGCGATGGCCGAGCGGCGGGTGCCGAAGTTCGCCGGGCGGTGAACGGCGTGTCCGCTGTGCTACAGCGCATAGGCGGGTTCAGAGCCCCATGTTCGAGGACAGCAATCGCATCCGATTCGAACGCCCTGTGGACCAGAATGGCCGCAGATGGTGGACCCGGCGCTTTTTTGATCCCTTCGGATTGACCCCGGAAGGAATGGGAGACCTCATTACCAAGAGTGCCGCCGGCGAGAAATCGATCATTTATCATTACATCGACGGAATCGGAGAGAAATTCGCGTTGCGTGTCGAAGGCCGCTTTTATGACGGTGCGAGCATATGGTTTGTCGAGCGCACCCTCGAACTGCAAGGGCGTTTTTTCAACGCCGACGAGATGTTCATTCCAGACATTGATGCGGGTTTCGGTCGCGGACGCCTGCTTATGAAAGATTTGATCGATGCGGGGCGGACGATCGAGATCGAACGAATAAAGATTCAGGCGCAGAATATTGGGCGCTATGCATGGCTGCGAATGGGTTTTGTTCCGGACGAAGGATCCTGGCGATCGATCCAGGCCGACGGAACGCGGTTCATCCAGTTATATGAGAAACGATTGGGGACACGGTTTGTCACGGACCTTACGCGGCAAATTCTGTCCGGTAGGCCGGAAACCGCAGTGTTTCTGGCGGGGCTTAGCCAGCCGGTGCCGAGCCGTCAGTTGTTCGACCGCGAGGGCAGGCCGCTCGACGTACCGCTGGGAAAGGCTATATTTTTGGAAGGCTGCGGGAACTGGACGGGGGAGTTCGATTTGAAGGACCCAGATGTGCTGAAGATTGCGGACGATTATGCAAGGTCAATTGGAGACGGCCATGGCTGAACCAAATCCGCCGGCTAAACCGCGTTATCCCGCGAACGACTGGGGAAAGCTCGCTCGGGATCCCTGGATGCAAATCGGTGCAGGCGGGGAAGAATGGCGCTCGGTTTTACGCCGCATATGGTTGCGGCAGGGAGGCTCGATCGAGAGCTTCGAGGAGATGATTCCGCCGACACGGGCTCATGCTGTCCGCCGGCCACGAGGATAGCTGACTGGTTCTTAAGGGTTTGAAGATTTCAGCGATTTCGGCGGGTGGAGACTATCCCGCTGCCCGCTTGGCCTTGGGAACCACATGGTGGCTGCCGTGGGCCGGCACGTCGAGGTCGGCGGCGAGTTCGGGCATCTCGGTGAGCAGGCCGATCAGCGGGGTGCGGCGCGGACCGTGGTGCTTGTCGTGCTGGTCGTTGCCGGGCCGCTTGACCTCGTCGCCGCGGGCGAGGCCCTCGATGGTCGAGCCTTCCTCGGCGAGGCGGCCGAGCAGCGGCGTGAGGTCGTCGATGCGCTCGGCGACCACGTGAATGACGCCGCTCTCCGCCTGCATCGGCCCGGTGACCGCGACGTAGCGTGCGCCGAGCACGACCGGCCGGTAGCGCTCGAACAGTTTCGGCCAGACGATGACGTTGGCGACCGCGCTCTCGTCCTCGAGCGTCATGAACAGCACGCCCTTGGCGGTGCCCGGCCGCTGGCGGATGATGATGAGGCCGGAGACGGTGACGCGAGCGCCGGAGGCGCGGCGGCGCAGCTCTTCGTTCAGAATGACACCGCGGCGGTCAAGATCGGGGCGCAGGAACGCCGCCGGATGCTTGCGCAAGGTGAGCTTGAGGAAACGGTAATCGTTGACGACCTCCTCGCCGAGCGGCATGGGTGGAAGGGCGACATCGGGCTCGCGTGGAGCACCCCACCCCGCCGCCTTCGGCGGCGACCCTCCCCCTCCAGGGGAGGGTAATAAACCGAACAAAGGCAAATCATCCTGATCGCCGGCGCGGCCGAGCGCCTTGGCGGCCCACAGCGCGTCGCGCCGCGTGAGCCCGAGCGAGGCGAAGGCGTCGGCGTCGGCGAGCCGCTCGAGCACGCGCGCAGCCAACCCGGTGCGCAGCCACACGTCGCGCAGCGAATCGTAGCCCCTCCCCCGCCGCGCGGCGATCAGCGTGGCGTCGTCCATGGACAGGCCCTTCACTTCCCGCAAGCCGAGGCGCACCGCATGGGTCGTGCGCACGTCCTCCTTCATCTCGCCATGCGCCGCGTGCAGCCGCTCCGCCGCGCGCGGTCCCGGCTCGAGCGTCGCTTCGACGTCGGAGAGGTTGACGTCGACGCCGCGCACCTCGACGCCGTGCTCGCGCGCATCGCGCACGATCTGCGCCGGCGCGTAGAACCCCATGGGCTGCGCGTTGAGGAGCGCGGCCGCGAACGCGTCGGGATAGCGGCACTTGAGCCAGGACGAGGCATAGACCAGGAGCGCGAAACTCGCCGCGTGGCTCTCCGGAAAGCCGTATTCGCCGAAACCCTCGATCTGGTGGAAGCAACGCTCGGCGAACTCGCGCTCGTATTTGTTGGCGACCATGCCTTCAATCATCTTACGCTGGAACGTGCCGATGGTGCCGACGCGCTTGAACGTCGCCATGGCGCGGCGCAGCCTGTCGGCCTCGCTCGGCGTGAAGCCGGCGGCCACGATGGCGATCTTCATCGCCTGCTCCTGGAACAGCGGCACGCCGAGGGTCTTGTTGAGCACGGCTTCGAGCTCGCGCGACGGATAGCTGACCGCTTCGAGGCCCTGCCGGCGGCGCAGATAGGGATGCACCATGTCGCCCTGGATCGGGCCGGGCCGCACGATCGCCACCTCGATGACGAGGTCGTAGAAACAGTTGGGCTTGAGCCGTGGCAGCATCGACATCTGCGCCCGGCTCTCGACCTGGAACACGCCGATCGAGTCGGCGCGCGCGAGCATGCGGTAGACCGCCGGATCCTCGGCCGGGATCGAGGACAGCGTGAGCCGCTCGGCGTAATGTCGGTCGACCAGGGCGAGCGCCTTGCGCAGGCAGGTGAGCATGCCGAGCCCGAGCACGTCGACCTTGAGGATGCCGAGCGCGTCGAGGTCGTCCTTGTCCCATTCGACGAAGGTGCGCTCCTCCATGGCGGCGTTGGCGATCGGCACCACCTCGTCGAGCCGATCGCGGGTGATGACGAAGCCGCCGACATGCTGGGAGAGATGGCGCGGGAACGACATGATCTCGTCGATGAGGCCGAGAAGCCGGCGCACCCGCGGGCTTTTGCTGTCGAGGCCGACGCGGGCAAGGTCCTTCGGCGACGGCCCGCCGTCGCCCGAGCCCCAGATGCCGGTCGCGAGCGCGCCGATCGTGTCCTCCGACAGTCCGAACGCCTTGCCGACCTCGCGGATCGCCGAGCGGCTGCGATAGGAGATGACAGTCGCGGCGATGCCGGCGCGATCCCTGCCGTAGCGCGCGTAGATGTACTGGATCACGTCCTCGCGCCGCTCGTGCTCGAAATCGACGTCGATGTCCGGCGGCTCGCGGCGCTCGGCGGAGACGAAGCGCTCGAACAGCAGGTCGGCACGCTCGGGATCCACCTCGGTGATGCCGAGGCAGAAGCACACGGCGGAATTTGCGGCCGAGCCGCGGCCCTGGCAGAGAATACCCCGGGAGCGGGCGAAGCGGACGATGTCGTGGACGGTGAGGAAATAAGGCGCGTACGCGAGCGAGGCGATGAGGCCAAGCTCGTAATCGAGGCTGGCGCGCACCTTGGCGGGAATGCCGGCGGGATAACGTTCGGCCGCTCCGGCGAAGGCGAGATGCACCAGCGCGTCCTGCGGGGTCGCGAAACCCGCGCGCGCCTCGTCGGGATATTCGTAGCGCAGCTCTTCGAGCGAGAAGGTCAAGGCATCGGACAGGCGGCGGGTTTCCGCCACCGCCTCCGGCGCGTCGCGGAACAGGCGCGCCATTTCCGCCGCTGGTTTGAGGAACCGCTCGGCGTTGACGGCGAGCCGCCGGCCGGCCGTATCGATCGTCACGTGCTCGCGGATGCAGGTGAGCACGTCCTGCAGCGGTCGCCGGTCGGGATGGTGATAAAGCGCGTCGTTGACCGCGATGAGCGGCATGCGCGCCTGCCGCGCCAGCTCGGCTCGCGCCGCAAGGCGCGCCCGATCGCTCCCGCGATAGAGCATGGCGGCCGCGACGCGCACGCGCTGCGGCGCCGCTTCGGTCAGGCGAGGGAGAAGAGAACAAAGTTTCATGCGACTTTGCGGTTCGTCATGGCCGGGCTCGTCCCGGCCATCCACGTCTTTGGCTCGCTGCAAATGAGAAGACGTGGATGCCCGGCACAAGTGCCTGCCCTGGACTTGATCCGGGGCCGGGCATGACGAATCTGAGATTTCGCCGCGCGTCGTCTCGTTCATCACGACCAGTTCCAATCCTTCCGCATGGCCGAGGAGATCGTCGAGATAAAGCGTGCAGTCGCCCTTCTCGGCGCGGCGGTTGCCGACGGTGAGCAGGCGGCACAGCCGTCCCCAGCCGATGCGGTTCTTCGGATAGGCGAGGATGTCGGGCGTGCCGTCGGCGAACACCAGGCGGCTGCCCGGGTGATAGCGAAGCTTGAATCCGTTCTCGCGCCGCACGAGATGGGCGCGCACCACGCCGGCGACCGAATTGCGGTCGGCGAGCCCGAGGCCGGCGAGATCGAGATGATCCGCCTGCACCATCAGCTCCTCGGGATGCGAGGCGCCGCGCAGGAAGGAGAAATTGGAGGTGACGGCAAACTCGACGTACGCGGTCATGATACTCACGTGTTCTTCGCTTCCCCCTGTAGGGGGGAGGTCGGCCGCCTTAGGCGGCCGGGTGGGGGTATCTCTCCGCGAGTCCGGAGTGTGTGGCTTCACCCCACCCCGGCCGCTTCGCGGCCGACCCTCCCCCTCCAGGGGAGGGTAAAGAAATCACGCGAACGTCCCGTGCAGGAACCAGCGCGGCTGTTCGGCCGAGCGATAGAGGCCGGCGCGGAACAGCCAGAAGCGATGGCCGGCTTTGTCTTCGACGCGGAAATAATCGCGCGCGGGGCCGGCCTCCTCGCTCCACCAGGCGCCCTCGATCCGCTCCGGCCCGTCGGCGGCGACGACCTCGTGCAGCGCGCGGCGCCAGCGAAAGCGCACGGGCGGGCCGTCCGGCACCGCGGCGATCGCCTCGATCGGCTCGGGCTTGACGAGAAGCCGCAACGGCCGCGGGCTCAGCTCGACGCCGGCGCGGAAGCGCCGGAACGCCGCCCAGCCTGCCTCGACCGCGCCGCTCGCCTGCGCCGGCACGGCCGCCGCGGCAAGCTCCGGAATGTGGCTGTCGTTCGCCACGAGCCGCGTGACGCGGCGCGCGCCGAGCCGCGCGCTCAGGCGGTCGATCAGGCGATCGAGATCGGCGTCGTCGGCGCACGCACCGAGCCCGATCTGCTCCGGCGGACAGGGCTCGGCGGCAACGATCGAGAGGCGCGCAAGATCGAACCCGAAGCCGGGATCGAGCGCGTCGGCAAGGCTCGCGAGCCGCTCGACGAACAGGGCGCGGATGTCGGGCGGCTCGCGCACCGGACGCGAGGTCGCAATCGCCACGCGGCGCACCGCGCCGTCGGTACGGAACAAAGTCAGCTCGATCGCGCGCGCGCCCTCCCCGCGCCGCTCCAGCATGGGCTTGAGGCGCGCGGCCAGCCGAGCAATGACGGCGAGCACGTCGTCCTCGCGCGCGATCGGCTCGGCGAAGGGCTGCTCGGCCACATAGGGCGCGACCGGCAGCAGCGGGGTGAGCGGCTCGCGTTCGGCCCCGAGCGCGCGGGCGAGCTGGCGCAGCAGGGCGTCGCCGAAACGGGCGGCAAGCGGCGAGCGCGGCAGGTCGACAATGTCGCCGACGCGCTTGAGGCCAACGCGCTTGAGCGCCGCGGCCATGTCGTCGGGCAGCCGCAGCGCGACGAGCGGCAGCGGATCGAGCACCGCGCGCTCGCCGCCTGGCGCGATAATGGTTGTGCCCGCGCCGAAGCGCCCGGCCGCAAAGGCGGTGCCGATGGTCGAGGCGATGGCGGCGCGCGCCGCAAAGCCGAACCGCGCGAGGCGGGCGAGGAGATCGGCGAGCAGTTTTTCTTCGCCGCCGTAAAGGTGGGCGCAGCCGGCGATGTCGAGCAGCACGCCGTCGGGCGGATCGAGGGCAACGAGCGGCGTATAGCGCTGGCACCAGTCGGCGAGGTCGTCGAGCAGGCGCCGGTCGCCCGCCGGATGCTCGGCCACCACGGCGAGATCGGGATAGCGCGCCCGCGCCTCGGCGAGCGCGAGCCCGGGCCTGAGCCCAAGCTCCTGCGCCGCCGCATCGACGGCGGTGAGCTGCTCGACATTGCCGCGCTTGCCGGTGACAACAAGCGGGCGCGGATCAGGCGCCGGCCGCTGCCGCGCGATGCGGTCGGTCGCAAGCCGCATCAGCCACAGGCTGAGGAAGCGATGGCGCGAGGTCGAAACGCCGTTCAACACGGTTCCACTCCAGCATCCACGACCCGATCGGGCCGCGGCGGTTGCGGGTAAGCTGCACGTAGAAGCGCGGCGGACCGGGCCCGGTGCCGCCCGCCGACGGAGCGGCGGCGACGAGCCAGCGGGTCGCGGCGGCGGAGGCATGCGTTCCCGGATGGCTGCGAACCAGCACGGCGCAGGTGCCGCGCCGGCCGGCGGCGAGCGAGAGCCGGCGCGAGGCGACGAGGTCGACGCCGCGATCGGGGCTGCGGATCTCGCCGATGACCGCGCCGACGGCGCGGCAGCGCAAGGCCTCCTCCATCGCCCACAGCACGTCGCGGGGTTTTGCCGCGGCGACGGTCACCAATTGCTCGGGGGCGAGATCGACATCGTCGAGCCCGGGGCCATAGGGCGCGCCGTTCTCGACGAGCCCCATATCCTCGGCGATCCACAGCACCGCGCGCGCACCCGTGGCGTGGGCGGCAAGCGTGAGGGCAAATCCGCTCGCCGCCGCGGTCGCGCTCTCGCGCGCAGCGGCGATCTCATGGAACGCGGCGCGGGCGAGCCCGCCGCCGAGGGCCTGGTCGATCGCCGGCACCCCGAACGGAATGGCCCCATGGTCCCCGCCCGCTCCGGCGCCGGTCTCGATCGACCGGATGGCGTCCTTGAGCGCGCGCACGATGCCGCCACCCCCGCCCCGCGGCACAGGGAGAGGCGAAGCGGCCGCACTCGTCGGAATACGCACGACGACCATGGGGCGGGATTCCTGCCGGGATAACCCGAATGTTCATGATTTGTTCTATAATCCCAAAGGAACGGCCGGGCGTCAAGGCGATTCTTGAACTTCACCCCCGCGCGCGCTTTGCCGCGCGCGGCCGCGCCGGGGCCGCCATGCCGAACTTGCTGCGCATCATGCCGGCCTTGGCCGGATCGGCACGGACCGTCACCGCGAGCCGGCCATCCTCGCGCAGCGCGCGGGAGATGACCTCGGCGTTGCGGTAGAGCCAGCTCAACCCGGCGCCATCGGCCGGATCGAGCACCAGATCGAGGATCATGCGGCTTTGCATCAGGCGCGCCTCGATCGCGGCGGCGAGCTCATCGAATCCCTCTCCGGTCAAGGCGGAGACGAGGATCGGCCGGCCGTCGCCGTCGCGCCGCGCCGCGACGTTGGCGGTCCGCGTGCGCGCCTCGGCATCGAGGCAATCGACCTTGTTCCACACCTCGATCAGCCGGTGCTTGTCGTTGGGGTCGATGTCGAGGTCGCGCAGGACTTTTTCCACGTCGCTCGCCTGGGCGTCGCTGTCCGCGTGCGCGACGTCGCGCACGTGCAGGATCAGGTCCGCCTCGATCACCTCCTCGAGGGTCGCCCGGAAGGCGGCCACCAGCATGGTCGGCAGATCGGAGATGAAGCCGACGGTGTCCGAGAGGATCGCCTTCGCGCCGCCGGGCAGCGCGATCGACCGCAAGGTGGGGTCGAGGGTCGCGAACAGCATGTCGGCCTCGAGCACGCTGGCGCGGGTGAGGCGGTTGAACAGGGTCGACTTGCCGGCATTGGTGTAGCCGACCAGCGCCACGATCGGGTACGGCACCCGCTTGCGGCTGTCGCGGTGGAGCTTTCGCGTGCGCTTGACCCGCTCCAGCTCGCCCTCGATGCGGGCGATACGCTCCTCGATCACCCGGCGGTCGGCCTCGAGCTGGGTCTCGCCGGGACCGCCGAGGAAGCCGAAGCCGCCGCGCTGGCGCTCGAGATGGGTCCACGAGCGCACCAGCCGGCTCTTCTGATAGGTGAGATGGGCGTGCTCGACCTGCAGCGCGCCTTCCCGCGTGCGCGCCCGCCGGCCGAAGATTTCCAGGATCAGGCCGGTGCGGTCGAGCACCTTGGCGTTCCACGCCTTCTCCAGATTGCGCTGCTGCACCGGCGAGACCGGGCAGTCCATCACCACGAGGTCGATGGCGAGGCTTTTGGCGATGCCGGCGATCTCGTCGACCTTGCCCTTGCCGAGGTAGGTCGCCGGCCGGATGTCGGCGAGCGGCGCGATGCCGGACTCGACCACGTCGAGGTCGATGGCGCGGGCGAGTCCCACCGCCTCCTCGAGCCGGGCGGCGGGGGAACGCGTCGCATCCTCGGCGGCGGCCCGGCCGCCGGCCGCCCGGCGGCGGAACGGCTCGACCACCATTGCACGGCCGCTTGCTCCGCCCGCCGGAGGGCTGAGCCGATCAGGGAGCGTGTCGCGGCGACGCGGCTCCAATCAGACCTTTTCCCCGGTTGCCGGCGCCTCTTCGGCGCCTTCGAACAGCTGGATCGGATGACCCGGCATGATCGTGGATATGGCGTGCTTGTAGACGAGTTGCGAGTGCCCGTCCCGCCGCAGCAGCACGCAAAAGTTATCGAACCAGGTCACCACGCCCTGCAGCTTCACGCCGTTCACCAGGAAGATGGTGAGCGGGGTTTTGCTCTTGCGGACGTGATTGAGGAAGGTGTCTTGCAGATTTTGTGCGCGTTCGGCTGCCATTGCCGTGATCCGTTATTTGCTCGCGAGCCCCTCCCCGCGAGACATTCTTGTCATGTTGCTTTGTCCGTCGTCGAACTTGCCGAAAACCCCCGACGGATTGGCCCGCCCATTAGATGGCACGTCCGGGTGGCGCGCAAGCCCAAGTTGACGGCACGGCGGGGGCCGGCGGCGGGGTCCCGGCGGCTTCGGCCTGGCGGCCAAAACCGATGGCGCTCAAGTGCTTTCCGCGAATTTGTGAAAGTCGCGCCGCAGCGCGCCGGCGGTCAGCCCGGGCGCCCCGTTGCCGACCGGCCGCCCGTCGATGCGCACGACCGGCATGACGATCTGGCTGGCCGAGGTCACGAACGCCTCGCGCGCCGCATAGGCCTCCTCGACCGTGAACGGCCGCTCCTCGAGCTTGAGCCCCTGGACGGCCAAGAGGTCGATGAGGACGGTGCGGGTAATGCCGCGCAGGATGGCGTGGTCGGTCTGGCGGGTGACGAGCTTGCCGTCGCGGGTGACGATCCAGGCGTTGGTCGAGGAACCCTCGGTGACGCGGCCGGCCGCATCGACGAACCAGGCCTCCCGGGCGCCCGCCTCGCGCGCGGCCTGCTTGGCCAGCACGTTGGGCAGGAGCGACACCGACTTGATGTCGACGCGCGGCCAGCGGTTCTCCGGCACGGTGATCACGGCGATCCCGTCGGCGGCGACCTGCTCGTTCGCCGCCCGATCGTGGCTGCGCGCGGTGACCACCATGCCGGGAGCCGTCCCGGCCGGCGGGAACGCGTGGTCGCGCCGCGCCACGCCGCGGGTGATCTGCAGATAGACGATGCCGTCGCGCACCCGGTTGCGGCGCGCCGTCTCGTGCAGCACCGCCGCGAGCGCCGCGCGCGACATCGGCATCGCGATGCGCAGCTCGCCGAGCGAACGGACCAGCCGGTCCATGTGCCGGCGCTCGTCGACGAGGCGGCCGTCGCGCACCTCGCACACTTCGTAGACCCCGTCGGCGAACTGATAGCCGCGGTCCTCGACGTTCACCGCCGCGGCGCGCAGCGGCACGTAGCGGCCGTTGACATAGGCGATGCGCGACAAGGCGAGGCCTCAGTCGATGCCCAGGGCCTTGAGCTTGCGGTGCAGCGCCGAGCGCTCCATGCCGACGAACTCCGCCGTGCGCGAGATATTGCCGCCGAAGCGGTTGATCTGGGCGACCAGATATTCGCGCTCGAACACCTCGCGCGCGTCCCGCAGCGGCAGGCCCATGAGGTGCTCGCCGCCGTTGCCGTTGGGCATGTTGGGGACCATGGAGCCGACGTCCTGGGGCAGCATGCTGGCGCTGACCTCGGCGTCGGGATCGCCGCCGGCGAGGATCATCAGCCGCTCGACGTTGTTGCGCAGCTGGCGCACGTTGCCGGGCCAGTCGTGCGACTGCAGGACCGCGATGGCGTCGCCGCCGATCTTGCGCCTGGGCAGGCCGGTGGTCTGGGAAATGTAGTCGACGAAATAGAACACCAGATCGGGGATGTCCTCGCGCCGCTCGGTGAGCGGCGGCACGCGGATCGGCACCACCGAGAGGCGGTGATACAGGTCCTCGCGGAAGCGGCCGGCCGCGACCTCGACCTCGAGGTTTCGCCCGGTCGAGGAGATGATGCGCACGTCGACGTTCACCTTGGTGGTGCCGCCGACGCGCTGGAACGTCTGGTCGACCAGCACGCGCAGGATCTTGTTCTGGGTCTCGCGCGGCAGGTCGCCGATCTCGTCGATGAACAGGGTGCCGTTGTGCGCCTCCTCGAGCGCGCCGACCTTGCGGCCCTGCGCGCCGTTCGAGGCCTCGGCGCCGAACAGCTCGTGCTCCATGCGCTCGGGCGTGATCGCCGCCGCGTTGATGACGACGAACGGTCCATTGGCACGGGCGGAAAGGGTGTGGATGCTGCGCGCGGTCAACTCCTTGCCGGCGCCCGCCGCGCCGACGATGAGAATGCGGCTGTTGGTCGGCGCCACCTTGTCGATCGTCTGCCGCAGCTGGCCCATGGCGGCGGAGTTGCCGATCAGCGTCGTCGGCAGCGGCGCCATCGCCTTGAGTTCCTTGACCTCGCGCTTGAGCCGGAACGTCTCGAGCGCCCGGTTGGCGACGAGGACGAGCCGGTCCGCCTTGAACGGCTTCTCGATGAAATCGTAGGCGCCGAGCTTGATGGCGGACACCGCGGTCTCGATGTTGCCGTGGCCGGAGATCATCACCACCGGCATGTCGGGATGCTCGTCCTTGACCGCGCCAAGCAGTTGCAGCCCGTCGAGCCGGCTGCCTTGCAGCCAGATGTCGAGGAACGCGAGGCTCGGGCGCCGCGTCTTGATCACGGCCAGCGCCTCGTCGCTGTCGCGCGCCGTGCGCGTGCCGAAGCCCTCGTCCTGCAGGATGCCCGCGACCAGCTCGCGGATATCGCTCTCGTCGTCGACGATGAGAATGTCGGGCCCCATGGTGCTACCCCTCGCTCGCGACCTTACGCAGTTCGTGCACGGGCTTGACGATTTCCGATACATGCGCCGCGGCGAAGCGCAGCCGTGCCCACGCGCCGCGGCCGGCGAACACGCCCGCCGGCAGATCGTTGAGATCGATGCGGCCGCCGTGGTCCTCGAGGATGCGGCCGACGATGGCGAGCCCGAGCCCGGTCCCCTTCTCGCGGGTGGTGACGTAGGGCTCGAGCAGCCGATTGCGATTCTCCTTGGGCAGGCCGACGCCGTTGTCGAACACGTCGACGAGGACGTCGCCGCCCTCGCGCCGGACCGAAACCTTGATGCGGCCGCGATCGAGCTCGCCGGCCGGCACCGCGGCAATCGCCTCGGTGGCGTTCTTGATGATGTTGGTGAGCGCCTGGGAAATGAGCCGGCGATCGAACTCGGCCGGCAGCGGCCCCTCCGGCGTCTCGAACTCGATGTCGATGTCGGAATGGCCGACGCGCATCAGGAACACCACCTGGCGTACCGCCTCGGCCACGTCCTCGGCGGCCATCACCGGCTTGGGCATGCGGGCGAAGCGCGAGAACTCGTCGACCATGCGCTTGATGTCCTCGACCTGGCGCACGATCGTGTCGGTGCACTGCTCGAACACCGCCTTCTCGTCGGTGATCGCCGCGCCGTACTTGCGGCGCAGGCGCTCGGCGGAGAGCTGGATCGGGGTGAGCGGATTCTTGATCTCGTGGGCGATGCGCCGGGCAATGTCGGCCCAGGCGGAGGTGCGTTGCGCGGTCACCAGGTCGGTGATGTCGTCGAGCGTGATGACGTAGCCGTGCGCGGGATCGGCCGATTGCTCGGTGGTGACGCGGACCGACAGGTTGCGCTCGCGGCCGCCCCGGCCGATCGTCACCTGGCCCTGGATCAGCCGCTGCAGGCCGCCGCGCGCCTCGGCCAGAAGCGCGATCAGCTCGGGCACCACCTCGGCCAGCGGATGGCCGAGCGTGTCGGCTTCGGTGCGCCCGATCAGCTTTTCCGCCGAGCGGTTGACGATGGTGACGCGCCCCGCCGGATCGACGCCGATGACGCCGGCGCTGGCGCCGGCGAGCACCGCCTCGGTGAAGCGGCGGCGGCTGTCGATCAGGTCGCGCGCGCGCATGAGATCGTCGCGCTGGGTGCGCAGCTCGTGCGTCATGTTGTTGAAGGTGTCGCTGAGCTGCCCGAGGTCGCCCTCGCCGCGCCGCACCGGCACCTGGACGTAGAGATTGCCGGTGGAGACGAGCTTGGCGGCGCCGATCAGACGGCGGATCGGCGCCACCAGGCGGTTGGCGAAGTCGAGGCCGAACCAGGCGGCGGAGAGGAAAATGACCAGCGAGATGAGCGCGTTCATCGCCGCGAAGCTCAGCTGCACGCCGACCCGGCGCTCCTGAATGTTGAGGTAGCTTTTCTCGGTCGCCTGCAGCTGCTCGATGATGCGCGGATCGATCGGGCGCGCGACGTAGAGATAGGCGTCGTCGTAACCGCGCAGCTTGACCAGGGCGGCAAGCGTGTTCGCCTCCTCCAGCAGGGCGATTTCCGGCTCGCTGTCGCTCACCTTGTCGAGCGTCCCGGTGGCCGGCGGGATGGCCTCGCCGCTGCCGCGCAGGTCCGCGCGGTCGATCATCGAGAGGTCGCTCCGGAGCACCATCGTGTAAGGCAGCCCGCGCATCGCCGCCTGGGCGTTGAGCAGCTGGTGGAACCGCTCCCGGTCTTGATCGAACAGCGGCTTGGCGCGGGCGAGGTCGTACGACATGCCCATGACGTCGCGGTAGATCAGCTCTCGCACGTAGGCCTTGGCGACCGTCGCGGAGTTCGCAAGCAGCGCCTGGGTGTGGTTGGAGATGAGCGAGTCGAGGCCGCGGTCGAGGGTGAGCGAGGCTACCGTCGCCACGATGATCACCGGCATCGCCGCGATCACGGAAAACAGCCCGATGAACCGCACGTGCAGGCGTGCGCCAGCCTGGCCGAGCCGGCGGGCGCGAACGACGCGCCGCACGTCGAGCAGGACCACCGCCAGCAGAATGAGGACCGTGACGGCGTTGATGAGCAGCACCACGATGGTGACGTTGTGGGTCGGCTCGATCGGCGTCAGGTTGGCGTGGATCGCGAAAGTCGCCAGCGCCGAGAGCAGCGCCAGCCCGATGGCGACCGGGCCCAAAATCCCTGAAATTCGTCTGGCGGCCGGGGCGCCGCCCGATGCGGCAGCCTCCATCCCGGCAACTTCATCGACGGTCGTCATGGACGCCAACGGACCTGTGGAACTTGCGAAGAAGATGGCTTGGCCGGCGGCGGGGAAGGCCGCCATGACGCTGGAACACCCCCCGACTGAGGCATTTATACAACAATGTTGTAAAATTGCGACATTTCGGCGGCGCTGTCCAGTGCCTATGGCGAACGCCGCCGATGGCGCCCATGCGCATCAGCGGGTTTTCGCTTAATCGCAAAAGTCGGACGGACCGGCGCTGATTGGGCGATCACCCGCTCGAGCGGATCACCCGCACGTCGAGGTCGCGGATCTTCTTGCGCAGGGTGTTGCGGTTGACGCCGAGGAGATCGGCGGCGCGGATCTGATTGCCGCGGGTGGCGGCAAGCGCGGCGGAGAGCAGCGGGTATTCGACCTCGCGCAGGATGCGGTGATAGAGGCCGGGCGGCGGCAGGGCGTTGTCGAAGCCGGAGAAGTAGCGCGCGAGGTAGCGCTCCACCGACGCGGCGAGATTGTCTTCGGCGCCCGGCTCCTCGCCCGCGAAGGCGACCGGCGGCTGGCTCAGCTCGGCGTCGATCACCGCCGCGGTGATCACCTCCTGCGGATAGAGCGCCGAGAGCCGCCGCGCCAGGTTTTCCAGCTCGCGCACATTGCCGGGCCAGCGGTAGCGCCGCAGGCGCTCGAGCGCGCCCTGGTCGAGCTGCTTGGGCGGCAGGCCCTCGCGCTCGGCCTGGGCGAGGAAATGCCGGATCAGGTCGGGCACGTCCTCGACGCGCTCGCGCAGCGGGGGCAGCCGCAGCGGCACCACGTTGAGGCGGAAGAACAGATCCTCGCGGAACAGGCCCTGCTGGATCAGCACGCGCAGGTCCTTGTTGGTGGCGGCGATGATGCGCACGTCGGTCTTGATCGGGTTGCGCCCGCCGACGGTGGTGTATTCGCCCTGCTGCAGCACGCGCAGGAGCCGCGTCTGCGCCTCCATCGGCATGTCGCCGATCTCGTCGAGGAACAGCGTGCCGCCCTCCGCCTGCTCGAAGCGGCCGGGATTGCGCGCGTTGGCGCCGGTGAAGGCGCCCTTCTCGTGGCCGAACAATTCGGACTCGATGAGGTCGCGCGGGATCGCCGCCATGTTGATGGCGACGAACGGGCCGGAGCGGCGCTTGCCGTATTCGTGCAGCGCCCGCGCCACCAGTTCCTTGCCGGTGCCCGACTCGCCGACGATGATCACGGTGAGATCGGTCTGCATCAGCCGCGCCAGCATGCGATAGATTTCCTGCATCGCCGGCGAGCGGCCGACCAGCGGCATCGATTCGAAGTCGTCGGTCTTGGGCGCGACGCGCGGGCGCTCCTTCGGCTCGGACAGCGCGCGGCCGACGATGGAAATCAGCTCCTTGAGATCGAACGGCTTGGGCAGATACTCGTACGCGCCGCGCTCGGAGGCGCGGATCGCCGTCATGAACGTGTTCTGCGCGCTCATCACCACGACCGGCAGGTCCGGCCGCAGCTTCTTGATGCGCGGAAGGAGGTCGAAGGCGTTCTCGTCCGGCATCACCACGTCGGTGATGACGAGGTCGCCGTCGCCCTGGCTCACCCAGCGCCACAAGGTCGCCGCGTTGCCGGTCGAGCGCACCTCGTAGCCGGCGCGCGACAGCGCCTGATTGAGCACGGTGCGGATCGCCGAGTCGTCGTCGGCGACCAGGATGCTACCCGCGGGCATTCAGGCTCCTCTTCAGGTCGCGCCGGCCGGCTCGGCGTCGGTGAACATGGGCATCAACACGCGAAACACGGTGTGGCGCGGTTGCGACTCGCACTCCACGATCCCGCCGTGATCGCCGATGATCTTCGCGACCAGCGCGAGCCCGAGCCCGCTGCCGGTCGGCTTGGTGGTGACGAACGGATCGAACAGGTGCGGCATCAGGTCGGTCGGGATGCCCGGCCCGTTGTCCTTGACGCAGAACTCGAGCGGCAGCGACACCCGCGTCTTGCTGCCCGGCAGCGACAGGCGCACGCCCGGCCGGAACGCGGTGGTGAGCTGGATCTCGCCGTCGATCGCCCCCTCGCCGATCGCCTCGGCGGCGTTCTTCAACAGATTGAGAAAGATCTGAATGAGCTGGTCGCGGTTGGCAAAGATCGGCGGCAGCGAGGGATCGTAGTCCTCGGTGAAACGGATGTGCCGGCCGAACCCGGTCTGCGCCAGCTTCTTCACGTGATCGAGCACCACGTGGATGTTGACCGGCTCGCGCTCGACCGGGCGCTCGTCGGAGAACACCTCCATGCGATCGACGAGTTTGACGATGCGGTCGGCCTCGTCGCAGATCAGCCGGGTGAGCGTGCGGTCATCGTCCTCCGCCACCGACTGCTCGAGCAGCTGCGCCGCGCCGCGGATGCCCGACAGCGGGTTCTTGATCTCGTGCGCCAGCATGGCGGCGAGCGCGATCACCGAACGCGCGGCGCCGCGATGGGTGAGCTGGCGGTCCATCTTGTCGGCGATGGTGCGCTCGAGCAGCAGCACCACCACCTCGCCGGGCCGCTCGGCGACCGGCGCCACGTGCAGGTCGACCACCCGCTCGCCCGGATTGCGCGGGGTGGAGAGGTCGACGCGATATTCGTTGACCGGCGCGCCGCGCCTGCGCACCTGCTCGATCAGCGCCAGCAGCGGACTGCCGAACGGCACGAGGTCGCGCAGCGCATGCCGGCGCAGCAGCGGAATCGACACCTCGAAGAACGCCTCCGCGGCCACGTTGGCGTCGGCGATCCGGCCGTCCTCGCTCACCATGAGCACCGGATGCGGCAGCGCGTTGAGCACGACGTCGGCAGAGCCGGGCAGGAACGAATTCGGGTGCGGCTCGAGCGAGTTCATGCGGCGAGCCTCAGGCCGAAGGCGTCGTAGGCCTCGCCGAGCCGTTCGACGACGGTCGCCGGATGCGTGGCGGTGAGCACGTCGCTGCGGAATTGTTTGAGAAGTGCGGCCGGCGCGCCCGCTTGCGCCGCCGCCGCGTCGAGCGCCCATCCCAGATGCTTTCGCGCATGGCGCACGCCGACCGCGGCGCCGTAATGATCGAGCATGTCGTGATAGAGCGCCGTCACGAGCTCGCATTGCCGCGCGAGGGCGGGCGGCGGTTCGCGCCGGCCGGTCGCAAGCGAACGCGCCAGCGCGCCGGGAAGCCACGGGCGCCCTTGCGCGCCGCGGCCGACCATGACGGCGTCGGCGCCCGACAGGGCGAGCGCCGCCTGCGCGTCGGCGAGGCTGCGCACGTCGCCGTTGACCGCGACGGGGATCGACACCGCCTGCTTCACCGCCCGCACCGCCGCCCAGTCGGCCGTGCCGGCGTAGAACTGGCAGCGGGTGCGGCCGTGCACCGTGACGAGCCGCAAGCCCGCCGCTTCGGCGCGCCGCGCGAGCAACGGCGCGTTGAGCGCGCGCTCGTCCCAGCCGAGCCGCATCTTGAGCGTGACCGGAATTTTCACCGCGCCGACCGTCGCATCGATCAGCGTGAGCGCGTGGTCGAGATCGCGCATGAGCGCCGAGCCCGCACAGCCGGTGGTCACGCGCCGTGCCGGGCAACCCATGTTGATGTCGATG
>WNFB01001928.1_pt1 | contig 17918 bp, 21 predicted proteins | sample 5400501 | NCBI WGS metagenome assembly WNFB01 (sample SAMN13153341, study PRJNA577476) | soil metagenome | isolation source: 200 cm saprolite under Douglas fir tree site 2 hole 1 | place: USA:California | collected 2015-04-18 | reverse complement strand
CCGACAGCAGCGTCTTCCCCCACTTCGGGCTCCCCCGCGCACTGCCCCAATAAGGCCAAATCCGGGCAGATAAGAATGGCACCCGCCGAGACTCCAAAGGAGAAACCACCCGCATGAGCGACGGCACCCGGCCACCTGACGGTCACCCACCCGGCATCCCGGCGCCGGGCCCATCACAGCCCGGCGGTCACCACTCGAACGGCTGGCGTCCGCGGCGGCCGGTCCCAGCCAGCCCGCACCCTCCCCCCGGGCAACGGCGGCGACGGGCCAGCGCGTACGCCGCCGCGAGCGCCGCGTTCGCCTACGCGCTGGTGAGCGCCTACTGGGCACTCGGCGGGCATAGCTTGATCAGCACCGTCGGCGGCGCTGCCGCGACAGCGCCGGTTCCGGGCTAGAGTTCGGGCCGTGCTGCGCCGGGTCCAGCATCGGGCTGATGGCGATGCTGCAGGCGCTGGGTGTCATGAGCGTCACCTGAATGTGCGTGATCGCCGTCCTGGTCCTGGACCGGACGCTCCTGCCCGCCAAAGCCGCCATCGATGCGCCGCTGGCACTGGCGATCACCGGGCTCGGAATCTGGATCGTCAGCGCGCCCTCCTCTGTTCCCGGGCTCACGCTGCCGATGTGAGGCGGCATCGACGGCGCGGGCCAGGCCAAGCTCACGATCGACAAGAAGGAGAGGAACCAATGACCGATCACAAGGCCGGAACACGGGAGGATTGGCTCGCGGCCCGGCTGGAGCTGCTGGCGGCCGAGAAGGAGCTGACGCGGCGCAGCGACGAACTGGCCCGGCGGCGGCAGGAGCTGCCCTGGTACCGGATCGATAAGGAGTACCGGTTCGACACCGACCAGGGCCCGGCGTCGCTGGCCGATCTGTTCGGCGGGCGGTCGCAGCTGCTGGTCTATCACTTCATGTTCGGGCCGGACTACACCGCCGGGTGCCCGACCTGCTCGTCGATCGCCGACGGCTTCAACGGCTCGGTCGTCCACCTCGCCCATCACGACGTCACGCTGTGCGCGGTGTCGCGGGCCCCGCTCGCGAAACTGCAGGCGTACAAGCGGCGGATGGGCTGGAGCTTCCCCTGGGCATCGTCGTACGGCAGCGACTTCAACTACGACTTCCACGTGTCCCACACGAGCCAGGAATGGCAGGCCGGAGCCGTGCAGTACAACTTCCGCGAGATGGACTTCCGGCCGCCGGCCGGCCAAGAGAGTTCCTGGGACGCCTGGAGCCAGTCGACCTTCGGAGAGGACTGGGAGACCTACCGGCGCGAGGGGCCCGGCATGAGCGCGTTCGCGCTCGAGGACGGCGCCGTCTACCACACCTACTCCGCCTACGAGCGCGGGATCGACGTCCTGTGGGGCATGTACCCGTGGCTGGACCGCGCGCCACGCGGGCGCAACGAGACCGGCATCTGGTGGCGCCGCCACGATGAGTACGACAGCGAGTGAGATCATGGCGAACTCGGCTGCGGGCGGGGTCAGCGACTATAACACCAAGATCATCGAGGAATTCCGGGCAAACCAGGGACGTGTCGGCGGGCCGTGGGCGGGCACCACGCTGATTCTCCTCCACCACATCGGCGCCAGGTCCGGGATCGAGCGCGTCACGCCGCTGGGCTGCTTCCCCCTCGGAGAGGACCGCTACGCGGTCGTCGCCTCCAACGGAGGATCGCCAGCCCACTCCGACTGGTACTACAACCTCAAGGCCCACCCCCGGATCACCGTCGAGGTGGGTGCCCAGACGTTCACGGTCCTGGCGGAGGAGCTGAACGGCACCGCCCGCGCCGAGCTGTGGCCGACCCTGGTCGCGCAGGCTCCCACTGTCGGCGAATACCAGGCCAGGACCACACGGCAAATCCCGGTGTTCCTGCTGACCCGCCAGGACTGACCTGCCACGAGAGCCGCCCGTTTACCGCGCCACGCAGTCAGCGCCGATCGCCTCGATGATCGTATGCGATGAGTGATCGTTTGCTGCTGAGGCATTATCCGCCCAAGGCCAAGCGTGAGCTCGGCTCGACGCTCCGCTACCCGAGCTGGCGCAGGCCTCACCGCCGCCGACGCTCACCCGCAACCGCTCAGCACTGCGGCATGGCCGGGCAGGGCCGCAGCCTCACCAGCGCCGCCGGCACTAGCCACCGCAACCCGGTGCCGACGGGCGCGGACCGAACCCACCCTCACGCGCCAAGACACCGTCCTGAGACTCACCCGTCGGCGGCAACAGCAGGCAGACTGCCGACCCGGCCACGCACTCAGCCTCGCTGCCGGCGAACCGAACCAGAGAAGACAGAACAGGCCGATCGGCGCGCCGACCACAGCCACGAGACCGTCAGCATCCAGCACACCTATTCGGCGTTCGGCGTGATCTCGCAGGGCGGCGGCGCTCGACGACCGTGCACCCACTGTGACGGCTACCGTCTACCGTGTTGCCGTCAGCGCGTCGGTCACGGAGTTGCGCGCAGTTGGAGGTTTAGTTGTGTAGGTGCCCTGGAATCGGACGGTACAGTCCAGCCGCGCCTGTGGGCTATATCAGGACATGCCCCCTTGCATCAGCGCAAGCTACCCGCTGAACTGGCCCGCCCCAAACGGCTGCACGTAGGACCCGGCGCTGAGCCGACGCCTCGGGCCTCCCCACGCTCGGTCATGCCGATGTGAGGGCGCCCGGACAGTTCCTTGCTCTTGGCAGGGCAGCAGGGTCGTCGTTCCTGGATGTATGGAACTCGGCGGCTTGTCGTCAGGCGAGTTCAACACTGCTGCTAACGCCGCATCGCCTTTCGGGTGAGCCGTCCGGTTGAGTAGTTAGCCTGGACCAAGTGCAGTCAACGACTATTGGGTGAGGGCCGTGTCAATGAGTATCAGGCAGCACAGGAACTGATCCTGGCCGTGGTGGCCGGGGCGATCTGCGCAGATTAGGTGGGAGAGCGAGTGCCCGGAAGGTTGGCGTCAAGGCGAGCGCAGCTGCTCCAGCAAGGGTGGCTAGAGCTATGTACTGAGTCAGCTCTCCAGTCCAGTCAGGATTCGCCAGGACCTGAGCGTTCACAACAGGAATTGCGGCCGCCAGGAGGACCGCTATTCGAAGGATCAAGTTGCGCCAGAAGAACTGGTTGGGGTCGGACTCCGGCGTTTGAGCATCTGGCTCCTTACGAAGATCATGTACAAGCCACGCCCAAGTGAATCCACCAAATGCTGCGACGAAGCCGAATATCAGGACCAGGCCGATGTCAGGGTAGAGAACGTGAACATCTACTGGCACATTAGCTCCCAGTGCATGGGAATCCACCAGAGATGCTATCCCCGAATAGCTGCCAAATCCACTGACACGGCCATACCGCGGGTTGACGTGCACCCAGATGGTGACATGTGTCCCGGTACTGTCTACCCGGCCCCAGGCCGTGACTTGGTTCGTGGGCAATATCTGCCCGTCGCTGCGCACAAGGTCGCCGATGCTGGCAGCCAAAGTTCCGCCGGGACAGATCTTCCCCTTCTGGATGGTCAGCGGTGCCGACTGGCGTGTCTGGTCGTTGCCACCCCGGCCGACGAAGAGGTTCAAGGTCGCCGTCGGGCCTGACGCATCGCTGACCTTCAAAGGCTGCGCTGCGGCAGAGCCTGATGATTGACCCGTACTCGCACACTTGTCCTTCGGCGCCACAGGCTGCGCTCCCAACGGCACGATGGGTGGCACGAGTAACCATGCAAATACAACTCCGCAGACGGCGATCAGCACTAGGATAACGACGGAAGAGACGATATCGCTTCGGGCCTGGAGTCTGGAGCGCAAGTCTTGCCGGGTAGTATTAGACATATAGGTTATCCACCCCATCAGCAGTTGACTACTGCGGTACGTTTGAAGCTGTCGATGAACCTGCCGCGAGCCGCCGGGTGCCTACTTCGCATTATCGCTCAAGTATGGGAGGCGCAACAGAGTCGTATGACCTGACCGTTGGTTACATTCCGGGCGCCAAGGACGATTAGGACGAGGGATGCCAAACCAACACAGGCCGGCCGGAATCTCCGCTACGTTCTCCTTGCCGTCATCCTCCGGAACCCTTCTGCCAATCGCCGGGGAAGTCTCTCGACGGCCTCGAGGCGGGCAGGAAACCTTTCACCGGTCGGCGTTCCGGCCCACACTGCTCGCACGTAGTGGGCGGTGACACGCTACGTCTGCTCGTCGACAGCATCGCCAACTTGATGCCGCAGGCCAATAAACCTGATGATCCTGGAGATGGGTGGGCACACTCATCTGCCGCGAGTCGCGCTCCACTCAGTCGGGTAGATGCACGGGCCGGCTGGTCTGTGCACCTGTGGATTGACCGGTGCGGGCGAGGGCATCCGCGCGGCGCAGGGCGTCGGGCAGCCGAAAGCCCCGGCCATGTGCCGGACCAGGCCGACTGCGTCGTTCAGAGGCATTCCGGCGGCGGTGACGAACAACGGCCGCGCCGAGCGTCCCCGCAAGACGGGCATTGCATGCGTGGCCGTCCGGAATGCCGTCTTGGCCACGCCGATCACCGGAACACCGAACTCAGCATGCGCATGCGCGCCCAGCCCCGGGCGGCCGGTGGGTCGAGGTCGACATAGCCGTCAACTACCAGCAGGCCCAGTCCGCGGCTCCGTGCAGCACGGCACGCAGCGGCGGCAGCTCCCGCTCGAAGAACTCACCCGGCTGGTAGGGCATCACCGCGGGCACGACCGCGGTCCTTTCGGCCAGCACCGCAGAGAAGGCGGCATCGGCAGCCACCACCACCGCCGCACGCGCGTCACCAGAACCCAGATAGTGGACATCTACGGCTGCGAAGACACGGCCGCCGGGACAACCGTCGATTTTCATCCCAAGAGAATGCCCTGCGTCCGTGGCCGAAGGCAGTGAACAACCTTCGATGGCCACCAACGCGCAGTCCTGCCACTGGCTGGTCGTGCACCCGGCCGTCCCGGCCGCACAGACCGCCGACTCCGTGCGGCTGTGCGGGACCGGCGCGGATGATCACGCTGCTGGATGCGCTGGCCCTCCAAGGCTGGCCCGCAGCCTCTTGCGCGACTCACGGTCCGAGTGAAAAGAGGGCTACCTCACACCGGGCCAGGGCCTCAACTGGCAGATGCGGCGACGGCTGTGGCCTGACACGTATCAGCGAGGACGGGCGCTAGCTCCGTGTAGTGAGCCGATAAGCGACCATGAGGGAACCCGATGCCCACGCTAGCACCCGCCTCCCCGGGCCTGCGTGCCTCAGCGAGCACCTACCCCGGCAGGCCTGAACACGTCCGCCAGGTCCGAGCCGACATGCGGAGACTGCTCGACGGATGTCCCATCGCCGATGATGTGATTCTCTGCATCTCAGAGCTGGCGGCCAACGCTGCCCTCCACAGCCACTCCCGCAGGCCTGGCGGAACCTTCTCCGTCCGCATCGAGAGCTGCCCCGGCGCTAACGTCCGTATCGAGGTCGAAGACGACGGCGGGCCCTGGATAGCATCAGCCCCCGACCCGGCCAGCGGCCGCGGCCTTGACATCATCCGCGCGCTCGCGGCCGAATGGGGAATCACCACCAGCCCCGCAGGCCGGGCCGTCTGGGCTCGCATCAACTGGCCGGGGGGTTCCACGTCCGGGCCCGCGGAGCGACCATCCGCAGCCACCTCATCGCCGTGGCCGCCCGGATCGCCCGCCGCGGACGCGGCGAGATCACCCTGCACCTGCCCCAGGAGTGGCACCGCGAGCAGGAATGGATGAACCTGTTCGAGGCCTCCTGCGGGCCTCCCGCCCAGGCGGCCTGACCAGCCGGACCGGTCACCGCGCCCGCACGGCCCCAGCGGCCACCCCCGCAAGCCCGCCGTATCAGAAACAAGGACAAGCCGCAGAACAGTCAGCGGCAAGACTGTCACGTCCCTGAACACGACCAAGATCACAAACTGGTGGCCGGTGCGCGCGAATGATCACCTGAATTTACGCGGTGGATTGAGGCTCAGCAGGAGTTCGTCAACGTCCATGGCGTGTCATTGTAGAGCCCAGGCCACCATGAATCCGCGTTAATGGACCAAGGCAGAGGGTGGCCGGGCTAACCTTGCTGGCGATGACTGAGGATCGCGAGCCCGGATAGCCGGCCGAGCTGGGCGACGAGGCCGAGTTGTCGGCCGCTGCCGGGGAAGGACGAGTTACCCGGCAGGTCATCAGGTCATCAGAAAGACGGGACAGCCTCCGGAGAGGAGATACGGAGGCCGGCCCGCCAGGCGGGGGTGAACGTCGAGTGCCCCCGCTTTCCGGCAGCGCGAGACCAGCCAGAGCACTGCCGTCCGCTCATCACAGGTTGCTGATGATAGTCTCCGTGCCGCTGACGACGTGGTGCAGCGCCACGGGGTTAGCGCTGGTCATGCCCCCAGGGGCTATGTCGTCGTTTCCGAAGTCGCCCGGCTACGCCCAGGGGATCCGGAGAAAGTCACCGGGGCGTCACCGGATCGCTTTGCGTATGTCGTTATGCGTGTGCTAGCCAGCGTCACGGGGGCCCGCTCAACGTCTCCGAGGCGAAAGCTGCCCCCGCGGTGCGCTAGTCAGAGGCTGCTGAACCCGGCCCAGCGGGCGGCCGTGGCCCCGGTCGCGATGGCGCGAGCCGCGTAGTCGTCCTGCATGAGCGTGCGCAGCTCCATGGCGGTGCCTGCAGTCAGCACCGCCTCCGGGGCGGCGGCGGGGATGGCGGTCCACGACCCGCCGTCGCAGTTAACCGCGTAGGCGCCGTCCCAGTGCCACCTGAGCCGGGTCAGCGCGGCCTGATCCTCACTTCCGGGCATCCAGTTCCTCCCTGCCTCACCGCGATTATACCTAGGTACGTCCGGGTACACCTGGCGGCCAGGGGGGTTACTCAGCTACGCCTTCGTAGCTTGATCACATGGCTGTCGACCATCAGAGCGACGTGCCCGTGTACCTGCAGATAGCGGGCATCCTGCGTGACATGATCACGTCAGGCGAGATCCCGCCGCACAAGCCGATACCGAGCATCAGCTACCTGGTGCAGGAGCACGGCGTGGCCGACCAGACGGTCAAGAAGGCCGTGCAGGTCCTCCGCGACGAGGGCCTCGTCCGGACCGTGACGGGCAAGGGCGTCTTCGTCACAGAGCGCTGAGAACCTGGCTCGCACCGGCATCTCACCCGGCGTCAGCCACCCCGGGGAGCGAGCCCGGGGCGGGGCGAGGGGTCTCGGGGGCGAGAAAGGAGGCACCCCTCTCCCTCGTTGCCGGGGCCGGTGAGCAGATCCTTTCCCGGTTTGACGCCTCGCCTCGGGTAGGGAAAGGCTGGGCAGCCGAAAGCCCTGGAGTAGACCGGTGCTGCCCCGCCCAGGAAGAGGCTGGAGGCATGTGGCGCTCATGAGCCCCTCCATTCCCGCCGGTGGCTGCGTTCGCACGTGGAATCCGGCGGGCCGTTCGCTATCCCTGCTGCCTGGATGTGGACGACGGTGAGCCTGTTCTGCTGGCCGAGCGGGTCAGCCTACGGCACCGGGCGACGGTGCCGGAGCGCAGATGGAGGCGGGAGCGCTGATCGGCATCGGCGCCATCGTGCTTGGCCGGGCACGGGTGGGCGCTGGCGCGTTGATCGCGGCCCGGGCTGTCGTGCTGCCGGAACCACGGTGCCTGCCGGGGTTCTCTTCGCCGGCGTTCCTGGCCGCGTCATGCGCGAGCTAACCGACGCGGACCGGGCGACCTTCGCGGCTACCCCTGCTCACTACGTGAACCAGGCAGCGCGGCACCGGGCGGCATCGTGGCGCGAATTTCCCGAGGCCTGAACAGCCTGGATGTCCGAAACAGCAGTGCATGGCTATGAAAGGGGAAAACTGCGGCCTATGCCGGACGCGCCAGGCGGTATCGCCAGCTCACCGGAATCATCATCCGGGCGTATCGGGCACAACTCATCCAGCCGGACCGGGCGCGACACCACCCAAAGGTGACCCAAAAATGACCCTGATGGGTCATGCGGGGGCATGGGAACTGGCCTTAACCTGATAGCAGGTTCCCGCGCAACCGCTCAGCCAGGGGAGGTGGACGCGGTGCGAGACTACGTCGACCTGCGCGTCCACGACAGGGTGGCGCTCGACGAGATCGAACTGTACGCGGAGGTGCTGAGCGCCGTCGCGGCGAGCGACCGGCCGCTGACCGATGATGAGCTCGATGAGGTGCTCGGCCTGTTGCCCATTGCCGGTCGGCTGCCGGTCAGGGCCGATCCCCTGCGCGGAGCGGCCGCCGTGCTGCCCGCCGGTGCCATTCTGCCGGCCGCCGGCTGACTGCCTGCTCACCGGGCTCTGCTGACCTGCCGGATGTCCGGCCGTCGGCCGGCCGCCTGCCCACCGGTTCTGCTGACCTCCTGGATTGCCGGCCGCCGATGATCAGGTGTCTGGCACGGGTTTCGCTGACCTGACCTGCCCTGCGTCGCGGAGCGCACGATCGTGTCATCGGCCGTCGGCTGACAAACCCGCCATGCGTCTCGCGGGCGCCGCCGACCCGCCGGTCACCGCCGCCCGGTCACCGCCGCCCGGTCGTCGCCGCCCGGTCCCGCCGGGTAGTCCCGGCACCTTCGCCGGGCGCCAGGTGACGCGGACGGCACCGTTGAGGCCGTCGCGTCAAACCGGTCACCAAGGAACCAGCGGTCCCTTCTTAACCACTAACAGCAGCTGAAATCAGTGCCAACCCGGACGAAAGGCCGTGACGATACCCGAAAGGCCAGTGCGCGCATACTGGTTAACTTTGTCCGGCCAGAACCGGACAGATGTTAACCGTGGCCTCGGCAAGCCTCAGGCTGTGCCATTGTTAACCGTGGTCTCGGCAGGCGCCTCAGGCTGTGCCATCAACGGCCGGGCCGGAGAACATGACATCGGTGTCCCAGTGGCTGAATCCCAGGGATTCATATAGCCCGATGGCGGCGGTGTTGGTCTCGTCCACGTAGAGCATGACCTGGAACAAGCCGCGGGAACGCAGATAGCGCAGCCCGATTACGGTCAGCGCACGGCCGAGGCCAGTGCCCCGCTCGGCGGGATCTACCCCGACGACGTAGACCTCGCCGATCGGCTCATGGCCGTGACCGGACGGCCCGGCGCCGAGGTCAGCCGGCGGTGCCGCGCGGGGACCTGCCGGCCGCCCCGCGCCGTGCGGGGCCAGCCTGCCTGCGCCGTCCTGGGCCGACGGCCCGGTGGCCGGAGCGTGCTGGGCTGATGGCTCGGTGGCCGGAGCGTGCTGGGCTGATGGCTCGGTGGCCGGAGCGTGCTGGGCTGACGGCTCGGTGGCCGGAGCGTGCTGGGCTGACGGCTCGGCGGCCGGACTGTGCTGGGCCGACGGCTCGGCGGCCGGGTCGGCATCCGCCGTCCCGCCGCTGCCGCTTTGTCCCGCAGCGGTATGACCACCTGGCAGGCCGGGGCCGGGGCCGCCTGTCAGTTCCCGGCCTGGCCCGCCTGGCAGGTCCGCGACCCGGCTGCCTGGCGCCTCGATGCCGCGGCCGTGAATCTTGGTCCAGTGGAACCCGACGATTTTCCCGCCGCGCTCGGCCAGGAAGAAGCCGTCCGGGTCGAACCACGGCTCCCGTTCGCGCAGGTCCAGGTCCGCGCGGGTCCACGCGCCCTGTTCGGGGTGCCGGGCGAAGGCTTTGCGGTTGAGCTCCAGCCACTGCTCCTCGTCACGGCCGACGACGAAGGTGCGGATCGTGATGCCGTCGGCGACTTGCGGCCTGCCGATCCTGGCCTGCAGCGAGCGGCGCATCTGCCACAGGGCCCTGACCCGCTTGAATCCCGCCGCGACGGCCAGCCTCGTCGCGGCCGGCAGGTCACCGTGCGCCCAGAGCCGCAGTGGCAGCTGGCCGGCGCTGGCCACGAGGGCGCGGGTGAGCTGCAGGCCCAGGCCCTGCCCGCGGTGTGCGGGATGAATCACCAGCTCGCCGCTTGGGCCCTCGACCGGGTCGGTCGGGTCAAGGTGCGCGTACCCCGCCAGCTCGCCGCTGCTGTAGAGCAGCAGGTTGCGTGCACGGGGGTCGCCGCCATATCTGAGGTGCAGCATGACGTGCTCGGAAAGCGGCCCGGCGCCATCCGCCTCGGTGGCCGCGCCGACCAGCGCGAGCACCGTGGCCGTCTCGACCTCGGTGAGCCGCCCGCGGACGCTGATCTCCGGCTGGCGGCCCGTTCCCGGCCCATCCGATGATCCGGCGCTGGCGGAGCTGGCCGCGTCATCTTCCGGCATGTGCAGTGCTGGCCTCTCTCCGCTCGCCTCCGGCACTATCCGCCCGGCGGTCGTTGCCGGGCCGGCCGCTGGCTGTCCCGGCCGCCGCGATGGCGGCCGCTGCCGGCCCGCCGGCTACCAAACCCGGGCTTCCAGCATCCTGGTCCGGCTCGTCCCCGCGGACGGCCAGGGCCGCCTTGTCACGGTCCGGGCTTGCCTCGCTGTCGGCATGGCCCGGCACATCAGTCGCCGGGCGCGGCTCGCTGGCACCGCGCTGCGCCCGGTCGGCCGCCCTGGGCGGCCTCCGGTAGCCGTCGGCCTTGCCAGCGGCCGGGACAAAACGGTATCCCACATTGCGGACAGTTCCGATCAGCAGCTCATGCTCGGTACCGAGCTTGGCGCGCAGTCTGCGGACATGCACATCAACGGTCCGGGTGCCGCCGAAATAGTCATAGCCCCACACCTCCTGCAGCAACTGCGACCTGGTGAACACCCGGGCCGGGTGCTGGGCGAGGAACTTCAGCAGCTCGAACTCCTTGAAAGTAAGGTCGAGCGCGCGGCCGCGCAACCGCACCGAGTAGCTGGCCTCATCGATGACAAGATCGCCAGAGCGGATCTCTCCGGCGGCCGGCAGCGCCGCCGTCCGGCGCCCGACGGCGAGCCGAAGCCTCGCCTCGACCTCGCCGGGCCCCGCTGTGTGCAGGATCACGTCGTCGGCGCCCCAGTCGGCGGTGACGGCGGCCCAGCCGCCCTCCGCCACGACCGCGAGCATCGGCAGGTCAAGGCCGGCCCCGCGGAGCAGCCGGAACAGGCTCTTGGCGTGCATAAGATCGCGTCGTGAATCGATCAGCACGACGTCGGCGGGCTGGCTGCCGGTCAGCGCGGCGGCCTCGGCCGGCCCAAGCCGAACCGTGTGCGGCAGCAAGCTCAGGGAGGGCAGGATGTCGGCAGCCGGCTCCGCGGCACCGGTGAGCAGCAGTACTTCGCTCAACTGCTGCCACCTCCGGTCCGCGGTGCCGTCCGCGGCAAGCTGCCCATGGACACCCGCGAGGGCCAGGGCGGCACTGCCCGGACTCGCTATAAGTGAGGATAGCTGACATGGCCATCGTGACGCTCCGCTACTGGGCTGCGGCGAAGGAGGCGGCGGGGACCGCCGAGGAGACGATTACCGCGGAAACCCTCGCCGATGCGCTGGCGGCCGCGGGCGCGAGGACTGGCCGGGACGACCGGTTGCGCGCGGTCCTCGCCCGGTCGTCATTTCTTGTCGACGGCGTTCCGGTGGGAATCCGTGCTCCGGATGCGGTAGTCCTGGACGACGCGGCCGTGATCGAGGTGCTCCCGCCGTTTGCCGGTGGCTAGCCCCAGACGCTGAACGGGGGAACAGCGGATCCGGTCATCAAGTGTATTCGTGAACCATCGGGCCAGGTCGGACGTTCCTGTAAGTGTGGCTGGCCGGGACAGCGCGGGTCGCCGGGGACTGCAGGGACCGGTATCCGACGAAGCATTGGTGCGCTCGCTTTACGCTGAGCACGCAGGCCCGCTGCTGCGTTACGCGCTGCACCTGACGAACGGCGATCGGCAGCGCGCGGAGGACATCGTGCAGGAAACGCTGCTACGGGCCTGGATGCACCCGGATGCCATCGCCGAGCGGCCAGCCCGGCCGTGGCTCTTCGCAGTCGCGCGCAACCTTGCCGTGGACGCCTACCGGGCCAGGCGGGCGCGGCCGCACGAGGTCGGGGAGGCGGCGCTCGAGCTGCTGCCCTCGCCGGACGAGGCCGACCGGGCGCTCGAATCATGGGCAGTCGCCGACGCGCTGAAAGCGCTCCGGCCGGAGCACCGCGGCGTCCTGCTCGAGACGTACTACCGAGGCCGGTCCGTGGCCGAGGCCGCCGTGGTGCTCAGCATACCGGCCGGCACCGTCAAGTCCCGGACGTTCTACGCGCTCCGGGCGCTGAAGCTGGAACTAGAGGAACGGGGGCTTGCGCCATGACCGGGCCAGCCTGCCGTGACATCCGTCAGGCGCTTGGTATCTACGTGGTCGGTGCGATCGATCCCGCCGAGCGCACGATAGTCGATGTCCATCTGGGCACCTGCCCGGATTGCCGGGAAGAGCTAGCCGGGCTTGCTGGCCTGCCGGCGCTGCTCGGCCGGGTGCCCGCCCGCGACGCCGAGCGGCTGATCCTGGACAGTGCCGAGATCAGAGACCTCGAGGAGCCCCCGGCCAAGCTGCTGAGCTCGCTGCTCCGGCGGGTGGCCGAGCGGCGGGTGGCCCGCAGGTGGCGCGGCATCGCCGCGGCCGCCGCAGCGGTCATCATCGCGGTGGCGGGCGGGGCAGTCGGCGCGCGCATCATCGCCCCGGCCGGGCAACCGGCCGGCCACTCGTCGGCCAATACAGGCACGGACGTGGTCAGAGGGACCAACCCGAGAACGAGCGTCACCGCTGTCGTTAGCTATTCCGGCAGGTCATGGGGGACCAAGATGGACTTCTGGGTGACCGGCATCCCAGCTGGAACGGCATGCCAGGTCTGGGTCGTTGACGCCCGCGGGCAGTGGTGGCAGGCCGGCAGCTGGACGGTGCCGGCTGGCAATGCGCAGGCGGACTACCCCGCTTCCGTGTCGGTTGCCGCCTCGCAGCTGCGCCGCTTCGAGATCACCTCGGGCCGCCATGTGCTGGTAACAGTTCCTGCCGCCTGACTCCGGGAATGCCCGGGCAAGTGCTGGCGCTCTATACGGCGTGACGGCAGGGCTGATCGTGTGCGCGGCGGCGCTGGCTGTCGGGACCGCCGCGGGATTCATCTGGCGTCAGCGCAACGGGAGGATCCGGCCGGTCGCAGCGAACTCAGCCGGGAGGCTCGCCGTCGGAGGCACGCAACCGCGCAGGCACTGGCCGGCCGCCGGGGCCATGGCAGCCGCAGGAGACCGGATGGCCAAAGGCGACGCAGCCACCGGCTCGGATCCGGACACCGCTGAGCCGGGCGCCGCCGGGCCGGGCGCCGCCGGGCCGGACATTACCGGGGCCGAGCTCGGCGTCCCACTTGGTTCGCGCGCTACGCTCGTCCAGTTCTCCTCCGAGTTCTGCGCGCCGTGCCGGGCCACCCGGCAGGTGCTGGCCGAGGTCGCCGGGATGACCGCCGGGGTAGCGCACGTCGAGATAGACGCGGAGTCCCACCTCGAGCTCGCGCGCCGACTGGAGGTGCGCCGGACGCCTACCGTCTTCGTGCTCGGCCCGGACGGCCGTATCGCGCGCCGGGCCAGTGGGCAGCCTCGCAAGGCCGACCTGATAGCGGCACTGGACGAGGTGACCTGACGTGAATTATCCGGTCTTCAGAGCGGAAAAACAGGTAGGTGTCACGAACCCGGCGCTGACCAGGCGGCGGGCGATAGATTTCTGCCATGTCGCGACAGCGCTGTGTCGGCCGGGCCGCTCGCGCTGTCGGCCGGGTCGGCCGGTTCGCTGAATCCGGCCGCCGGGCCGCGGGCTAATCCCGCCGGGCCGCGGCGGAATGATGCCGGGGAGAGGGCGCGGAGACGGGGTATCACTAACCGGGGATCCAGGGTCAGCACCGCTGAAGGGACACCGCAGATGGACATCGATCCGAGAGGCCCGCGCTTTGGCGCGCTGATCACCCTCGTCGTCTTCGCGGTTGTCCTGATCACCGGTAGCGTGTGGCTGCTGGCCGGGCAGGCTCTGGTCTTCGCGGCCGGAGTCTTCCTCGGCCTGCGGCGATCACCGTACGGGCTCCTCTACCGCTGGGTGGTCAGGCCGCGGCTGGGGGCGCCGGCTGAGCTGGAGCCGGAGATGCCACCCCGCTTCGCGCAGGGCGTGGGGCTGCTGATTAGCGTCATCGGGGTGATTGGCTACGGGACCGGGGTGACCGCCCTTGGCATGACGGCCGCCGCCGTCGGCCTCGTTGCCGCACTCCTCAACGGAGTCTTCGGCCTCTGCCTGGGCTGCGAGATGTATCTGCTTATCCGCCGAATATGGCCGGGCCGTCAGGTCCTGATGCCGGCCGAATCTGACAAGGAGGTTCCCATATGAGCCGTTCCGACGTCCTCGTGGACGCCGACTGGGTTGAGGCCCATCACGGTGACGACGGCGTGGTGCTCGTGGAAGTGGACGAGGACACCAGCGCCTACGACAAGGGCCACATCCAGGGTGCGGTCAAGATCGACTGGAAGCAGGACCTGCAGGACCCGGTGCGCCGCGACTTCGTGGACAAGGCCGGCTTCGAGGCGCTGCTCTCGGCCCGCGGTATCTCGAACGACGACACCGTGGTGCTGTACGGCGGGAACAACAACTGGTTCGCGGCCTATGCGTACTGGTACTTCCGGTTGTACGGGCACGACAACGTCAAGCTGCTCGACGGCGGCCGTAAGAGGTGGGAGCTGGATTCCCGCAAGCTGGCGACCGAGGTGCCGGAGCGGGCGAGGACGAGCTACCACGCAAGAGAGCAGGATTCCTCGATCCGCGCGTTCCGTGACGAGGTCCTGTCGGCGATCGGGCAGCGCAACCTGGTGGACGTCCGGTCGCCTGACGAGTTCGCTGGCCGGCTGCTCGCCCCGGCTCACCTGCCGCAGGAGCAGGCCCAGCGCGGCGGGCACATCCCGACCGCAAAGAACGTCCCCTGGTCGAAGGCGGCCGAGGAGGACGGTACGTTCAAGTCCGACGACGCGCTGCGCACTCTGTATGGCGACGAGGCCGGGCTGGACTTCGGCAAGGACACCATCGCCTACTGCAGGATCGGCGAGCGCTCGGCACACACCTGGTTCGTGCTGCATGAGCTGCTCGGACAGCCGAACGTGAAGAACTACGACGGATCGTGGACCGAGTACGGCTCGCTCGTCGGGGTCCCGATCGAGGTAGGAGACGGCAAGTGAGCAACGACGGATGCGGCGCGCCGCCTGGCGGCGCGGCCGCGCCCGCGGCCGTCGGCAGCCAGGCGATCGTCCAGGGCCGGGTGACCCAGAACGGCTCCGCGGTGCCGACTGGCTACGCCCGCCTGCTGAACTCCGGCGGTGACTTCGTCGCTGAGGTACCGCTGGGCGAGGATGGCGGCTTCCGGTTCTTCGCCGCCCCCGGTACGTGGACGCTGCGGGTCCTCGCCCCTGGCGGAGTCCGCGCCGAGCGCGCGGTGTCCGCCGGCACCGGCAAGGTAACCGAGCTTGAGGTGGCCGTCTGAGGCCCCCCAGGCCGGTGCTGACGGCCGCCTGATCGTGGCCGGGTCGCGTCCGCATGCGCGGGCGGCCCGGCCACGATGATCTCCCGGCGGCGGACCGGACGGCAGCCGTGCCCAGCATCTCCCGTCTTGCCCAGCTACGCCCTGTTCCCCGTCCTGCCATCTATCCGTCGCTTATTACGCCGCCTTGCGTTCAACTTCCCGTCACCTTAGCCGCTGAGGATGAGCGGTGGCCGCGGTGAGCGGCCGGCGTCCAGCAGAGCATGGAGGCGAGGCGGAAGGTGTCGATTGAGGCCGATCCGGCAGGGTCCGTGCCTGGCACCGCGGGTGCCCCCGAGACCAGCACCGCTGTCCGGGACCGGCCAGGGCCTGCTGACCTCGGGGCTCATCCTGGCGGTCATGGTGATCCCGATCATCGCCGCGACGGGTGATCATCTCGGTCTCCCGGCGACATGCCAGTGACCGCAGCGCGCAAGGCCAGCGACGGACCGGTGCTCGCCGAGGCCGGGTCGGCCTTCACCGAACGCCAGGCGAGCGCGGCTGACCGGGTGTCCGGGTCTGGTGCCGGGCCGTCCGGGTCTAGTGGCACCGCGCCGTCCGGGTCTGCGGCCAGGCCGGCCGGATCCGGCGCCGGGGCTGGTGCCACCGCCCGGTCCAGGTCGTCCAGCGGGATTCTCGCCGACCGGATAGCGGCGGCCCTGGTGCACCATGAGCCCGGCTGGCGGCTGCCCAGGCACACCGCGCTGGCGCGGCGCTACAACGTCAGCCCCGCGGAGATCGACGCGGCAGTCGGGGAACTTGCCGCGCGCCGGCTGATCCGCCGTCTGCCGGACGGGCAGCTGTACCGGGCCAGCCCGGCTGAGTACCTGATCCCGCTGGAAGGGACTGCCGGCCTCGCCTCGTACATCGACCCGATGGGCAGCCAGATTGCCTGCCGGAGCCGGCAGGTGTCCTGGCGCCGGGTGCCCGAGGACATCGGCTGGGCGCTCGGCGTGGCGCCCGGCGAATCGGCCTGCGTCATCCGGCTGCTGTGGACAGCGGACGGGGAGCCCGCCGCGCTCGCGACGACCTACCTGGCCCGGCACCTGGCCGCAGAGCCCGCCAGCCAGGGTAGCGAGCCGCTCACCGTCCCGCCTGCCGCGCTCGCGGTGCTGCCACTGCTCGCCGTGCCCGGCACGGACGACATGGCCGCGCAGAGTAGGGCTGCGGGCACCGATGACGCGGCGGCGCGGGCGAGCCTGCCTGGCACGACGGAGGGCGCTGGGCAGGCCCCGGGTGCGGCGGACGAAGAGACAGCGCGGGCCGAGGATGACGACGCCGCGGATGCGGCCCCCGGCGCGGCCTGCCAGCCGCGCGCTCTCTTCATCGAGCTGCACCCGCCGCCGCCCGCCGTGGCCAGGAGCCTGCGACTATCGGCCGGCCAGCCCGCGGCCATGGTGACCGTGCGCTTCGACGACCCGGTCAGGGGGCGCCCGGCCGCCCTGACCGTCGCCGTGCTCCGCCCCGACATGTTCCGGATCGTCGTCGAGTCGCCAGCCGGCCCGCTGCCGGACGGAACTACGGCCAGTTTCTCAGGTGCCTGGACATACGCCTCGCAGGACTGGGAACCTTGAGCCGAAATGCCTGCGCCCGCACCCGCCGCGGCGGAGCGCGCGCCGCGGCGCGCCCGCTACCTTATTCCGAGGGACACTCCCCGGCGCGGTGAGATATTCGCGGCCATGGGCGTGGCCGCGCTGCTTGCGCACCTGCTGTTCGCCCAGCTCACCCTGGTGCTGGCGGTCGCCTTATACGCGGTCGGCACGGTGAGCAGATGGCGGCCGCAGTGGCTGGCTGGGCCCGCCTTCGCCGGCCTGGTCTGGGCGCTCGCGATCGGCCCGGCGGCCGCAGTCGCCGGGTTCATGGCCGGGCCGCGGCTGGTCGCCGCGTACCTGAGCGGCATCGCCGGGGAACCAGGCCGCCTGCTGCACATGGCCCCGGCGTTCGCCGGGCTGGGCCACTGGCTGCCCGGGCAGCTGCCGCTCGCGCTCATCCTGGCCGCGGCCGAGGTGGCCGCAGCGCGCTGGCTGAGCTGGCTGCACGCGGACGCCCGCGCCATTGCCCCGGCGCGTCCCGGGCTCATCGCGGCCGCGCGACGGCGGTACGCGACGGCGACCGTCCGGTCGGGCGGCGTTGTCACCAGGGACGGCGCATGCCTGGGAGTCGACCAGGCGGGCGGCGGCCTGGCAGCGGTTTCCTGGCGGGAGGCCGAGGGCGGCGTGCTGGCCGCTGGTACCGCCGCGCCAGGCCAGGCTGCACGGGGCCAGGCCGGACCGGGCCCGGCTGGACCGGGCCCGGCTGCACGGGGCCCGGCTGCACGGGGCCGGGCTGCATGGGGCCAGGCCGGACCGGGCCCGGCTGGATCGGGTCCGGCGGAAACCGGGTTCCAGCTCGTGCATGCGGCGATCAGGCGGCGCAAGCCGGTCATCGCCGTCGACCTGACCGGGAGGCGCTGGCTGCCCGGCTCGCTGGCCGCCGTATGCGATGCAGCGAGCGCGCCGTTCTACCAGTTCGGCGAGGCTGGCCAGGCGTGCTACG
>WNFB01001927.1_pt1 | contig 17919 bp, 16 predicted proteins | sample 5400501 | NCBI WGS metagenome assembly WNFB01 (sample SAMN13153341, study PRJNA577476) | soil metagenome | isolation source: 200 cm saprolite under Douglas fir tree site 2 hole 1 | place: USA:California | collected 2015-04-18 | reverse complement strand
CGCGCGATCCGCTCCTGCTCGGAGCGCGGGGTCCGACCACCCGTACCTCGCACGGATCCTCGAACACGTCCGGACCGGAGACGGCGATCTCACGGACATCCCGCTCCATCTCGAGGTCGGGCCGTTCGAGCAAGAGGTCTTAGAATTCCTTCGGACGATTCCGGCGGGAGAGACGATCACCTACGGTGAAATCGCGCGCCGTCTCGGACGGCCCAAGGCGTCTCGGGCGGTGGGGACCGCCTGCGCGCGGAATCCTGCGGTCATCGTGATCCCCTGCCACCGCGTCGTCCCAAAGTCCGGCGGGCTGGGAAACTACTCGAGCGAAGGCGGCGTGGAGACGAAGCGACGACTCCTCGCCCGCGAAGGGGCCGACCTTGCGAAAGATGCGACCTCGGCGAGCCACTCTGGCGAGAAAAATCATCGGCCCAGTCGCGGCCCACGGTCGCGCTGACAGGTCGTTCGGGCGCCGCGTCGCAGAAGGCTACCCGGGGAAAGGCTTCAATCCCGACGAACCCATGAGGCATCGCATGGCAAAGAAGAAGAAATCCAAGAAGACCGCGAAGAAAAAGGTCTACTACTCCGGACGCAAAGAGAAGCGAGCGAAGAAGAGATAGCGCCCGTTCACAGATGGGGGACCGCGCTCGGGTCGTCGTAGCGGAATGCCTCGAGTTTGCCTCGCGGGACCGGAGTCACGATTCGGGACACCATCCCGTGGAGCGAGTACGGAAGGCGGATGAGGCGCATCTCCCCCGAGGTCACCCATTCGTCGATCGGATAGCGGCGCCCGATTCGCTTGGCGATGGCCGACCGCTCCTTCCTCGTCAACCGGAACGCGGCATCGTCGAACACATGGATGTGAAAGCCCCGGCCTGAGAACACGGTCCGGAGGTCGTCCCATCGGCGATGGAGTTCATCGTACAAGGCGGCTGCCTGTCGCCGGATCTCCTCGAATTCCCAGTCGCAGAAAGAGAGGCCTTGATGCCTGGCCATCTTCGCTGCGATGTCGCCATGGATCGGGCAGTCCAGATTTTCCGGGTCCAGGTCAAAGGCGAGTTCTTGGCCGCGAAAGAAACGGCTCCGCCATGCGCGGGTGTAGTCCACCGGGTTCGTTCGAATGGCATCGAGGGATTCGTACACATTCCGGTCGTAGTACACTCCTTCGGGAAGGTATCGCAGCAGATACGGCCGGAGGCCCCTCACATCCGCGACGTCATCGATGACCAAGGGGACGTTCTTCAAATGGCGGAAACGGCGCGGGTAGATCCCCGAATGCCGCCCGAGAATCAGCGCATAGGTCCGTCCGCCTTTGGGCCGAGCCATCCAAGCGGCTGCGGCGCGATAGTCCATGCGCTCGGCAAAGAACCGGCGACGCTCGGCCAAAGTCGCCGGCCGTAAATCCCCGGGTAGCTCGTAGTGCGGACGCACGGCGCCACGGAATCGGGGGGTCGTGTAAAACCCTCTCGTTCAGAGGGCCGTCGGGACGGGCGCACGACTCTGCGATTGAGAAGGGCTAGGGAAGGTCTTCAGGATTCCAGGCCAGATGGGACCGCTCGTCGAGCGCGTCGAGGCGGGCCATGTCCGCGGCCTTAAGTTCGAACCCGAACACGTCCGCGTTCTCGCGGATCCTCTCGGGGCGGACGGACTTCGGGATGACGACGAGACCGTGTTGAAGGCTCCAACGGATCAGGACCTGCGCGGGCGTGCGATCATACTTCGTGGCGACTTCTCGGATCACGGGATGCTTCAGACGCTGTCCGCGCGCGAGGGGACTATACGCCTCCAACTGGATCCGATGGGCGCGGCAGTATTCGAGAAGTTCTTTCTGGAACAGGAAGGGATGGAACTCGACTTGATTGACGGAAGGTGGGATCGGACTCGTCGGGAGCAATTCTTCCAGGTGCGGGATCATGTAGTTGCTGACTCCGATCGACCGCACTTCACCCTGCTCTCGAAGTTTGAGCAGGGCCTTCCAGGACTCTTGACGGAGTCCGGGGACCGGCCAATGAATGAGGTACAGGTCCACGTACTCCAGGCCGAGTTCGCGGCGGCTCCCTTGGAACGCTCGAAGGGCTGACTCGTAGCCGTGATCGCTGTTCCACAGCTTCGTTGTCACGAAGATCTCCTCGCGGGGAATCCCGCTCTCCCGGACGGCGATCCCGACGTCCCGTTCGTTCCCGTACAATTTCGCAGTGTCGATGAGGCGGTATCCCGTCTCGAGGGCATGCGCGACGGCCTTGCGAGTCTCCTTCCCCGCGGCGGCCTGCCAGACACCGAGGCCCAGGACGGGCATGTTGCTCCCGTCGTTGAGGGTCACGCGGGATTGCAGGCTCAGCGCCATCGCTCGAGAGACGGAAAGGGCTCTACTTGAAGGTTTAGAGGTCACCCAGAATCAGGATTCCTGTCCGTCGGGAAGGCGAGAGTCCACGGGGTCTCACGGGAGGGCGTTGTCCGACGGCGCGGCTTCCCGGAGCTTGTACCGTTGGATCTTGCCGGTCGCCGTCTTCGGCAGCGCCGGGACGAATTCAATCCACCGCGGGTGCTTGTACGGGGCAATGCGCGCGCGGACAAAATCTCTGAGCTCTTCGGCGAGCTCGTCGGTTGCGGATCTCGGGTCTTTCAGGACCACGAAGGCTTTCGGCTTGAGGAGGCGATCGGCGTCCTGGTGTCCAACGACCGCAGCTTCGAGGACCGCATCGTGGGCGATCAGGGCGCTTTCCACTTCGATCGGAGAAACCCAGATGCCGCCAACCTTCAACATATCGTCGACCCGTCCGCAGTACCAGAAAAATCCGTCCTCATCGACGTAATACTTGTCGCCCGTCACAATCCAGGGCCCGTGAAGGACCTCGCTCGTCTTGTCCGGCCGGTTCCAGTAGTAGGCCATGGTGGAATCCCCCTTCACCCACAAATTGCCAATTTCGCCGCGAGGAACGGGTTCCCCGGCCTCGTCGACGATCGCCACATCGTATCCGGGCACCGGGACGCCCGACGATCCCGGTCGGACCCGGCCGGGCCGGTTCGACAGAAAGATGTGGAGCACCTCCGTGGTCCCGATCCCGTCGAGGATCTCGAGGTGAAAGCGGTCCATCCACCGGCGATACACATCCGCGGGGAGAGCCTCGCCCGCAGATACACAACGCCGCAAGGAGGAGAGATCGAACCGCGACCCCACGTCTTTCACCTGCAGCATCGCCGCGTACAGCGTCGGGACGCCGAAGAACAGGGTGGGCCGCTCGCGGTCCAGGGTCTCGAACACGGCCTCCGGAGTCGGACGGCCGGGGAGGAGAACGGCCTCTGCACCAACGCGCATCGGGAAGTACAAGTTGTTCCCGAGACCGTATGCGAAGAACAGTTTCGCCGCGGAGAAGGTCACGTCGGATGCGGTGATACCGAGGACTTCGAGCGCGTACGAGTCCGAGCAGACCAGCATGTCGCGATGGCGATGGACGGCCCCCTTCGGGAATCCGGTGGAACCCGACGAGTACAGCCAGAAGGCCGGGTCGTCCTTCGAAGTGTCGGCGCAATCCAAGGAGACCGACGCGTCCGCGACCCATTTGTCATACGATGTCTGGGACGCGGGGGCAGAACCTACGACCACGACGTGCGCGAGGTGCGGCGCCGATTCCGCCGCAGCTCCGACCTCCGTCCAGAGAGGTTCGGAGACGACGAGGACCCTCGCCGCGCTGTCGTCCAAGAAGTATCGGTAATCCGCGGTTCGCATCAGGGTGTTCACGGGAACCGGCACCGCGCCAATCTTCATCGCCCCGAAAAAGGTCGCAACGAACTCCGGTCCGTCGAGGAGGGCCAGGAGGACGCGATCGCCCCGCCCCATTCCCAGATCAAGGAGCGCGTTCCCGACCCGATTCACACTCCAGTAAATTTCCCAGTATGTGAAGCGGCGTCCATCGACGCGGAGGGCGGGACGGCTGCCGCGGCCTTCGTCGACGTGGCGATCTAGGAAGAATCGGGCGGCATTGAATCGATCCGGGACTCCGACTCGCTCCCCCACGGTCTCCCACCGTGCATGGGGACCCGCATCGCAAGAATCTTGCGGCGCGACCACGGAAGAGAGCGTATGAGGGTTGCACGAGTTCCGTGCGGGCGGCCATGGTCGCGGGGTTCGGCTCTCAAAGCATGGTGGCGCCGCTCCGAACGGTCCTGGTCCGACGACCGGATGCCTCCTTTGCGGTATCCAATCCGAAGAAGTGGGGATACACGAGCGCGCCCAACCTCGAGCGTGCTCGGGCGGAACACGATGCCCTCGTCGCGTTGGTCCGCGCTTCTGAGGTGGAGGTTCGATTTCACGATATCCCCCAACCCGGACGGGCCGATGCGATCTTCGTGCACGATCCCGCGATCGTCACGGACGAGGGTGCGATCATCCTCCGAATGGGGAAGGAGTTGCGGCGCGGGGAGGAGACGTCCATGGCGGCCGTCCTCGAGAAGCTCGGCATCCCAATCCTCGCGACGCTGCGGGCCCCCGCGACGGCCGAGGGCGGCGACCTCCTCTGGGTCCGGCCGGATTGGCTCGCGGTGGGACAGGGATTTCGCACGAATCCAGAAGGCTTGAGGCAACTCGCGGGAATCCTCGACGAGGTGGGCGTGAAAACGGAACCGGTCCCCTTGCCCTATTTCCGCGGACCCGAAGCCTGCCTCCATCTCATGTCTCTCATCAGCCTCGTGGACGAGGACCTCGCGGTCATCTATCCGCGCCTCCTGCCCGTGCCGCTCTGGCGGTCTCTGAAAGACGCCGGATTCGATTTCATCGAGGTCCCCGAAGAGGAGTTCGAACGGATGGCCCCGAACGTCCTCGCGGTCGCCCCGCGCGACTGCATCATGCTCGAGGGAAATCCGGTCACCCTGCAACGCCTCGAAGACGCTGGCTGCCGTGTGCGGACGTACGTGGGGAACGAGATCTCTCTCAAGGCCGAGGGCGGCGCGACCTGCTTGACCCGTCCCATCCTTCGATCGACATGAGCGAGACGGACCGTTCGAAGTCGGAGTCACGTACGGGGGCCGGATACGGAGGAGGCCGTGCCGAGGAGTTGCTTCTCGTGCGCGAGGGTCTCGCGCAATCCCGCCTCCAGGGACCGCGGATCGAAACCGAGAGCGCGGCGCGCCTTCGCATTGCTGCCGAGGTAGGTGACGCCAGCCAGATCACGAAGTCTCTCGGACCTCGCGAGGCGCGCCATCCCCCGCAGAAGGGTCGGTGAGATGTGCATCCGCGGCGCGCGGATCCCCGTAATCCGCTCCGCAATGTGGAACGCTTCGATCAGGGTGTGCGGCGGCCCCGCGATGATGTACGACTCGCCCGGAATCCCTTTCTCCATCGCGAGAAGATGTCCGCGGGCCGTGTCGTCGACGTGACCCCAACAGTACGCGGTGACCTTCGGCAGGGCGCGGAGGCGGCCGTGGAGGTAGCGGACGATGACCGGTCGGACCTCGCTTGTGTCTCCGGGTCCGTAGGTGAGGCCGGGCTGGACGATCACGAGGGGGAGACCTTTGCGGATCATCGGTTCGGCGACCTCGAAATGGGCCCGCCACTTGGTCCAATCATACTGCGTGAGCCAGGGGCCTTCGCCATCGGGACGAAACGTCTCGTCGACGAGCTGCCCCCGGGTGTCGGAGAAGACCGCGAGGGTGCTCGTGTAGACGCCTTTCGGAATTCCGAGATCCTTCATGGCGGTCAACACATTGCGTGTACCGTCGACGTTGACGCGCTCGCCCTCCGCGGGATTCTTCGTGCCGATCTTGTACCAGCCCGCGATGTGGAAGACGCCGTCGACCCCGGCCATCGGGCCCTGGAGGGATTCCGGTTCGGTGACATCGCCGGGACGGACGTCCACGCCCAACGCGCGGAGGTCCTGCGCGCGGGACGGATCGCGGACGATGGCGACCACGCGATGTCCGGCCGCGACCAACTGCCTCACGACCCGGCCGCCGATGAACCCGGTGGCGCCCGTCACGAAGTACTTCGTTCGGATCCCTCGGGGCGTCGGAAGGTCATCGGGGTATTAGATAGTCCGGCCGCGAGGGTCGGGATGGGCGAAACCATATCAACCTTGTTTAAGGTTGCATAACTGGGACTTACATCTGGACGTAGGCACTCAATCTTCATAGGCCACCAGGTTTTCACGTCTGGGAAGGCTCGCTCATGGGAGAATCGCTCGCCCGCAAATTGATACGGACTCACCTCGTCGACGGGAAGATGGACGCGGGAGAGGAGATCGCCCTGAAAATGGATCAAGCCCTCCTCCAGGATGCGACGGGCACGCTCGCGTGGCTCGAGTTCGAGGCGATGCGGACCGACGCCGTAAAGATCCGCCAGGCGACGCAGTACGTCGACCACAACATCCTCCAGACCGGTTTCGAGAACGCGGACGACCATCGGTTCCTCCGGATGGTGTGCCAGCGTTACGGCGCGGTGTTTTCCGGGCCCGGCAACGGGATCAGCCATTGGGCCCACATGGAGCGCTTCGACATCCCCGGCGAGACGATGCTCGGATGCGATTCCCACACCCCCCATGCCGGCGCCTGTGGCATGCTCGCGATCGGAGCCGGCGGCTTCGAGGTCGCGAACGTGATGGCGGGCCAACCGTACCGGGTGACGATGCCCGAGGTCGTGAACGTCCGGTTGACGGGGGCCTTCAAGCCCTGGGTCAGCGCGAAGGACGTGATCCTGGAACTGCTCCGCCGGTTCGATGTCAAGTGGGGCCGCAATAAGATTATGGAGTACACGGGCCCGGCCTTGAAGGAGCTCACAGTGCCGTCCCGAGGCACGATCGCGAACATGGGCACGGAGCTCGGCGCGACCGGATCCGTGTTTCCTTCGGACGGGCTCACGAAACAGTTCTTCACCGCGCAAGCCCGTGGGAAGGACTTCGTGCCGGTCGGGCCCGATTCCTCCGCGACGTACGACGAGACCGTGGACGTGGACCTCGGCGAGCTGGAACCGCTGATCGCGTGCCCCTCGAGTCCGGACAACGTGAAGCCGGTCCGCGAGGTCGCGGGGACCGAGGTCGCCCAGGTGGCCGTCGGGAGCAGCGTGAATTCCTCGTTCCGGGATCTCAGCGTCGTCGCCCATGCCCTCGACGGGAAGCGGGTCGCTCCCGGCCTGTCGATGGCGGTCTCGCCTGGATCCCGCCAGACCCTCCTCCTCATGCTGACGAGCGGCCTCATGACGAAACTGATCAAGTCGGGAGTCCGAGAGCTCGAGGTCGCGTGCGGTCCGTGCATCGGGATGGGTTTCGCGCCCCCGACCCGCGGCGTTTCCGTGCGGACCTTCAACCGGAACTTCGAGGGCCGAAGCGGCACCGCGGACGATCTCGTCTACCTGTGCAGTCCGGAAACCGCCGCGGCGACGGCGATTTCAGGGGCCATCGCGGACCCGCGAGACCTAGGCAAGATTCCGGTCTTCAAGGAGCCGACGAAGTATCCCATCGACACCACCGGATTCGAATATCCGCCGGAGGATGCCCGCTCCGTCCAGATCATCCGCGGCCCGAACATCAAGCCGCTGCCCGTGGCGAATCCGCCGATGGACACGATGGACGGCGAGGTGCTGATCCGCCTGGGGGACAACATCTCGACGGATCACATCATGCCCGCGGGCGCGAAGGTCCTGCCCCTTCGATCGAACATCCCCGCGATGGCGGAACACGTTTTCGAATACGTCGATCCGACGTTCCCGGAGCGGGCGAAGAAGGCGGGGGGCGGGTTCATCATCGCGGGGGACAACTACGGCCAAGGGTCGTCCCGCGAACACGCGGCCGTGGCCCCGATGTTCCTCGGCGTCCACCTCGTCCTCGCGAAGAGCTTCGCCCGCATCCACTCCGAGAACCTCGTGAACTCCGGAATCCCGCCCGTGACCTTCGAGGATCCGAAGGCGTACGACGGGATCCAGCAGGGAGACCGTCTCCGGGTGTCGAACCTCCATGCCGCGATTCGAGGCCGCGGCAAGGCCACCGCGGAGAACGTGACCCGCGGGGGTCAGGCGGCGCTCCGCGTCGACCTCCGGCCCTACCAGCGGGAGGTGCTGCTCGCGGGAGGCGGCATCCGGTATGCGCATCTGCGGGTCCCGCGCTGAAGTCGCGCGGGTTTAAGTCGCGGCGCCGTTATCCGCGGTCGGAGGACCCACCGTGGCGATGATCGTGAAGAAGGGGACGGTCCCGCCGACCCCGCACACAGAGTTCTACGCGATCCCGAAGGTCCTCACGCGCGAGGAGATCCACGGATCCTACGGTTTCAGCGGTGCCTGGTCCCGCAAGATCCATGTCCGCTTCTACCCCACGGAACAGGTGAAGGCCCCTCGGAGGGGGGACTTCTCCCTCGAGCCGGAGTTCCCGCCGGAGGCGGAGGTGCTCCAACCCTTCCACGTTCGGACGGGACGCATGCCGTTCGAAGGCGACGCCATCCAGGGCCGCCGGCCGATCGTCCACGGCACCCGCACGACCCTCTCGATCTCGAAGCCGGCGGAATCGATGCCCCGAGAGACCTTCTTCCGGAACGGGGAGCGGCACGAGGTCTACTTCGTCCAAGAGGGCGAAGGGACCGTCCGATCCGAGTACGGGGACCTGAAGTTCCGCAAGAACGTCTATGTCGTGGTGCCGAAGGGCACGACGTACCGGATCGACCTCGCCTCGCCGAAGGCCTGGTTCCTGCTCGTCGAGTCGATGTATCCGATCCAGTTCGCGCCGCACTACCTCAACAAGGAAGGACAGGCGACTCTCATGTCCCCGGTCGTGGAGACGGAGATCGAGACCCCGGAGCTCCCGCCGTACCGGGACGAGCGGGGCGAGTTCCCGGTCGACGTGAAGCACGGCGGGGGGAGGATCACGCGGACCGTCCTGGGCCACCATCCGTTCGACCTCGTCGGATGGGAGGGCGCCCTTTACCCCTTCATCTTCGATGTGAAGAGCCACCATGGCATCGCGCGGGAGATCCACACGGCGCCCCCGATGCATCAGACGTTCCAGTCGGGGAACGTCCCCCACAGCGGCTTCTCCCTCTGTTCCTTCGTCCCCGTGGTGGCGGGATGGCATCCCCTCGAGGTGCCCGCGCCGTACGCCCACTTCAACGTCGACTCCGACGAGCTGATGTTCTTCTGCAACCCCTTCTACGGAGCCCGCGAAGGCGTCGTGGAGGAGGGCTCCTTCACCTTCCACCCTGGGTCCACGCCGCACAGCCCGCAGGGGAACGCGGCCCAGCGCTCGCTGGCCGGACGCGGGAAATTGCAAGGTCGCCTCGCGATCATGCTGGACACCTACTTCGAGAGCCTGCGGATCACGACCCACGGCTTCGCCCATCGGGACCCGTCCTACGTGCTGAGCTGGGCGGAGACCTCGCCCCGCGCGGAGGCCAAGGGTGAGAGCTGGGAGTCGCCGTCCGCGTAATCCGAGGTCAGGCCATGGCTGTCGTGACCGATCCCATCCGGCTCGTTTCTCCGACCTTCCCCCGCGCCACGCTGGAGCGCATCCTTCGGGAGGCGAGACCCTTCGCCGAGAAGGGCCACTTCCTCTATCCCGCGGACGCCGATGGGATTCACACGAAGGGATTCTTCGCCTTCGAACCCGTCGCCCGTTCGACGAACTTCGTCGACGCGATCGCGGATGACGTCGCGAAGTGGGCAAAGCGAGCGGCGATCGATGTGGACATCGTCTTCGCTCCGGCAGCGCCCGCCGTGAGGCTTCTCGCAGAAGCGGTCGGCGCCCGCCTGGGAAGGCCGAGGGCCTACTGGGAATACCTGCCGAGCGGACGGTTCGGGAACCGCCTGGTGGAAGGTTCCGTCCTCCGCGGATCGACGGCCCTCGCCCTGAATGCGGTGAGCCTCCAGGGACGCTGCGTTGGCCTGCGCCTGCCCCAATTCGTGCAAGGACTCGGCGGCGAGGTCATCTCGGCTGCGGTCTTCGCGAAAGGTACCGGGGTCCTCGTCCGCGAAACCGAAGACTGGCTGGGCGACCGATTCTACAGCACGATTCAGGTCGACGTGCCGATCTTTCCACCGACCAGCTGCCCCACTTGTGAGTCCTCGGGCGAGCCTCCGCTCCCGTGGCGCGAGTTCGCGGAGGCCCCGCGATGAGACTCGTCCGGTTCTCGGCCGCGGGCTCGAGTCCGCGACTTGGCGCCGCCATCGGCCGTTGGGACCGTTGGGAATGGGTCGTAGACCTCGCAGCGGCGGATCCGGAGATTCCTGGTGAAACCGTCCCCTTCATCGACGCATGCCCGGGGCTGAAGGGAGACATGTGGGAGCGGGCACTTCGCGTCCTCTCCGAGGCGGGCCGAATCGGGACCGAGGCGCCTTCGTGGGCCTTCCGGCCGCCCGATGTGCGTCTTCATCCTCCGATCGTCCCGCGGCTTCTCCGGGACTTCCTCGCGTTCCGAGCCCACGTCGCGCGCACGCGAGCCGCGGCGTGGACCGCGATCCCACCGGAATGGGATCTCCTTCCCGCGTACTACAACGGGAATCACCTGAACATCGCGGGGACCGGGGACGTCATCCCGCCGATGCGGTTCGAGACGTTCGAAGGAGGCTCTCCGAAGGTCGTCCAGTCCTCGAAGATGGACTACGAGGCGGAGATCGGCTTCGTCCTGGGCCAGGGCGGTCGGGACATTCCGGCCTCGAAGGCCTCGGAACACTTGTTCGGTGTCACGATCTTCAACGATTTCTCCGCGCGGGACATCCAGATGGCCGCGGGGAAGATCGGCATGGGCCCCGCGCCCGGGAAGGACTGGGCGAACGCCCTCGGGCCGTGCATCGTGACGCGCGATGAGTTCGGCGAGCTGCGGGACCAGTCCGTCGTCGTCCGAGTGAACAACGAGGAGCGGTTGCGAGACCGGTACCGGACCATGGTGTTCGAGAACCCTTGGGTGCCCGCGGGCCAGCGAGCCCTCTGGTCCTTCCCGGAGATGGTCGAGTGCCTCTCGCGCATCCAACCGATCCAAGCCGGCGAGGTCTGGGGGAGCGGCACGATCCCGGGCGGTTGCGAGCTCGAGCGAGGCGACAGGGCCCGCTACCTCAAACCGGGGGATCGCGTGGAAATCGAGATCGAGGGAATCGGCGTCCTCACGAATTCAATCGCATCCGCATGAGACGGAGAGCTTCTCTCGCGGCTCGATTCGCGGCCCTCTTGCCGCGACACCGCAATCCTCCGTGCCATCGCGTACCACGAAAGGGTTATCGTCCAGAGGGCGAGTTCACGGATGGTGGCCCGATGGCTGCGCTCCCATCCTACATGAAATTGAAGGTCGACCACAAGACCGTCCTCTGTCGCGACCTGAACACTTACCGAGCTCTCCGCGATTTCCTCCAGAACAGCGGCTACAAGTCCGTGTACGAGACCGAGCGGGTCGGCGAGAAGAAGACCGCGATGGCCACGTTCGCATGCCTGAGCCCGCTCACCGGCGAGCGGCTCGCGGTCGTCCTGGGCCTGAGCGCCCCGAGTGAGGTCTCCCATGCGCAAGCGCCGTTCGCCTACGGCTTCGCGGGCAAGCCGCAGAAGGACGCGCACACCTACATGCAACACCTCGCCCTCCGGACGACGGACATCGCCAAGCTGAAAGAATACCTGGAGTCGAAGGGAGCGGAGTTCCTCACGCCGATCTACAAAGACAAGGATTCCTTCGGGCCTCTCCTCCAATCCTTCACGCGGGAGCTGTTCGACGACGAGTGGTTCTTCATCGAGTTCGTGCAGCGCGACTACGACGCGGACAAGGTCGGCGCGGGCGGGACACAGTTCGTGCAGAATACCGTCAAGTCCCTCTACGTCTCGAAGCAGGAAGAGTTCCGCGAGTGGGAGAAAACCGGGAAAAAGCGGAAATTCCTCGATGGCGCGCCGGAGAAGGACGGGACGAAACTCCTCCGAGATATCCTGGTGAACACGGAGCCAAAGGGGTACGTCGAGACGGTCGCCCCGATCACTAGGCACGTCAAGCTCGCGTGACCCGTTCCAACGGTTCGATGGTGTGGCGAAAGTCTCTTCAGCCTCGGCCCACCTTACGCGGTCCGTGGCCCGGAAAAAGATCCGAGACTCACGTGAGTGTCCGAAGGATTGGTCCCCGTTGGGCAAGGAGACGCGACACTCCCATCATCGCACGGTGGAGGTGGACGTGTGCCCCACGTGTAACGGAATCTTTCTCGACAAGAAGGAGATCCGGACCCTCACGGGAAGTTCCAGTCTGAACAAACTCCTTACGAAGTATCTCGGCCTGGACTCGGACAGCCAGCTCATCTGCCCCAACTGCGGCGGCCTCATGGATGGAGAGGATGCAGGCGACGTTCGCGTCGATGTGTGCCTCGACTGCAACGGTGTCTGGCTCGATGCGGGAGAACTCGAACGCCTCGGGGCGATGAACGATGCCGATTTCCGGGAGTTCACTCCGGACAAAATCGAAGAAATCCTCAAAGCCAAGGACATCAAGCATGAGGAGCATCGCAAGGCCATTCGAAGCCTGTTCCGAGGCCTCGGGAGGCCGTGAACGGCCCGGCGTTAATGCCTATCCCTTGCCGCCTCGGAGGTGCCGATCCTTCGAAGGACATCGTCCAAGTCGGCTCGACTGTTCACGTCTACGAAGGATGACAGGTCGGGGTCCACTCGGCGGATTCGATCCGGACCGACGGACACGTAGTTAAGGCGGTCCACCAACCCGGAGGGTGAACGGACGGTCCTGTCCCCTTCAAGGATCTCCGCCACGCGAGTCCGTCGGTACACCGCCCGGACGGGATCTAGGACCTGAAGCTTCGGGACGGCCGCGTCGTAAGCTCCGAGGACCTCGAGAAGGAGACCGTACAGTCCGGGTCGAAGCATCGGAGCATCGCATGGTGCCACAAGCAGCCGGTCACCTCGGGCGACTTCAACCCCCCGCCGTATCCCTTCGATTGGACCCATGCCGGGATGCTCGTCGACCGCGTACTCGGCCGTCGAAATGAAACGTCGCAATGCATCTGCCATCGAGGAGTCGGCGATGGAAACGATCACCTCGCCAGCGAACGGAGAGACCGCTTCGAACACGCGTTGCACCATGGGCTTGCCCGCGACGTCCTCGAGGGCCTTCGGTGCTCGGAAGCGGGTGGAAGAACCGCCTGCCAAGATCAGGGCTGTGTCCACGGATTCCCGCATCGGTCGCTTCCCTCAAAAGGCGCCCGCTCGGCCAAACGTTGAATACCGCGACGGCCGTTCCATCGATTGAACCGGACGGAAGGTCGTGGCGAAGAAAACGGACATCGACGGGGTCGAAGCAGTCCTCGAACGCTTCGAGGGGCAGCAATACATCGCCGACCGCTCGATTGGAATGGCTGTTTTCCTATCAGTCCGGATGGGCAAGCCGCTCCTTGTCGAGGGAGAGCCGGGCTGCGGCAAGACCGAAATCGCTCGGACCCTCGCAGCGGCCCTGGATACGGAGCTCATCCGCCTGCAGTGTTATGAGGGCCTCGACGCGAATGCGACCCTGTACGAGTGGAATTATCCAAAACAGCTCCTCACAATCCGAATCGAGGAGGCCCGGAAGGATACGAAGGCGCTCGAACGGGAGATCTTCAGCGAGGAATTCCTGCTGAAGCGTCCGCTCCTCCGGGCCTTGACCCACGACGGCCCACGGGCGCCCGTCTTGCTGATCGACGAGATCGACCGGGCCGATGAAGAGCTGGAGGGCCTGCTCCTTGAGTTCCTGTCCGATTTCCAAATCACGATTCCTGAGCTGGGGACGATCCGCGCGAAGCGAGTCCCTCACGTCGTCATCACTTCGAATCGTACGCGCGAGCTCTCTGACGCGCTGAAGCGCCGGTGCCTGTACCTCTACATCGGCTATCCGAGCCGCGAGAAGGAAGTCTCAATCCTCCGCGCGAAGGTGCCCGGTCTCGGCGAGCAGTTCGCCGAGGAAATCGCGGGATTCGTCCAGCGCGTTCGTGCGGAGGACGACTTCGTGAAGCGACCGGGAATCTCCGAGACGCTGGAGTGGGCGTCCGCCCTGATGACGCTCGGCTCGGCGAAGTTAGACCGGGACATCGTGGAGCAGACCCTGGGCCTCGTGGTCAAAGACGCGCAGGATCTCCAGACCATGCAGGCCGGTCGTCTTGATGTTCTGTTGGGATCCCCGTGAAGCCTGGGAACCGGAGGGATCCCTCGTTCGTTCCTAGGCTCGCGGGCTTCATCGGGTTCCTCCGACTCCGAGGGTTTGCCGTGGGCACGGGTTCGGCGCTCGACTGCGCCCAGGCATTGAGGCATATCTCCATTCTCGACCGTGACACGTTCCTCGCGGCGTGCATCGTGACCCTCGCGAAGTCTCCGGAGGACGTTCCCCGACTGATCGAATCGTTCGATCTCTTCTGGTCGACGTACATCGAACCCGCCGAGTGGAAGACCCGTCTCGCCGTATCGGCCCCGCCGAGTCCGCCCCCGGACGGCAGGGTCTCCGCTAGTGAGACCGCACCCGGGTTCCGAATTGCCGTCGATCGCGCGGGCGTGGTCCGTGTCGGCCTGTACAGCCCGGATGCTCCCTCTTCGGGTCATGACCTGCGACCTCTGGACCGGGGGCGGGTCGTCGCGATCCGGGCAGGCGTCCGTCGGTTCCGGCGCCACGCGGCCACACGGCCTGGTCGTCGACAGGCGCCGGCTCCGCGAGGTCCAATCGATTTTCCCGCGACGGCCCGACACAGCCTCCGACAGGGAGGCGAATGGGTCGAGTTCCGATTCCGGAAGCCGCGGAAGCGAAGGGCGGAACTTGTCGTCCTATGGGACGTGAGCGGCTCGATGCGGGATCATGAGGCGGGGCTCTTTGCTCTCGTGCACGCGCTCCACCGCCTGGTCCGGAGAACGAGGGTGTTCGCGTTCGGCACGCAACTCGACGAGGTGACGGGCCTCCTGCGGGGGCAGAGTTATGTTCACGCGGCCCGAGCCGCCTCAGGGCACCTCCGGCCGATGGGTGGAGGGACTCGCATCGGATCCTGCTTGGAGGATTTCCTCCGACGTTACGCGCGGCTCCTCCACGAAGGGACGACCCTCGTCATCCTAAGCGACGGTTGGGACCTCGGCGAAACGGCCCGTCTGTCGATCGCCCTCCGACGCCTCCGCCATCTCTGCCATCTCTTCGTCTGGGTGAACCCGTACGCAGACGACCCTCGATTCGAACCCGCGACGGCGGGAATGCGCGAGGCCTTGCCTCATGTGGACCTGCTCCTGGGACCGGGAGACTTCGAATCCCGGGTTGGGTTCGCGCCAGAACGTCTCGCCACCCGACGGCCGCTGACCCGCGACGGCTCTCGGGGAAAAGCCTTTATCGCGTCCGCGTGATGACGCCGCGTTATTCAATAGCACAGGAGGTTGGGGAGTGATTCCACCGCGATTCGAATATTTTGCGCCCTCGTCTGTCGATGAAGCCGTCCAGATTCTCGACCGCTTTGGCGGGGAGGCGAAGGTCCTCGCCGGAGGCCAAAGCCTCCTTCCAGTGATGAAACTCCGCCTCGCGGAGCCGCGGGCACTCGTCGACATCAATCGCATTCCGGACCTCTCCCACATCCGAGAGGACGCGAAGTCCCTGCGGATCGGGGCAACGACTCGGACGAACGACTTGAACGATTCCGAACTCATTCATGCTCGCTATCCCATCCTCTCCGACGCCGCCTACGAGATCGCGGATCCCCTCGTGCGGAACATGGGGACGGTCGGCGGGAACGTGTCGCATGGGGACCCGGCGAACGACCTCCCGGCCTGCATGCTCGCCCTCGGGGCGCACTTTGTTGTCCGCGGCCCGAACGGGTCGCGGTCGATCGCGGCGCACGAATTCTATCAGGACACCTTCGTCACGGCGCTCGAGTCGAATGAAATTCTCCTGGAAATCGAGATTCCGAAGGCCAGGCCGGGCCAGGGCAACGCGTATGTGAAGCTCGAGAAACGAATCGGCGACTTCCCAATCGTCGGGGTCGCCGCGAATCTCGTGCTCACGGCGAAGGGGGCCATTGAATCCGCGGGCCTTGCCCTCACGGCGGTCGGACCGACCGCACTCAAGGCGACAGAAGCGGAACGGCATCTCATCGGTAAGGCGCCGGATGATGCCGCGTTCGAGAAAGCCGCGAAACTAGCGCAAGAAATCACGAGCCCCGTTTCGGACCTGCGGGGTCCTGCCGAGTACAAGCGGGCGATGGTCCGGGTCCTTACGCTCAGGGCCTTGCACCGGGCCTCGGCTCGGGCACGCGGAGGTGCATGAGATGGTGCTCGCCGAGATAACGAGTGCCGCCGACGAGGAAACCGGACCGTTCGTAAACGTCCACGTGACCGTGAATGGCGCTCGTCGGTCGGCCACGGTGGAGACCCGCACCCTGCTTGTCCATTTCCTCAGAGAGAATCTCAGCCTGACCGGAACGCACATCGGTTGCGATACGACGAACTGCGGAGCGTGTGCAATCCTCCTCGACGGCAAGGCGGTTAAATCCTGCACAATCCTGGCAGTCCAGGCCGAGGGTCGAGAGGTGCGGACGGTCGAGGGCCTCGAGACCGATGGCAAGCTCCATCCGATCCAAGAGGGCTTCATCGAGGAACATGGTCTCCAGTGCGGCTTCTGTACACCCGGCATGATGATGTGCTCCGTCGCCCTGCTCCAGAAAAATCCGCACCCAACGGAGGAACAGATCCGCCGCGCGATCTCGGGGAACCTGTGCCGGTGCACCGGCTACGTAAACATCGTGAAGGCGATCCAGCACGCCGCGAACAAGATGGCCGGCCCCTCGGGAGGCGGACGACCATGACCGTGCACGGCGGAATCGGCCAGTCCGTGAAGCGGAAGGAGGACGCCCGCTTCGTCCGCGGCAAAGGGAACTACGTGGACGACGTGAAGCTCCCCGGGATGCTCTACCTAGACATCGTCCGAAGTCCGTACGCACACGCCCGCATCCGCTACATCAACATCGAGAAGGCGATGAAGGTCCCGGGAGTCCTCGCGGTGATCCGCGGGAAGGACCTCGAGGCAGCGAATCTCGCATGGATGCCGACCCTCATGTCGGACAAGCAGATGGTGCTGCCCATCGAGCGAGTTATGTATCAGTCGCAGGAGGTCGCCGCCGTCGTCGCGGATAGCCGGTACGCGGCCGCGGATGGTGTGGCGGCGGTCGAGGTGGAGTACGAACCGCTGCCCGTCGTCGTGGACCCGAAGAAGGCGCTGCTGCCGGACGCGCCAATCCTTCGGCCAGACCGGAAGGAGCAGACGAACCGGATCTGGCACTGGGAGGTAGGGGACCGCGAGGGAACGGAGAAGGCCCTAAAGGAATCCGACGTCGTCGTCCACGAAGACCTCTACATCCCTCGGATCCACGTGTCGTCAATCGAGACGTGCGGCTGCGTCGCGTCCTTCGACGCGATGGGCAAGCTCACCGTCTGGATGACGACCCAGGCGCCCCACGCGATCCGGACCGTGTTCGCCCTCGTCACCGGCCTGCCCGAGCAGAAGATCCGCATCATCTCCCCGGACATCGGGGGCGGGTTCGGCGGCAAAGTTCCCGTTTATCCCGGATACGTCCTCGCGGTCGTCGCGGCCTTGAAGACCGGACATCCTGTGAAGTGGATCGAGGACCGCTCGGAGAACATCCAGGCGGATTCGTTCGCCCGGGACTATCACATCTCCGCGGACATCGGTGCGACGAAGGACGGTAAGCTGACCGCCCTTCGCGTGAAGACGATCGCGGACCACGGGTACACCGATGCGGCAGCGAATCCGTCGAAGTTCCCTGCGGGACTGTTCCACATCGTCACGGGATCGTACCCGTTCGAGAAGGCGCACGTCGAGGTCGACGGCGTCTACACGAACAAGCCGCCAGGCGGGATCGCGTACCGGTGCTCGTTCCGGGTCACGGAGGCCGCGTTCACGATCGAACGGATCGTCGACTCCCTGGCGCGCAAGCTCGGGATGGATCCGGCGGAGTTCCGCATGAAGAAC
>WNFB01001925.1_pt1 | contig 17941 bp, 21 predicted proteins | sample 5400501 | NCBI WGS metagenome assembly WNFB01 (sample SAMN13153341, study PRJNA577476) | soil metagenome | isolation source: 200 cm saprolite under Douglas fir tree site 2 hole 1 | place: USA:California | collected 2015-04-18 | reverse complement strand
TCTTTGCCTCAACTGACACGTCTCATCGATCAGGAGGTGCGTTCTGGACAACTGGCCTACCTGCTGGGGCGACCGTGCAGCTATGTGTTCTACCATTACGCGCAATACCTGGGCGGGCGCCTGGTGCGCCTGGTCATCAACGCCGCTGTAGCTTTCATCGTGGCTATGCTCTTCGTAGGGCCACCACCATTTAGCTGGATGGGTCTGCTGGTCTGGCCTCTGGTGGTCTTTCTGGCGATCAGCATCGATTTCGTCGTCTACTTTAGTATTGGCCTGCTGGCTTTCTGGACCGAGGAGACGACGCCATTTTTCTTGATCGTCAATCGTCTCGCCTTGGTGCTGGGAGGTGTGCTGGCTCCCCTGGAAGTCTTGCCGCAGCCAATCCGTGGTCTCGCCCAGGTGCTGCCCTTCAGTGCTGTCCTCTATGGCCCGGCCCGCACACTGGTACATTTTGAACTGGATCACTTTATCGGGCTACTGGTGCAGCAGTTCATCACCCTGGCAATAGGCAGTCTTGTGCTGTTTGTGCTCTACAGGATAGCGACCCGCCGGGTCAATATTAACGGAGGCTAGAGCAAGATGTTGATAATAAATACATTCGTGCGCACATTGCGCTTCATCGGAGCATACACAGTCGCCAACGTACAGGCGGCGATGGAGTATCGCATCTCGTTCTGGGTGCAGATATTCACCATGGCCGCCAATGACAGCCTGTGGCTCTTCTTCTGGTGGACCTACTTTCACCAGTTCCCCCTGGTGCATGGTTGGCAGAATAACGATATTGTCGTGATCTGGGCTGTGACCGCCTGCGCATTTGGCATCGCCATGGGGTTTTTTGGCAATTCCCCCAAACTTGCCGCCCTGATTATGAACGGCGGACTGGATGCCTACCTGGGAATGCCGCGCTATGTGCTGCTGCACGTCTGCGTCTCTGCCTCGGACCCAACCGCCTGGGGTGATATCATTTTCGCCGTAGGAGCCTTTCTGCTCTTCCTACACCCGGACCTGCTCCACTTTGCTCTCTATGTGTTGATGGCTCTATCAGGGGCGTTGATCTTCACCTCATTCGTGGTGATAATCTGTTCCCTGGCCTTCTTCCTGGGCAACACAGAGGGACTGGCCCAACAGCTTCTGGGAACGCTGATTACCTTCAGTACCTACCCCATGAACATCTTCAGCGGCACCGTGAGGCTGCTGCTCTTCACGGTCATTCCGGCTGGCTTCATCTCATTCATCCCTCTCCAGCTGTTGCACCAGTTCAGTTGGTCCTTACTGGCAGCCCTGTTCGGCTTCACGACACTGATCGTGTTCGTCGCTATGGGGGTATTCCACCTCGGCCTGCGCCGCTACGAAAGCGGAAATTTGCTCGGTATGCAAGGATAATTGATAGAAGAGTGAAAAAGAAGGGTTATCTCACCGTCAGGTGAGATAACCCTTCTTTTTCACTCTTCTATCAATTACAGATACTTCTCGAACCAGCCCAGCATGCGCTCCTCCAAATCGCGTAAATGCTCCTTCTCGCTTGGGCCGTGACCCTCGCGGGGATAAACCACCAGCTCGACAGGAACCTTGCGCTCGCGCAGGGCACGGTAGAAGGCATAGGCCTGGTTCACCGGCACACACAGATCATTTTCACCATGCAGGATCAACGTCGGTGTGGTCACGCGGCGGGCATACGTAATAGCTGAACGCTCGCGGTAGCGCTCCGGCTCCTCTAAAGGATCAATGCTGATGAAACGCATATCCCAATCGGGAATATTGGACTGCGCGTGGAAGCTATGAAAGTCAGAGACACCAGCCCCCATCATGGCGGCTTTGAAGCGCGTGGTCTGCGTCACTGCCCACGCTGTCATAAAGCCGCCATAGCTCCAGCCCATAATACCAACCCGATTGCCATCCACCAGCCCCTGTTCTATCAGGTAATCGACGCCGTGCAGGACATCCTGGAAATCCTTGCCGCCCATATCCCCAACTACCGCGTCGGCAAAAGCTACTCCATGTCCCAGGCTGCCCCGGATATTGGGTTGAAGGATGGCAAAGCCAGCCGAGGCCAGCATTTGTGACCAGTAACCCCAATTCTCGCTATAAGCCCAGGAGGGACCTCCATGTACGTCTACTATCAATGGGGGTGGTTCGCTCTTGGGCGTGAGTGGCAGCGTAAGCATGGCATCAATCTGCCAGCCATCTACGCTTTCATAGCGAATCCTGCGTGTTGGTGACAGGGCAAAGGTCTCTTCTGCAATGGGGTTCAAGCGCGAGAGACGCTGCCATTCAACGCCACTGATACCGTTTTCCCCGCTCGTCAGCTTGCCAAACCAGGCATCATATGGATGTTGCGGCGTGCTGTGTGTCGTGGCGAGACAGCGCAGGTCAGGTGTTGCCGAGAAACGCGGGCCGAAACCTTCACCCATCACAAAATCGTCGACCAGCACCTTCATTGTGCCATCGCTTGCATCGAGTATCCCTATATTATGGGTCAGGCCTCCCCATCCCGCGTACAGAAGGCGACGGCCGTCTGGAAACCAGCGGCAGTAGCTAAAGCTAAAGGGAGCGTTAGGGGTCAAATTGCGTGCTTCTCCACCCTCCACAGGCAGCATAAAAACGTCTCCGCCGATAAGGCCGCGGTCGCTCCACTCGCCAGAGATGTAGGTAATCAGCGTCCCATCAGGCGACCAGGTAAGCGCACTCACCTGGCGGTTCAACTGCGACACCTGGCGCACCGCTCCTCCACCTGCCGCCACAACGCCGACCTGCCCATGATACCAATCGGACTCGTCCGGCCCTGTTGTGTAGTACAGTGCTATCTGCTTGCTATCGGGCGACCAGGCGTATTCCCAGACTGTTACCCCATCGGGGGTAACGGGTTCTGGTATATCGTAGTCCGGGCGCACAGTCCACAGGCGGCGATGGCGATCAGGTGTAATAACTTTGGGGTCGCTCTTGGGTTCTTCTCCCTCCAACGAGACAAAGGCGATACGGCTGCCATCAGGCGACCATTCCGGGTTGCTCACGCCATTGGGCATCGTACACACCTTCTTTGCCTCTCCACCCCCGACGCCCTGCACCGGCAGAAGATACAATTGTGGCTTATCTTTCTCCCCTTCGCCCGCCGAGGTGAAGACCAGTCGCTGACTATCGGGCGACCAGCGCGGGCAGGTATCTTCTTTGGGTCCTTTGCTAAAAGGTTTGGGTTCGCCACCTGAAGTATCCACCACCCAGACACGTCCGCGCTCTTTCGGCTGCCCAGCAACGAACTCCCACACCACAAAGGCGGCATGTTGTCCGTCGGCTGACAGATTGATATCATTGACGAAGCGCATGCTCAACATCGTTCCTGGTTTTATAGGAACTCGTGGACTGAGCATGGTAGTGTTGTGTGTAATGTGGGCGACTTCGCTTTGAACTGCGCTGCTGTGCGCATGTACATCGTTCATTAAATGAATACTCTCCTCTTTGGTGTCAGGTTCATTTACAAATATTTCTCAAGCCAGCGCAGCAAACGCTCCTCACCATCAATTAGGTGCGCGCGCTCGCTCAGGCCATGGCCCTCACGCGGATACACCACCAATTCTACCGGAATGTTGCGCTCGCGCAGGGCGCGGTAAAAGGCGTATGCCTGGGCTACCGGCACAGCAGGATCATTTTCACCGTGCAAAATCAGCGTCGGAGTCGTCACCCGTCCGGCATAGGTGATAGGCGAATGCTTGCGGTAGACTTCTGGATTTTCTAGCGGGTCAGCCTGCAAAAGCAGGATATCCGCGTCGGCAATATTGGTCTGGGCATGCATATTATGCCAGTCTGATATACCTGCACCCATCATGGCAGCCTTGAAGCGCGTCGTCTGCGTTACTGCCCAGGCCGCCAGATAGCCGCCGTTGCTCCAGCCCCCGATAGCCACCCTCTTGCCATCGACCAGCCCCCGCTCAACCAGGTATTCGATACCGTACATGATATCCTGAAAATCCTTGCCTCCCATATCGCCAAGCACACCATCCGCGAAGGCCACACCGCGTCCCCAACTGCCGCGGTAATTCGTGCGTATCACTGCGTAGCCAGCCGAGGCCAGCAACTGGGTAAAGAAGGCGACCAGATTGTCACACCATGCCCCCGATGGCCCTCCATGCACATTGACAAACAGTGCAGGCAAAGCATCATCTTTGCGGGTAAGCGGAGGGGTAAAAAGCGCCTCAACTTGCTCGCCATCCACACTTGCATAGCGAATGCGCTCGCTCGGTGCCAGTGCCAGCGTTTCCTCGGCAATAGGATTCAGGCGTGAGAGCCGCCGCCAGTTGACCCTTTGGGCAGCGCCACCCTCATCCAGAAGTTCACCAAACCAGACATCCGATGGGTGTTTTTGGCAAGAGTGGATCGTCGCAAAACTGCGCAGATCGGATGTCGTCGAGAGCGTGGGCTGATCCCACTGCATCATGAAATCTTCTTCCGGCACCGTTATACTGCTGTCGGTTTCATCCAGGATGCCAACCTGGTGCGTCACCCCCTTAACGCATGTATAGAGGATGTGGCGGTTATCGGGAAACCAGCGGCACCACGTCGCGCTAAATTCAACATTGGGTGTCAGGTTGCGCGCCTCGCTCCCCTCTGCTACCGGCAGCACGAAAATATCTCCACCTCCGCGTCCAGGATCGCTCCACGCGCCGGAAATGTAGGTCAGGCGTGTTCCATCAGGTGACCACCTTGGGCACGATTCCTCCTGTTTCCCTTTAGTAAATGGCCGTGCCTCGCCCTCCGAGGTTGCGACTACCCAGATATTCCCCCTCTGCTTCGGCTGATCCGTCACCCTCTCCCAGACCACGAATGCCACCTTCTTCCCATCAGGAGACAGGTCGGCATCAGTAGGAAAGCGCATATCCAAAAAAGAACCCGGCTTAATCGGAATGCGAGTACGCAAAGTATCTTCAGTTGGTGTTGTAAGGGAATGTGACTCGCTCAAAATATATCCTCCTCTTGCTTTTCGTGATGCTAATTCCAACTCACCTTCTCATCGCTCGTCACAACATAATACCACTTTCCACGCAACCTAAAGCCGTTGCCTTCTATGATATATTTGTGGCTAAAGAATACTTATCAGCTAGTGAAGCTATAAAAGAAAGCCTAACGTCAAGCCAAAACATGATATAATAATAGAGGTAGGAACAATGCCCATCAAAATTAAAAAACTTAAAGCAGCACTCTCTAGGGCGGGCTTCTACTCTCGTTCAGCAAAAGGAAGCCATACCATTTGGAGACATCCAGGTTTACCAAATGTGAGAATTACCCTTTCTGGAAAAGACGGAAATGACGCGCAAGAGTACCAGATTAAAGACGTTCAAGATGCATTAAAACAGTTAGGAGAAATGCTATGAATGCTACACGCTATTCAATGGTTATTCAGTGGGATGAACATGACAAGATTTATATTATCAGCGTTCCCGAACTTCCTGGATGTAAAACGCATGGCCGAACCTATCAGGAAGCAATCAAAAACGCCTTAGAGGTTATCGAACTGTGGATAGAAGATGCTCAAAAAGCAGGGGAGCCGGTACCACCGCCAAGAGTTGCAGCACTTGCATAGCCGATATTAACCCTTGTTTACTCTTCTCCGGTCGGCTGCTCTTCACCATCGTCAGGCACAAAGGATCAATACCGCGTGAAGTGGGGGCGAAGAGGGAATAATGCCAGAACTGCCAGAAGTAGAGTATACCGCCCGCCAACTGCGTGCCAGCGTAATAGGAGTAACCATTCGCGACGCGCAGGTCTTCTGGGAGCGCACCATCGGCCATCCCGACCTTCCCGACTTTCTAGCTGAGGTCGCCGGGAGCCGCATCATAGATGTGCGGCGGCGTGGCAAATACCTGCTGATCGACCTGTCGGGCAAGCTCTTCCTCTCCATCCATCGTCGTATGACCGGCAACCTGCTACTTCTCCCCCCTGGTTGGGAAATTGACACCGGCCTGCGAGAAACAGACCCCGTAGCCTGGAACATCAGAGGCCCATCATTTTGTTGGGACTCAATTCATTTGACCCAATCTCCTGATGCTGTCCAACTTGCCAACAAAGTCCAACCCTCCAACGTGTACGATGAAGCCTCACTTTCCATGTATGCAACAAAAAGCTCCTACTGTCGTGTGTGCTTCAACCTTGCCGATGGGAGGCGTCTCCTCTACACCGACCCTCGCAAATTCGGGCGTATCGAACTCTGGTCGCACGAGCAGGAAGAAGCGGCCTTTAAGGGACTGGGGCCAGAACCTCTCAGCGACCAATTTACGCCAGCACGATTGATGGAGGCTCTTTCAGGACGTAAAAGTACCATCAAACAGGTGTTGCTAGCTCAGGAGGTCGTTGCCGGTTTGGGCAATATTTATGCCGACGAGGCTCTCTATTATGCCTCTATTCATCCCTTGCGTATCGCGAACTCGCTTACTTCCGGTGAAATAGAGAAGTTGCATGAAGGCATCGTCTCAGTACTGACGCTGGGCATTGAACATGGAGGAACATCTTTTAGCGAGTATCGCGATCTCTGGGGCGAGGCCGGTGATAACTACAATCATGTGCAGGTGTACCAACAAGATGGCAAACCCTGCCTGCGCTGTGGCACGCTCATTGAACGAATCGTAGTAGCACAGCGCGGTACACATTTCTGTCCAGGCTGCCAGAAACTTCTTATTGTGGTGTGAAAAATGCTGGTGTGCAATGGAGCGTGCCGGATATCCCTGCAACGTTGGAGAAGGTCACATCAACGGTGGCCGGTACCTGGCCTGGTTGGCGTCCCTGCAACTGTAATGTGAATGTGACATATCCACCGCTATCACTCGGCGATTGTGCGTCAATCGGCTGGTCTCCGCTCCCGAAATGCACCACCGCCGTAGCAGTTGCGCCACTAACCGGGGCGATATCCCTGGTGATCCTCGCATAAATGGTAATCGTCGAGTAAGTACCAGGAGCGTTATTCGACGACCACGCCCCACAGCGATAAGGTGGAACTGTGGGTATAGGCGAGCGCTGTGATTGAAACGATTTACTGATGGTTACTTGTTGCTGCGTATTTGTTTGACCAGCGACAGATGGGCTGCATGCTGTAACAAGAATCATTGAGATCATTGAGAAAACAATCAATAACATTTGGCGAATAGTGTTCATAATATCCTTTTTTCTAAATTTGCAGACACACCAACAATCCTTGCGAGCCGCGAAGCGGCGAGGATTGAGAGAAACTCGCACATTGGGTTAGTTATTATTTTTACGTTTGGTGATGCCATTGCGATACAATAGATGACCAATAGCTGCATATCACAATAAATTATAACATAGGATGGTACTCTACATACCCTTTTTGCATAAGGCGGGTGCGCGTACGATTTTTGTATGGCGGAGGCAAGCACCGCCACTACTATACACGGTCGTGCCCATCATGCGTGTATAGTAGTGGCGGTGCTTGCCTCCGCCATGTTTGCCTCAAGGCAATCGATGCAAAAATCGCACGCGCACCCGCATAAGGCTGTTTCCACCAGGTATGGGGCCGACGCATATTAAATTATCTTTACTCAAAGCGGGCGTAAAAAGCATAGTCCAAAAATGCTGCACTTAAACGTTTAGCTTGTGAAGATATCTTCCATAATTAGGGAGCAACTCATGAGTACCGGGCGAGCATCACATGTATTTATCTCCTACTCGCGTACCAATACTGCCTTCGTGAATCGCCTGGTGGGTGATTTGCAAAGACAGGGCATCACCGTGTGGGTTGACCAGTCGGGACTACAACCAGGAACCCCCGATTGGGAAACTGCACTGCGAATAGCCATCAGTAAAGCACATGCAGTTATCCTCATTGCTTCTGAGGAAGCCAGAAAATCTCCCTATGTCAAGGACGAACTCCGTTTAGCACATGATGTGCATCATCTGCCGATTTATCCGCTATGGGTTGCGGGTACACAATGGATAAATTGCATTCCGCTTGGGTGGGGTGGAACACAATATATTGATGCACGTGGAGACGAGGCACACTATCAATCGGCCATCCAGCAACTTGTAGCGGCGTTGAGTGGTGCCAGACCAGTAGCATCCATGGCTCCACTATCATACACATATTCTCCCACTGCTAATGCTTCACAAGCACCTGGGCAAACTCAACAGGTACGTTCAGGGAAAGGCTTACCAACATGCCTTATTGCCACGGTGGTAAGCCTGCTGGTCGTCGGCGTGCTTTTATTTGCACTGGCTATTCCAATCTTTAATTTTGTATCGCATCTGATCAATACCTCTACGAATTCATTTCCAGGGCCAACAGGTTTCCCGACATCTGCCCCGGCTGTATCTGGTACACTGCATGTCACTCCGACGAGCTTTAACACTACGCGAACTGAAGGAACTCTAGGTGGCTGTTTTTACTTTAGTGGACAAGGCTGGACTTGCACTGTCACCTTACAGGACACCTCCAGCACTGGAGATGTGATGTGGTCAACCAAGGTGTCACCAGATAGTGTTACGCTCTCCGAGTCGGTTGCTATCGTTCCACTGACGCCTGGAGCAAGCCAGACGGTAGCAATTAAGATACCAGATAGTTACTGTGGTCATAGTGATGTCACTTTTAAGGGGCCGATCAATAGCGTTGATGTAACCATAGATTGCTCATAATCTTATCAGGTTTTTGCATGGCTGGGGCAAGCGCAGCCACTACTATACCACGCAGTGCGCTTTGTGCGTCGTCTATAGTAGTGGCTGCACTTGCCCCAGCCATGCTTGCCCCACCGCGCTCGATGCAAAAATCGCGCGCACACCCATTGTGGCTTGCTCATTCTACTTATCTATGTTAAACTATGACTGGTTGGAAAACTCCTAGATGAGCAATGTTTGTGTAAAACTCTATTGAAGGTATGTATTCCTGTGAATCATCAGGCTGATGAGCAACTAGAATTGCTCAATCTGTTGTATCAAACGCAACCGTCTACACACTCTACCCAGGAAAATGAGCAGCAGATCAATGTTCAGCCTGTAATTGGGACACAGGAGGCACACAATCATCCGAGCATTGGCCTCTCATCTGGCATCGAGATCCGTCCCGACCCCGGACGTGAACAACGTAAAGGGGCACCTGAAGTTATCTTTGGCGAGTCAAAAGCTGTAGCCCAGATCATTGCTATGGCACAAAGCCTGCTGACAGGATCAGGAAGAGCAATTATCAGCAGGGTATCGCCAGAAGCCATAGTATCGCTTCAGGCCGCGTTCCAGAACGACACTGTTCATGTTCGTGAAGCGGCTCGATCGGTGGTGATCTACAGGCCTGGCTATGTTCGACGTACAACAGGTGGGCATGTAGGCATCATCAGCGCAGGCACGTCCGATATTCCGGTAGCGGAGGAAGCGGCACTCATCGCGGAAGAAATGGGCTGCCGTGTGACCTGTATCTATGACGTAGGAGTGGCGGGGTTACATCGTTTGATCGAACCATTGCGCAACCTGCTTTCCAATGATGTAGATGCGATCATCGTGGCTGCCGGTATGGATGGAGCGTTGCCATCCGTAGTAGCAGGAGTGGTTCCTGTTCCTGTTATTGGTTTACCGACATCGATTGGCTATGGGCTGGGCGGCAAAGGAGTTGCCGCATTGCTTTCGATGTTGCAAACGTGTGCGCCAGGTCTTTCTGTCGTCAATATCGATAACGGTGTTGGCGCGGGCATCATGGCGGCTCTGATAGCCAACCGTGTGGCGCAGGCGCGAGAGCATCAGTTGCAGTAGGGAAGCAGCGAGATGTTCTTTCTCTATTTGAGGTTGAGGGATATCTCACCGCTTGTAGTTGGGTAAAAGTGGAAGTAAGAGTATTAGAGAGGCGGAACCTTCTATGGCAAACAACAAACGTGGACCAGAACCGGGATCGCAAAAGGCAAAACATGGTGGTCAGGCTGTACGCGAAAAGTACGGCCCTCAATTCTACTCCAGAATCGGCAAGAAGGGTGGCGAGACTGTCAAAGAGAAACGAGGGCCACAATTCTACGCCGAGATTGGCAAAAAAGGTGGCGAGTCTACCAAGCGTCAGCAAGGTTCAGAGTTTTATTCCAAGATCGGGAAAAAAGGTGGTGAGCGAGGACGTGCGGCTTCCGAGAAAGAGTAACCAACGCTAAAAAAACAGTAGGGGTAAGTACCGGCCCCAGGGCCGGTACTTACCCCTACTGTTTTTTTAGCGTTGGTTAGGATTCTTCAAGAATGGTGGTACGTCTATTCCCTCGTTCGCTTCTTCCTCGTCCATTTGCTGCCCCTGGCGAAGCCCCATGCTGCGAATGCCACGCAAGTCATCCAGACTGCGCTGCTGCCGTCCCGGAGGGATAGACGGGCGCGATGAACGCGGCAAGTCTGGCGGCTGTGACACTTGTGGTACCGCCTGTTGCGTTGACGCTGACGCCGGTGGCGCGGGTCGTCTCCGCTCCGGCTGCACATCGTAGCTAGCTGGCCGTGGAGGTGCTAACGGCGTACTCTGTTGTGAGACGGCAGGTGTCGAGTGCGGCTGATTCAATTGGATCGCCGGTATACGCACGGTACTCCGTTCTTCCATGCCGGCCGCGATCAAGGTCACGCGAATAGTGTCTTTCAGTGCGGGATCGACGACCGCACCAAACGTGATATCTGCCGCGTCATCTATCGCCAGCCCGATTCGTTCCGCTACCTCGTTGACCTCGAAGAGCGTCATATCTTCACCACCGCTGATATTGAAGAGGACACGTTTTGCGCCGCGAATAGTGACATTGAGGAAACCGCCCGCCACTGCCTCCTCCGCGGCACGCTCTGCACGGTTACGGCCCTGCCCCTGCCCGATGCTCATTAACGCGGTACCTGCCTCGCGCAGGACACTCCGCACATCGGCAAAGTCCACATTCACCATCCCTGGCACATTAATTACTTCCGCGATGCCCTGTACCCCCTGGCGCAATACATCGTCGGCAAGTTTAAAAGCATCAGCTAGGCTGCGTTCCCGTCCCGTGGTGGCCAGCAAACGGTCATTTGGCACGGTAATCAGCGCGTCAATCTCTGCGCTGAGATCCGTTATCCCTTCCTCCGCGATACGCCGCCGCCGGGACCCTTCAAAGGTGAATGGAAGGGTGACGATGCCAATGGTCAATGCCCCTATTTTGCGCGCAATTGAAGCGACAACCGGAGCAGCTCCTGTCCCCGTTCCTCCGCCCATACCGGCAGCAATGAACACCAGGTCAGCCTCACCCAGAGCGGCGCGAATTTCGGCGGTACTCTCGGTTGCCGCACGCAATCCGACCGCAGCGTTGCCACCCGCACCCAGGCCTTTGGTGTAATGCTGGCCCAGGCAGATGCGGTTCTGCGCATCCGAGATATCCAGTACCTGTGCATCCGTGTTCATAGCGATGAAACGCACTCCACGCACCCGCGTGCTAATCATGCGATTGACCGCGTTCATCCCGCCGCCGCCAACCCCTACCACCACAATATCAACATGATGCTGTGCCTGTTCTAGCACTTCATCTGCAAGTGATGGGGAAGAAATGGCATCCTCTTCTGTGTCTCGCTGCTCCCAGCTTGACCGAACTCGCTCATCCTGCCGCTTCATATCCTCTACCTCTACCTCATGCCGGAGTACGGCCCACTGGTCCTCTTGCTCCTCGTACACATCTGGTTTGGCTTCAGACTTCCCTGCCCATGCATCTGGCTTCGGGGCCTTCTCGCGTTTGAATGCATTATCGTGCGACATCGATTGCATGCGAACCCCCATTTTCTCTCATCTCGCTCAATCCTTCTCAGACCAACAGCAGTTCGTTTGGTGGATAGAAATCTACTGTTATGAGCAGGTGTGTACGGCTTTAAAAGGCATCCTACTGCATCCTACTCGCATTGTAACAACAGTGTCAAGTACATTTCTTCTAGACTTCTCATAGCCAAACGAATAAGCGTCACACGGTGAGCGTTTGATCCTGTCAAACGCTCACCGTGTGACGCTTATTCGTCCACCTTCCAAATCTAAAGAGATGTCGACTTTTTAGCAGCTTTTTTCTCTTTCTGCATCTCTTTCTTCTGTTTATTCGACTTGGGGGGAGCCTTCTGTACTTTCTTCTGTTCTTTATCCGCCACGATAATACCTGCCTTCCTAATAATAGACGCAAACATACTAGGATTGACACCTATCAAGATGCACCTTTCTGGGTTGCGCAACGCCAGGGGATTACGGCTGCCCAGGCAACCGACCGCTACGGGTACCCTTTCTCCCGATGTGTTCACTAGAACACACAAGTTTCCCTACATAGATACCTACCTCAAAACACCGCTATGGCTGCTTGATCTCATGATAGAAAGCCAATTGCACCTGTCCTGCTTAGCCTCTATCAGAGCGATATATATATTGTACCAAATTTCTAGAAGAAGAGATAGGTTTTTGGCAGACCATCGAGGACCGCGTAGGGGCGGGGGTGGTGTGGTTGGGTGGTGGGGGCCCTTGTGGCAGCCGCATTCGGGGAATGGTGAAGGCAGCCCGCCGTGCCCGTTTTGTCCTTTGCCCCTGCCAGGCCCCTCTACCCATCAAACGCTGATTGACGGAACGCTAGTGCAGCAGCCGCTCCTCAGAGGTTGCCAGCGCATGAGTAATCATGCGTATCACATTACCAATATCCATTGGTTTACGAAGTTGGTAGATTCCCCGCTGTTTTAGCTCGTCCACCGGTAACGTTGCACTCATCATAATAGCCGGTACACCGCTGGTCTCCTCCTGCTGTTGAAGACGATCATATAGCTCTATCCCATTTATTCCCGGCAGTCGATAATCCAACAACATCAGACAAGGATGAATTTGAGGTGCCTTTTCCAGGGCAGTAAGGCCATTTGATAACACGGTCGTATGATAAGGCGTTTCCTCTTCAATTAATTGCTGAAGAAATCGCCCAATATCGGCATCATCTTCGACGATTAAGATAGTGGCACTTCGTGGGCTTAGCGCGGCGGGTGGTATAACCTCACCTGGCATATTCTTTGTCTTCCTTCCTACATGCATTAGATCAGCTAAATAAGGACAATTATTACTACTATATTCTGGTGTAACGGGTAACAAGCAAAAATAGTTACAGATTAGAGGCGTAATGCACGAAAAATCTCTAAAGCCGTTCGCCACAATTGCTAACCCTACCCTTACTAATACACGAATGGCAGATAACAATCGTATATAACTTGAACTTTCAACGTTCCGGCGGCATCTCTGTCCACTTAGGCGAGCTGGTTGATGGCGTGTATGTAGCAAAACAGTCTAAAAGATCAGCAGCATTATCCCTATGCAACAGCATATCTTCATAGGACGAGGGAATGAAGCCTTCAATAGAGGCATGTTTCACCATTGCCAGTAACGGTGTGAAGTAGCCAGCAACATCAAGCAGGCCAATTGGCTTCATATGCAGTCCAAGCTGTGACCATGTCGTAATCTCAAAAAGTTCATCAAAGGTACCAAAGCCACCGGGGAGAGCAATAAACCCATCGGAGAGATCGGCCATCAGAGCTTTACGCTCGTGCATACTACCCACTTCATGCAATGCAGTGAGGTGTTTATGCGCCACTTCGCTGCGAAACAGTGCCCGAGGCAGCACTCCAATGACCTCGCCTCCTCCGGCCAGCACACTATCAGCAACAACCCCCATCAACCCAACACTTGCTCCTCCGTACACCAACCCCAACCCGCGTGCCACAAGCTCCCGCCCCAACTCACGGGCTGCCTCCCCATACTCCTGTCGTACACCCATATTTGATCCTGAGAAGACGCAGATTCTTCGCATGGTAATATCTTCTTTCTAAGCCGCTTGCGGCGGCTCACTCATCAGTAGTTCCTCACGCCACCCAATAATGACTAATAAACAGCGCAACATTAAAAGCAAATAGCGGCAGCGAGAAAGCAACATAAGCCCTATCGAATCTTGCATGTTTGCCCCAGCAGGCAAGAATTACTATAATCGGGAAAATGGACATCATATAGCGCGGCGTCGCGGACAGAGGCTCCAGCGGGGTGAATGGATAGCTGAGCGAGAAGATCACCATCGCCAGGGCAAACAGGCTGTAATGCAAAGGGAGGCGTCTCCAGCCTAGCACTAGCTATAGTCGGAACGAGCGTAAAGACAAGGTCCATAAAGTTGAGCACTTGCAGCCGTGTCGACGTAAAGAGCAGTACCCGCAGTGTAGAGACAATCCCACTCCACGGCAGCGACAGGTGCCGGCTCCAGGAATGTGACTCCTCCACGATGACCAGGCGACTCAATATAAAAATCCGCGTCGCCTCCTTCCATGCTGTTCTTTCTTTCAACATACCCCTATCCTTAAGCATTTATACTTAGGCGTTTTTCTGCTATTACTTACGTCCGAACAAGCAATAAAATAACAGCTTGACAGGTGGAGAAATGTCATGGCATACTTTGCTGTAGAATGTGAAGAAGTTACAGCATCAACCATCTTTCTTAAGGAAGAGCTATGTACGCTCACACTTGAATGATCTAGACTGTTCTTGCCCGGCACTCGCTCGCAGACGCCGTTGTGTGCGGGGGTGAACTACCTTTCCGTGTGCCAGTCTCCCCTGGTACTTTTTCTTGTGCCCGCGCACCTCCTCTGTTACTCATGCATCATCTTCTCCAGAAATGGTTGTGCGGGAGAGTGATGAGATTTTCCAACCAGTTTCCGATACATGTTCAACAGAGTTATTGATGAAAATAGAGGAGAAACAAGACCTATGGCTCAGATTAGACAGATGGAAGAACGCGAAGCCGAGCGTGTCTGCACGTTGTGGTTACAGATGTGTGCAGATGCGGGAACTCCGCTTCCAGAAGCGTCCGCACAGCTCATCCTTGCCAATCTCAAACAGTATGCGACTCACCAGGTTGCACGCTGCTTCGTGGCAGAAGAAGAGCACACCATCACCGGCTTCGTCACATGCTGTGTGACGAGTCACCCAGTGATGCCTGGACTGTCCGGCGAAATCGAAGAACTCTACGCGCAGCCGGTTGCGCATCGACAAGAGATTCAATCCAACCTGGTAAGGCAAGCGGTGGCGTTTATGCAGGCGCAGGGAGTCGGAAGTATTCACACAAGCATCTGTGTTGGCGATGAAGATTGCCCAGAAGCGGAGCTTAGAGCTTTCTGGCAATCGCTCGGATGGGAGAATGATATGACCATTTTCTCTATCTACAGCAACGTCCCAGGAGCTCCTGCGCTACAACGCATCTGGGACGAATACCGAACACAGAGTTGAATTTGCAACAAGCAACATGCATCATCTGGATGTTATCAGGGGCAGGTAAAGCCTGCCCCAGGTTGCAAATCTCTACCTGATCTCTACGTAGTACAATATAGATGCCAGACCATCTAAGCGTGAGAAATGATGCTATGGGAGAGCAAATCATTCATGAACGAGATCATCAGCATACTGCTTGTTATAGGACAAATAGGCCTCGCAGCCGATGAAGACACGAATACCACTGATGTAGCCTACAGCAATGCTGAGGTCTGGACGCTGTAAGTAGAACTTGGGAGCATAATGATACAGGCACTTATATTCGATTTCGACGGTCTTATCATAGATACCGAGATTTCATCATTTCAGACATGGCAGGAAATCTATCGAGAACACAATTGTAATTTGCCCTTCTCGACGTGGGCTATGTGTATTGGTGGTTCACCACAGTTATTCGACCCCTGCGAATACCTTGAAGCGCAGATTGGACGCCCTATTTTGCGCGAGGAAATACGTTTGCGCCGTCGCCAGCAACACATTAAAATCGTGGAAACTCAGCCCATCTTGCCAGGGGTCGAAGAGTATATTCTTAGCGCAAAACGGCTAGGCCTGAAACTTGGCGTGGCATCCAGTTCAAGGCACGAGTGGGTTGACAGTCATCTCACCCGACTTGGACTGATACAGCATTTTGATGCCATCAAATGCTACGACGATGTAAAACACACCAAGCCTGATCCCGAATTGTACCTCTCCGTTCTTGCCGCGCTGGGTCTGCAAGGCCAGCAAGCCATAGCTTTAGAAGATTCGCCCAACGGCGTTCGAGCCGCGCAACGAGCTGGCATCTTCTGTGTAGCCGTGCCTAATCCCGTAACCAGCCAGCTACCCCTGGAACACGCAGACCTCCAGTTGACATCTTTGGTCGAACTCCCATTAGAGGACGTAATTCGGGAAGTAGAGAGTAGAGTCAAATCATGACGGTATCCAATTATGACCAGATTGCGCAATGGTATGATGAAAGCATTCTTAGCAGTTCACTCATACACGAACTTCTCGGTCCAAGCCTTTTTGACCTGCTTGGGAATATTGAGGGACAACACATCTGTGATCTCGCCTGCGGCCAAGGCATCATTGCCCGCCTGCTGGCCGCTAAAGGCGCAACCGTGGTGGGGATAGACATTTCTGAGAAGCTATTGGAGATTGCCCAACGCCATGAAGATGCCGGGCCGCCAGGTATCACCTACCTGCGTGATGACGCACAAACGCTCCATGCTGTGGAGGATGCGGCATTCGATGGCGTAATCTGCAACATGGCTTTGATGGATATTCCCGATATCGCATCAACATTCCGTACAATATGGCGCGTTCTGCGCCCCAACGGCTGGTTTATCTGTGTTATCACCCACCCATGTTTTCAGACTCCGTCTTCCACATGGTCGACCAAAGAGGATGGCACAGTCAGTCGAGAGGTACAGGGCTATTTCGCAGAGGGCTTCTGGCGTTCAGACAACCCCAACGGAGTTCGCGGGCTGGTCGGTGCCTATCATCGCATGTTGAGTACGTACCTCAATACCCTGACGGAATCTGGTTTGATCCTGGAGCGCGTGCTTGAGCCGCAAGCAACAGGCCCAATCGCCACGAGTAGACGTTGGTATGAGGAGGTACCCGCGGTTCTGCTGGTGCGTTGCAGGAAAGGGTAAATAGAGGCCCTATTCAATTGGGGCATAGCTATGCGTCACAGCATTGCTGGCCGTGCGGGCGAAATCTTCTGGCGTCGGGACGGCGAAGTTGAGCGAGTCGGCTATCCTATCGATGATGTTAAGGTTGGTCATATCGTCGCTCTCCTTGCCAAATTGGTGTTTGACAATACTATGGTAACATACTAAGCTGGTTTAGAGAAGAAACCTCTAGTATAAAGGAAAGAAATCTATGGGATTAACAATTTACCAGGTTGATGCTTTTACAGACAGGCCCTTCGCGGGCAACCCGGCGGCGGTATGCCTTTTGCCTGCACCAAAAGATGATGGTTGGATGCAGCATCTCGCACAGGAGATGAACCTATCGGAGACAGCCTTCTTGCTCTGGCAGAAGGATGGATTCAATTTGCGCTGGTTTACACCCTCCGTCGAAGTTGACCTCTGTGGCCATGCCACACTGGCAAGTGCCCACATCTTGTGGCAGGAAGAATACCTGAAACCAGGCGAACAGGCTCGCTTTTACACGCGCAGCGGGCTGCTGACGGCTGATCGTAAAGATGGAGAATGGATCGAGCTAGATTTTCCGGCCAAGCTTGAAGAGCAAACGGATGCTCCTCCTCACCTGATCGAGGCCCTTGGCGTTTCCGCCAGGTATATTGGCAAGAATGTCTTCGATTATATAGTAGAGGTCGATTCAGAAGAGGTTGTTCGCGACATGAAACCCGACATGACGCTGCTTGCGCGGGTACCGGTTCGCGGGGTGATTGTCACCAGCCGCGCCTCTTCACCCGGTTATGACTTCGTCTCGCGCTTCTTCGCACCGCAGGTAGGCGTCAACGAGGACCCGGTGACAGGCTCGGCCCACTGCTGCCTCGCTCCCTATTGGAGTAAGCGGCTTAACAAAGAGGAAATGATGGCTTATCAAGCCTCTGCTCGCGGTGGAGTACTCCGCGTTCGTGTCAGTGATGATCGCGTGAAGCTAGGCGGCCAGGCAGTAACGGTGATGCGAGGAGATCTGATGGCGTAATAATAATAATTG
>WNFB01001923.1_pt1 | contig 17946 bp, 20 predicted proteins | sample 5400501 | NCBI WGS metagenome assembly WNFB01 (sample SAMN13153341, study PRJNA577476) | soil metagenome | isolation source: 200 cm saprolite under Douglas fir tree site 2 hole 1 | place: USA:California | collected 2015-04-18 | reverse complement strand
CGGCCCGAGTGCCCCTCCTGATAAGCCTCGATCAGAGGCTTGGCCAGATGAGGCGGCATCGGATCGTAGTGAGAGAACCGGGAGGTGAAGCTGCCCCGGCCTTGAGTCATGGAGCGGAGGTCGAGGGCGAACCGCTGCAGCTCGGCCTCTGGCACCAGCGAGCGCACCAGCTGCCAGCCGTCGGTCGGCTCCGCCCCCAGGATCTTGCCGCGCTTGGTGTTGAGGTCGGACATGATGTCGCCCAGGAAGCGCTCTGGCAGCCGCACTTCCACCTCGTGGACGGGCTCCAGCACGATCGGGTTGGCGTCCAGCGCCGCCCTGCGGATGGCCAGCGAGCCCGCGATCTGGAAGGCCATGTCCGAGGAATCGACGTTGTGGTACTTGCCGTCCACCAGCCGGACCTTGACGTCGACCATCGGGTAGCCGGCCACCACGCCTCTGGCCATCGAGTCCTGGATGCCCTTCTGGACCGAAGCCCGGTAGTTCTGCGGGATGGAGCCGCCGAAGATCTTGTCCTCCCAGACGAACTCCTCGCCGCGGGCCGTCGGCTCGACCTCGATGACGCAGATCCCATACTGCCCGTGGCCGCCGCTCTGCTTGACGTGGCGGCCCTCCGCCCGTGCGCTGCCGCTGACCGTCTCCCGGTAGGCGACCCGGGGGGTGTCGGTAGTCGCCTCCACGCCGTACTTGCGCTTCAGCTTCTCCAGGATGACGTCCAGGTGCACGTCGCCCATGCCCTGGATCAGCAGCTGGTGGGTGACCTCGTTGCGAACGACGTGCAGGGTCGGATCCTCCTCCGCCAGCCGGGCCAGCCCGGACGAGATCTTGTCCTCGTCGCCCCGCGCCTTGGGGAAGATGGCCAGCGCGTAGGCCGGCGGCGGGATCTCCAACCCGGGCAGGGGACCTCCGTCCTTGCCGCCCAGGGTGTCACCTGTGTGGGTCGCCGAGAGCTTGGCCACGGCGCCGATGTCGCCGGCGCAGACCTCGGCGGTGTTGACGTGCTCCTTGCCCCGCGGGAAGAAAAGCTGGCCGACGCGCTCGTCGGCTCCGCGTGAGAGGTTGGGCAGGTGGGAGTCCGACCGGACGCAGCCGGCGACCGCCTTCAGGTAGCTGATCCGGCCCACGAAGGGGTCGGCGGCGGTATTGAAGACGAAGGCGCGCGCCGGCTGGGTGGGGTCGCCCCCCGGCGGCGGCAGGAGCTGGACGATCGAGTCCAGCAGCGTCCGGACCCCCAGCATCCGCGTCGCCGAGCAGCAGAGCACCGGCGCCACGTTGCCGGCCAGGATGCCGGCCCGGAGCCCCTTCTCGATCTCCTCGTCGGAGAGGCCGCCCTGGTCCAGGTACTTCTCGAGCAGGGTGTCGTCGGACTCGGCGGCCGCCTCCACCAGCTGGGCCCGGTACTCGGCCACCCGCCCCGCCAGGTCGGCGGGGACGTCGCCTTCCACGCCCTTGCCGTCCGGACCCTTCACGAACGACCGTTGCCGGAGCAGGTCGACGACCCCCCTGAACTCGGTCTCGGCGCCGATGGGGAAGTGCAGCGCCACCGGCCGGGGTGAGAGCTGCGCGCGCATGGCGGCCAGCGCCGAGAAGAAGTCGGAGTGCTCCTTGTCCAGCTTGTTGACGACCACCAGCCGCGGCTTCTGGGTGCGGTTGCAGTGTTCCCAGGCCACCTCGGTTCCCACCGCCAGGCCGCCGGTGGCCGAGACCACCACCAGCGCCCCTTCGGCCGCCCGCAGCCCGCTCAAGACCTGGCCCACGAAGTCGAGGAAGCCAGGAGCGTCGAGCAGGTTCAGCTTGTGCCCGGCGTGCTCCAGGTGGGCGACGCCCAGGTTGATGGAGATCTTGCGCTTGACCTCCTCCGGCTCGAAGTCCAGCGCTGCCGTCCCGGCGTCGGTGGAGCCCACCCGCGCGGTGGCTCCGGCGGCGTGCAGCATGGCTTCGGCGAGGGTGGTCTTGCCGTCGTGCGAGTGGCCGAGGATGACGACGTTCCGGATCTTGTCCGGACCCTGGACGGGCACGGTCGATAAGTCTAAAGCTGCGGTTTGAGGCCTCGCCCGGGGGTATCCTAGAGCGGCATGTCCAAGCGCACCGCCAGCGTCGAAGAGATCCTGGCCTCCATCGAAGCCGCTCGCGACAAGGTGATGGCGGACGAGGTCAAGTCGCTGACCAAGCTCGGTATCCCGAAGGCGATGGCCTACCAGATGATCGCCAGCCGTTTCCACCAGAAGGTGAACCAGGAAGAGGCCGAGCCCGACCCCTTCGAGTCCGGCGGCGGCCCGACCTGGGAAGAGATCGGCTAGGGATACCCAGCCCGCGGTGACGCCGAGGCCGTGAGCCGGCCCCGCCGCTTCGCTCGCCTGCTCCGCATCCTCGCCTCTGTGATCCAGACCCCCGGCCAGAGCCCCGCCCAGCTAGCCGGCCGGCTCGACGTCTCCGAGCGCACGCTCTTCCGCGACCTCAACACGCTGCGCCGGTTCGGCATCGAGCTCCGCTACCAGGACGGCTACCAGCTCCAGGAGCGGCTGGACCTGGAGGCCAGGGCGCCGCGCCTGGGCTCCCTGCCGGCGGTCTACGACCAGCAGCTGAAGCTGCTCCGGGCTGAGCTTCCGGCGCGGCTGGCGGCCAAGGTGGAGGAGGACGTGTCCGCCCGGGCTCCGGCCGCGCTAGCGGCTCTCTTCGCGGCCGCCATCGAGCGCCAGCTGGCGAGTCCGCGATGAAGCCGCTCGTCCTCTTCAGCGGCGGCGACGAGGACGCCGACTTCCTGTACGCGACCCGCTTCGCCGTCGAGGAGTGCCTCTACATCCGCTTCGGCGAGGGCGACGAGCTGCTGGTGGCGAGCCCGATGGAGGTCGGGCGCGCGCAGGCCGAGGGCAGGGTCGGACGGATCCTGGACTGGGACCAGGCGGGCTGGCAGGAGGCCACCTACCGGCCGGCCGCCTGGGCCGCCGTCGCCGCCCGGCAGCTGGAGGGGCGCGGCATCCGCTCGGTGCGGGTCTCGCCGCGGCTGGCGGCCGGCTACCTGGAGGAGCTGCGGGCGGCCGGCGTCGAGGCGGAGGTCGACCGCGAGCTGTTCCGCGCCGAGCGGCGCCGGAAGTCCAGGGAGGAAGCCTCCTTCGTCCACGCCGCCCAGCGGGCCGCGGAGGCCGCCTGCAGCGAGGTGGTGGCCCGGCTGGCGGTGGCCGAGGTGAAGGACGGCCTGCTCTGGCAGGACGGCCGCCCGCTGACCTCCGAGCGGCTGCTCTCGCGCGCCCAGGCGACGCTGGCCGAGATCGGCTACGCCAACCCCGACATGATCATCGCCGGCTCGCCGGGGTCCGCGATGCCGCACTACCGGGGCGAGGGCCGGATCCGCGCCGGCGCGCCGGTCATCGTCGACACCTTTCCCCGCGGCCGCACCTCCCACTACCACGGCGACCTCACCCGCACGGTGGTGGTCGGCGAGATCAGCCCCGACCTGAAGCGGATGCACGAGACGGCGGTGGCGGCGCTGGAGGCCGGCATCGCCCAGATCAAGGCCGGCGTCAACGGTCGCGACGTCCACCTCACCGTCTGCCGCACGCTGAACGAGCACGGCTACGGGACGGCCACCAGGGGTTTCGAGGGTCCGCCCGGCGCCGCCCGCATGAGCCACTCGACCGGCCACGGCGTCGGCCTCTCCGTGCACGAGCCGCCCATGCTGCGCGACCTCGACTACCCGCTGCAGGAGGGCGACGTGGTCAGCGTCGAGCCGGGGCTCTACCTGGCCGGCCTGGGCGGAGTCCGGGTCGAGGACACTGGCCTGGTCACCCCCAACGGATTCCAGAACTTCAGCACCCTGACCCGCAGCCTGGACCCCAGGGCTTACCTTTAGCGCTTCAAGCGCCGATGGGGAAGCTGCGGGTGGCCTTCGACGACCAGGTGCGGACCGGTGTCTGCAAGCACTGCGGCGGCGGGTACCGGAGCGTGTGGGGGACCGTCTTCGAAGAGCAGGAAGCGGTCGCCATGTACTGCGCAGACCTCTACGACCACTTCCACGAGCACAGCGAGCCGCGGGTGGTGCTGGCGCTGGCGGTCGGCGACTGGCGGGACCAGGCCGGGTCGCGCTCCCGCTGCGCGGTCTCGATGCAGGCCTGGGGGGTGGGCAACGAGGTGCACTTCGCCGTCACCGACGCCCGGGGCTCGCCGTGGCAGGAATGGGGCATGGTGGGCTGGAGCATGACCCGGCGCGAGGCGCTCTCCAGCCCCCTGCTGGACACCTTTTTCCGGATCGCGGACCACATCGCCTACTACGACCACCGGCTGGACCGCACGCTGGGCCTGAAAGGATCCCGTACCGGGCCCCACTTGTAAAGTTCTGCTTTACAGACTAGCATCCCCGCGGTGGGTGAGGAGACGCTCGGCGACCGGATTCGCCGGCTGAGGATGGAGCGCGGCCTCTCCCTGGCCCGGGTGGCCGGGGGCGACTTCAGCCGCGCCTTTCTGAACCAGGTCGAGCTGGGCAGGAGCCAGCCCTCGACCCGCGTGCTGCGGGTGATCGCCAGCCGGCTGGGCGCCCCTGTGGAGTACCTGCTGGAGGGCTCGACGCCCCACCTCGACCGCGAGCTGGCCGTGGAGCGGGCTCGCCTGGCGGTGGCGAAGGGGGACGCCAGGCGGGCGCTGGCCCTCCTGGAGCCGGCCCTGGACGCGCCCGAGTGGCCGCTTGGCTGCGACGCGCGGCTGGCCGCGGCGGAGGCGCTGCTGGAGCTCGGCCGCGCCGGCGAGGCGGCGCCGCTGCTGGCGGGCGAGGAGACAGCGGTGGAGGCCCACCGTGATCCCCTGCGCCGGCGGCGGCTGCGGGCGCTGAGGACCGGGCGCGCCTTCCGGCTGGCGGCCGGCGACGCCCGGGCCGAGGGCGACGCCTATCTGCGGCGGGCCGACACCGCCCTGCGGCAGGGCCGGGGCGCCGCCGCGCTGGAGCTCTACCGCGCGGCCCGGATCCTCGTTGAAGCTACAGGTTCGAGGCGAACTTATACGAAGGAGGTGGCTCGACGGTCGGGGGCGTGATCTCCAGCACCACCTGGGTGTACTTCTTGAGGGGGACCGTCCTGGGGTCCTTGTCGTAGCTCTTGCCGTCCACGAACACGACCAGCTTCTGGTCGGACTTCAGGGTGAGGGTGGCCACGTGCGTCGAGTCCAACGGCTGGCCCCAGACCTGGAAGAAGTCGCCCAGCGTGAAGGCGCGGCTGGCCTGGTCGCTGGGCGCCTCGATGTGGATGACGCCGGTGTCGTCGTGTGTATGCAGCCAGTAGAGGCAGGCGTCGCGGATCCCGATGTTGGCGGGCACCGAGACCTCGCCCTGGTCGCCGTTGAGGATGCTCAGGTGGGCGTGGATGTGGTAGGCGAGCTGCTCATTGGTGTCGCAGCGGACGTTGCCCTTGCTGGGGCCGGGCGGGTTGAGCGCGCTGTAAAGGACGATCGCGATGGCCACCAGGACCAGCACGCTCCCCACGGCGATGGGCAGGATGGGGATCTCGCGGACGGGCTTGGGCGCCGGCCGGCGGGCTCCCTTGCCCTTGGCCGTGGCTCTGGTCTTCGCCAACAGTCCGATAGAATACCGACCTACCTTTTCTGGTCCCGGGATCCGCGCTAGCGGTGCTACGGGGCCGAATCCCATAGAGAGGAGGCATCCCCGTTGCGGGACTACGAGATCCTGTTCATCCTTCGCCCCGACCTGGACGAGAGCCAGGTCTCGGAGGCGGCGGCCCGGGTCGGCGGCATGATCGAGGCGCTGGGCGGCCGGCACGAGCGGACCAACGTCTGGGGCAAGCGCCGGCTCGCCTACGAGGTCGGGCACTTCCGCGAGGGCTACTACGTCCTCCAGGAGTTCCAGCTGGAACCGCCGCGCATCCCGGAGCTGGAGTCGAGCCTGAAAATTTCAGACGAGGTATTCCGGCACCTGGTCGTGCGCCGGCCCGAGAAGGCGAAGAGCGGCGACGGTGGCCGGCCGGTGACCGCCGCCGCGGCGGAGGTGCCGGAAACGGCGGCGGCGGAGGCGGAGACCGAGAAGACGGCGGAGACCGAGAAGACGGCGGAGACGGAGAAGACGGCGGAGACCGAGAAGACGGCGGAGACGGTGGAGACGGAGGAGCAGGCATGAGCAACCTCAACCTGGTGCAGCTGATCGGGCGGCTGACCCGGGATCCGGAGATGCGCTACACGCCCTCCGGCCAGCCCGTGACCTCCTTCTCGATTGCCACCAACCGATACGCGGTCGGCCCCGAGGGAGAGCGGCGGGAGTTCACCGACTACCACAACATCGTGGCCTGGAATATCGGCCGCCGGAACCTGGCCGAGCAGGTCGCGCAGTACCTGCGCAAGGGCTCGCTGGTCTACGTGGCGGGCCGCCTGCAGACCCGGTCCTGGGAAGGCCAGGATGGCCAGAAGCGGCGGGTCACCGAGGTGATCGCCAACGACGTGCAGTTCCTGGAGCCGCGCGGGGCCGGAGGCGGCGGCCAGCCCGCGACGGGTGCCCCCGCGGCCGTGCCGCGCCCCACGGAGGAGCCGCCGGCGCCGGAGGGCGAGGTGCGTGACGTGGACCCGGACGAGATCCCCTTCTAAAGGAGTTAGAGCGACATGGCAGTTCGAATGGGGCGCGAAGGCAAGCCGAAGCGCACCCACCGCAAGGTCTGCAGCTTCTGCGTGGAGAAGGTCCGGTACATCGACTACAAGGAGGTCTCCCGCCTGCGCCGCTTCATCAGCGACCGCGGCAAGATCCTGCCCCGGCGGGTGACCGGCACCTGCGCCAAGCACCAGCGTCCGCTGACCCTGGCTCTGCAGAGGGCACGGCAGATCGCGCTCCTCCCCTACGCCAGCGACCAGCGGTAGCGCCCCCAACCAGCCCAGGAGTGAGGCCATGACCCCCCACTACTCTCCCCAGCTGCGCATCCCCGGCCCGACGCCGATCCCGGAGCGTGTCCAGCGGGCGATGGCGAAGCCGATGGTCGACCACCGCGGCCCGGAGTTCGCCGCCCTCTTGAAGGACGTGACCGCCGGCGCGCGGCGGGTGTTCCAGACCCAGGGCGACCTCCTCCTGCTGACCTGCTCCGGCTCCGGGGGCCTGGAGTCCGCGGTCGCCAACACGGTCTCGCCCGGGGACCAGGTGGTGGCCGCCGTCTGCGGCAACTTCGGCGAGCGCTTCGCCGCCATCGCCACCGCCTACGGAGCCGAGGTCGTGCGGCTGGACTTCGAGTGGGGCCAGCCGGTCGACCCCGACGACCTCCGCCGGGTGCTGGCCGACCACCCGCACGCGAAGACCGTGCTGCTCACGCACAACGAGACCTCGACCGCCCTCACCAACCCCCTGCCGCGGCTGGCGCAGGTGGCCCGCGAGGCCGACCGCCTGGTGCTGGTGGACGGCGTCTCCTCCATCTCCTCGATCCCGATCGAGACCGACGCCTGGGGCGTGGACGTCGCCGTCAGCGCCAGCCAGAAGGGCTGGATGTCGCCACCCGGGATCGCGTTCGTCAGCGTCAGCGCGCGGGCATGGGAACGGCAGCGCGAGGCACGCTCGCCCCGCTTCTACCTGGACTGGGCGCAGGCCCGGGAGTGGGCAGGTAAGGGGATGACCCCTTTCACGCCCGCCCTGAGCGTCCTCTACGGAGTCCAGGAGGGGATCCGGATGCTGGAGGAGGAAGGCCTCGAGAACGTCCACCGGCGGCACCGGCGCCTGGCCGACGCGATGGCGGCCGGGCTGGAGGCGGCCGGCTTCTCGCTCTTCGCGGCGGCCGGCTACCGCTCGGCCACGGTGACCGGCGCCCTGCCGCCGCCCGGCCTGGAGGTCGAAGCGCTCCGCCGGCTGCTGGCCGAGCGCCACGGGGTCGTCATCGCCGGCGGCCAGGGCAAGATGAGCGGCAGGATGATCCGGGTCGGACACCTGGGCGCGGTGGCCGAGGGCGACGTGGTCCAGGTTCTCTGGGCCGTGGAGCAGGCGCTGGAGGAGCTGGACGTGGCGCCCGCCGACACCCGCTCCCTGCGGGCGGCCAACCAGGTCCTGGCGGAGGTGCCGGCCGCCGCCGGCTAGCGAGCGGCCAGTGCCGGCGGCACGCATCCTGGTGGCCGACCCGCTGGCCGAAGGCGGGCTCCAGCGCCTGCGGCGGGCGGGCGAGGTCGAGGTGGCGACCGGTCTCTCGGAGGCTGAGCTGGCCGCGCGGGTGCGCGGCTTCGACGCCCTGGTCGTCCGCAGCGAGACCAGGGTCACGGCGGCGGTGCTGGAGGCGGCCGACCGGCTCAAGGTGGTCGGCCGCGCTGGGGTCGGGGTGGACAACATCGACGTGCCCGCCGCCACCCGCCGCGGGATCCTGGTCGTCAACGCGCCGCGGGGCAACGTGATCGCGGCCGCCGAGCACAGCCTGGCGCTCCTGTTCGCGGTCGCGCGCTGGATTCCGCAAGCGGACGCCTCGGTCCGGCGGGGCGAGTGGACGCGTTCCCGATTCGTCGGCGTCGAGCTGCGCGGCAAGACGCTGGGCGTGGTCGGCCTGGGGAACATCGGCTCCGAGGTCGCCAAGAGGGCGCAGGGCCTGGAGATGGAGGTGATCGCCTTCGACCCCGCCCTGGCCGCCGAGCGGGCGGAGCAGTTCAACGTCGAGCTGGTGTCCATGGAGGAGCTGCTCGCCCGGGCCGACTTCATCACCATCCACGCTCCCCTGACCGAGGCCACCCGGAACCTGATCGGCGCCCGGGAGCTGGCCCTGGCCAAGCCGGGCGCGCGGCTGGTCAACGCGGCCCGGGGCGGGATCGTGGACGAGGCGGCGCTCTATGCCGCCCTCCAGAAGGGCGCCCTGGCGGCGGCCGCGGCCGACGTCTTCGAGCGGGAGCCACCGGGGGAGAACCCGCTCCTGACCCTGCCCAACTTCGTGGCCACCCCGCACGTCGCCGCCTCCACCGCGGAGGCGCAGTCCTCGGTGGCCTTCGACGTGGCCGAGGAGGTGGCGGCGGTCCTGGCCGGAGAGCTGCCGCGCTACGCGGTCAACGCTCCCTCCCTGCCGCCCGAGGAGATGGCTTTCCTGCGTCCCTTCGCCGCCCTCGCCGAGCGCATGGCGTCGCTGCACCGCCAGCTGCAGGGCGGGCGCCTGAGCGCGCTCGAGCTCGAGTACGAGGGCGAGCTGGCCGAGCGCGACGTCTCGCTGCTGACCGCGGCCGCCGTCAAGGGCCTGCTGGAGCCCTTCAGTGAGGAGCGGATCAACCCGGTCAACGCCCGCCTGGTCGCCGCCCACAAGGGCCTGCGGCTGGTCGAGCGGCGCAGCCCCGGGGGCGGCCATCCCAGCCTGATCACGCTGACGATCGGAGGCCTGGAGATCGCCGGCACCGTACTGATGGGCGAGCCGCGCGTGCTGCGGATCGAGTCCTTCCGGGTCGGCTTCGTGCCCGAAGGCCGCTTCCTGGTCAGCCGCCATGAGGACCGGCCCGGGGTGGTGGGCGCGATCGGCACCATCCTGGGCGAGAGCGACATCAACATCGCGAGCATGCAGGTGGGCCGGGACGAGCCCCGCGGCCGCGCCATGATGATCCTCGCCGTCGACGACCCCGTCCCGGAGGCCGTGCTGGCCCGGCTGAGGTCGGTGCCGGCGATGGCCGAGCTGCGCTACGTCGAGCTCTAGGGGCGACGTTGGCTGACGTCCGCGCCTTCCCCGGCATCCGCTACACGGCGCCCCTGGAGCGGCTGGTCTCGCCGCCCTACGACGTCATCGCCGCCGAGGACCTGTCCCTTTACCAGGCGCGGGATCCCTACAACGTCGTCCGGCTGATCCGGCCCGGCCCCGACTATGCCGGCGCCGCCGTCCACTTCCAGACCTGGCTGCGGGAAGGGGTCCTCCGCGAGGACCCTCCCTCGATGTACCTGCACGAGGTCGAGTTCGATGGCCGCCGGCGGCGCGACCTGATCGCCGCGCTCCGCCTGGAGCCCTACGACAGGGGCGTGGTGCTGCCGCACGAGCGCACCCACCCCGGTCCCAAGGAGGACCGGCTGCAGCTGCTGCGGGCCACCGGCGTGGCCCTGGAGCCGCTCTGGCTGCTCTACGAGGGAGGCCAGGACCTGAACGGGCTGCTGGCCGAGAGCTTCGCGGCCCCGGCGACGCTGGAGTTCGAGTTCGACGGTCGGCACCGCCTCTGGGCGGTCAGCGACCGCGGCTGGCAGGTCCGAGTCGCCGCCGCCTGCGCGGCCCTGCGGCTGCTGATCGCGGACGGCCATCACCGCTACGAGACGGCGCTGGCCTACTCGGAGGAGGCGGGCGGGCCGCCGGACGCGGCCAGCCGCTTCACGCCGGCCCTGCTGACCGACCTCGCCGAGCCCGGGCTCGCCGTCCAGCCCACCCACCGTCTCTTGAAGTCCGGCATCGCGGTCACCGGAGGCGAGCTGCAGCCGTCGCTGGAAGCCACCCTGGCGGCGATCCGCGGCCGGGTGGCGGCCGGCACCTACCGCGGCGGCCAGTTCCAGGTCCTGCCCCTGGAGGGTGAGCTGGCGGTGGTGGAGCTGCACCGCCAGGTGATCGACAACCTGCTCGGCCGGCGGAATCCGGAGCACTACCTGAGCTACACGCGCGACGCCGAGGCGGCGGTGCAGGCGGTCGACGCCGGCGGCTCGGTGGCGGCCTTCTTCCTGGACGCGCCCGACCTGCGGCTGGTTTTGAGGCTGGCCCGGGAGGGGAAGACACTCCCCCAGAAGACGACCTACTTCCATCCCAAGCCCCCGTCGGGAATGGTGTTCCAGCGGCTGGATCCCGGGCGGCGGCTATAGTTCGAGGTTCCGATGCCGATCTACGGCTACCGCTGCGTCAGGTGCGGGCACCAGTTCGAGGTGCTGCAGACGATGTCCGACGCGCCCCGCACGGCCTGTCCTGAGTGCGGCGGCCAGCTGCACCAGCTGCACTACCCGGTGGGCCTGATCTTCAAAGGCAAAGGCTTCTACAGCACCGACTACAGGGCGACCGCGGACGGCTCCTCGGAAGCCAGCTCGGACGGTGCCGCGGAGTCGAAGCCGGCCGCCAAGGAGCCCGCGAAGAAGAAGCCCAAGGCCGCCGAGAAGGCGAAGCCGGCCGGCGACTGAGGGGGCGTATCCTGAGCCGGTGGGCACCATAGCCAGCGTCAGCGACTCCGAATTCGAAGCCACCGTCCTGCAGTCGAAGGAGCCCGTGCTGGTCGACTTCTGGGCCGCCTGGTGCGCGCCCTGCCGGATGATCGCCCCCGTCGTCGAGGACCTGGCCGGCGAGCTCGGTGCCAGGATCAAGGTCCTGAAGATGGACATCGACCAGAACCCGGCCACCCCGGGGCGGTTCGGGATCATGAGCATCCCGACCGTGATCATCTTCAAGGACGGCAAGGCAGCCGAGCGGATGGTCGGCTACCGCTCGAACCTGAAGGCGGACCTGAAGCAGAAGCTGGAGGCCCTGCTCAAGGCCTCCTGACCTCCCTTAGGTCTGGGGCCCGAAGATCACGGCGGCGCGCAGCGCCAGCACGCCGAGCAGCACCACCACCGCCGTCGCCAGGGGCGAGATCCGCTGCAGCCCACCCACCTTGTAGTGCCCAGCCAGCGGCAGCGCCAGCCCCAGGAGCACGATCAGCCAGAGCACCACGCCGATCGGCCAGAACAGCCTGCCCACCGTGCCGGCGATCGCGACCGTGAGCAGGAAGACGGCCAGCAGCACCACCTCCAGGATCACGAAGTAGGCGTCGGCCTCGGCCAGCTTGGAGGCGCTGCCCGCCGCCCGGCCTCGCAGGAAGAGCACCACGCAGGCCGCGGCGCCGCTCAGGCCGGACGCCAGGAACAGGCCGCCCAGCGCCCAGGTGTCGCTCCAGACCGGCTGGTTGGAGACCGACAGCAGCACCCCGGTGTAGGCGGCGATGAAGAGCGCGAGCACGGTCCCCACGATCATCCAGCCAGTGCCGAAGCCGCCGCGCAGGGTGCTCACCACCACCTCGCTCAGCGGGTAGCGGCGCCCGCTGACCGCCAGCGCCTCCAGGAAGTTGACGGCGCTGAAGATCCCGAAGACCAGCAGCCCCCACACGCCCAGGGACATCGGCGACCAGGCCTTGAGGTTGAGCTGGCCGAAGGTGGCGGGGCCGGTGTCGACCATCATGTGCCAGAAGCGCAGCGGCTGGCCGAGGTCGACCGTGAGCAGGATGGGGCAGAGGACCAGCGCCGGAAAGCTGACCAGGAACGCGATCCGGGCGGCTTCCTCGTCGCGCGGCGAGCCCCAGAGCCGCAGCATGCTGCCCAGCGCGTAGGCCCCACCCGAGATCCCGGCCAGGAAGAAGTAGCCGAGGATGTACCACTCCCAGTGGGGTGGGGTGACGAAATGCTCGGCGAGGAAGGTCATTGCGGGGGTGTCCGCCGCCGCCGGTGGGGCGCCGCCGGAGCCGTCTCCTGGTGGGGGGCCGCCGCCACCCGCTCGAGGGGGTGGCCGTCGGTGGGCACGGCCGGCGGCTCTTCGCCGCGCCGCCGGAAGGCGACCAGGCCGGCCACCAGCGCCGCCCCGGCCGCCACCACCGCGCCCAGGTAGCCGCCCAGGTTGTTGCGGCTGGGCAGCCCGGCGTTCTCTGCGTTGGGCAGCCCGTAGACCTCCGGCTTGTCCATCAGGAGGAAGAACGCGTGCAGGCCGCCGTAGACCTTGTCGTCGCGGCCGTAGAGCTGGGCCTGGGTGGCGCCGTTGCGATGCAGGGCGGCGAGCCGCTGGTCGGCCTTCTGCTGGAGCGTGGCCAGGGCGCCGAACTGGATGGACTCGGTCGGGCAGGCCTTGGCGCAGGCGGGGACCATGTTGCTCTGGAGCCGGTCGTAACAGAGCGTGCACTTGTGCACGGTCCCGGTCTGCTCGCTGAAGCCGATCACCGCGTAGGGACAGGCCGAGATGCAGTTGCGGCAGCCGTTGCAGACGTCCTGCTGGATGTAGACGGTGTCGAACTCGGTCCGGATGATGGCGTTGGTCGGGCAGACCTCCAGGCAGGAGGCGTGGGTGCAGTGCTTGCAGACGTCGGACATCATCAGCCAGGCCGTGCCGCCCGACCTCTCCTGCTCGATGAACTTCACGTGCCGCCAGTTCTGGGCGTCCAGCTGGCCGGTGTTGTCGAAGCTGTCGCCCAGGAACTTCGGCTCGTTGCCCTGCAGCTGGTTCCACTGCTTGCAGGCGACCTCGCAGGCCTTGCAGCCGATGCAGATGCTGGTGTCGGTGAAGAAGCCGACCGCCTGCGCCATGGCTAGTGGCCTGTACCGGCCGTTCCGTTAGCAGTCCGGCGGTCCAGGCCGGCGATGCCAAGGAACGGGTGGTGAGAGGAGGAGCGCATCGAGACGATGCGTGACGACGATTCGCCGGGTCCCGTGACGCAGGCATCAGCGCCCATGGGGCGCTCGCCGGAAATGGGCCGGCGGATGCAACGGAATCGGCTGGGGCAGGCCACTTAGATCCCCACCAGGTTGGGCGTGACCTTCTTCAGGCCGCGCTCCTTCGCGTAAAGGTCGAGCGGGATGGAGGCCAGCTCGTCGACCAGCGGCACCTGACCGGCGTCCTTGCGGAGGTCGAAGGTCAGCAGGTACCGCCGGCAGCTCTCGCAGGCGTCGATGCGCGCGCCGGGCAGCTCCTGCTGGTCCTCGAAGATGGGCAGCCGGGCCGTGGTCTGCTCGCCGCAGGCGGCGCAGGTCATGCGCGGGTACTGCCACTGAGCGGCGCAGCGGGCGCAGACCAGGTAGCGGGGGCCGGTGGTCAGCTGCTCGCCGGAGCTGGCGAAGTAGGCCAACTGCGGGAGGCCGCCGCAGTGGGGGCAGTGCGCGCGGTCGCGAGGCCCGGCACACATCGCCGCGACCTCGGGCCCCAGCGCCTCCAGCAGCGGCTGCAAAGAGGCGCGAGCCAGGTAGCGGTCCCCCGGCGCCTGCTCCTCAAGAGGGGGGAGCCCCCCTGTTGCGGCGGCCGGGCCAAGCCCTTCCCCCGCCGCTACCCCCCCGGAGGCGAGCCAGCGGCCCATCAGGTCCTCGAGGTCGGCCGCGTGAAAGCGGGCGACCACGGTCTCCACCAGCTTCGCCGGACCCGAGGCCACGGTCGCCTCGACCACCCGCGGCAGCACCCACCGGGCTGCGTACTCCGCCAGCCCCGCCACCGGCGGCGGATCGGCTCGGGCCGCCTCATAGGCGGGCTCCTGGACGTCCAGCAGCGCCAGGTAGAGGTTCAGCACCTCGGCGGCGAAGGGCCGCTTCTGCCGCAGCTCCTGGGCCCGCCGCCGGCGGCCGGCCCAGGGGGCGAGGAGGGTGGCGGCCTCCTGCATCACATCTTCTCCACTTTGACCAGGAAGGCCTTGAACTCGGGTGTGCGGGCGTTGGCGTCGCCGACGAATGGCGTGAGCGCATTGGCCAGCCAGTTCCTGCCCTTGGCGGGGTCGCCGTCGGCCGAGATGCCGACGAAGCCCCAGTGGATCGGGATGCCGACCTGGAAGACCTTCTTGCCACCGACCGTGATCGGACCCAGGCGCTTGGTGACGACGGCCAGCACCTCCAGCCGGCCGCGCTGGCTGGAGACGCGCACCCGGTCACCGGTCTTCAGCTTCAGCTCCTGGCCCAGCTCCCAGGGGATCTCCACGAACGGCTCCGGCTGCAGCCCGACCAGGAGGGGCACGTGCTGGGTGACGTAGTGCTCGTGCTCGGTCAGGCGGTAGCTGGTCGCGATGTGGGGGAAGTCCTTGGCGGTGCCGAAGCGATTCGGGCGTCCGGCGGCCTGGTCGTAGAGGAAGGCCACCGGCGAGGCCGACTGGTTGCCGTGCAGCGGGTTCGGGATCGGCGACTCGACCGGCTCGTAGTGCTCGGGGAAGGGCCCGTCGGCCATGTTCCGGCTGAATAGCCGGCCGCCGCCCTCGCCGTTCATGATGAACGGCAGCCAGGAGCTCGGGCTCTTGGGGTTCATGGTGGGCGGGTAGTCGGGCACGTCGCCGGTCCAGTTGGTCCCGTTCCAGACGATGCCCGGCCGCTGCGGGTCCCAGGGCTTGCCGTCCAGGTCGGCCGAGGCGCGGTTGTACATGACACGCCGGTTGACCGGCCAGCTCCAGGCCCAGTTGGGGTAGAAGCCCATCCCGGTGGGGTCGTTCTTGGCCGGGTCCTGGATGCCGTCCCGGCGCTTGGAGAGGTTGGCGTCCGCGCGGCCGGCCACGGTGGCGGCGCCCGGGTCCGGGTAGCTGCCGGTGTAGATCCAGTCGCCGGCGGAGGTGGTGCCGTCGTCCTTCAGGCTGCCGAAGGTGGCCAGCCGCTTCTTGCTGACCAGGTCCCAGCCGTTGACCTCCTGCGCGATCTCGTCCAGGGTCGGCTTCAGCGGGTCCTTGTAGGGCAGGTTGAGGGCCATGATCGGGTCCGGGAACTGGCCGCCCTTGGACTTGTAGAGCTTCTTCACGCGGTCCAGCAGGTCGGCCAGGATCCAGTGGTCGTGGCGGGACTGGCCGGACGGCGGGAGCACGGCCTCCTTCCACTGCATCCAGCGCCCGCTGTTGACGAAGGAGCCGTCCTTCTCGATCCAGTGGGTGGTGGGCAGCATGAAGACCTCGGTCTGGATCGAGAGCGGATCGGCACCCGGCCGCCGCCAGAACTCGGAGCTGGTGGTGGGCAGCGCATCCATCACCACCAGCCACTTGAGCTTGGCCAGCGCCTCCATGACCTGGTTGGAGTCGGGCCCGATGGAGGTGGCCGTCATCCCGGAGAGGATGACGCCCTCCATCTTGCCCTTCAGAGCCTGGTCGAAGATCGAGATCCAGGAGGAGTTCTGGGCTGGCTTGGGGATGTACCTGTAGCCGAAGTCGTTGCCGGGGCCGGCGCTCTCGCCGTACAAGGCCTTGAGCAGGCTGACCATGAAGTTCTTGTAGTTCAGGCCGAAGAAGTTCCAGGACCGGCGGTGTGACTTCACCTGGCCGCCCGCCCTGGGAGCCTCGACCGCGTACGCGGCGAGGGTCTTCCAGCTGGGGTCGGGGATCCGCAGGTAGCCGGGCAGGATCTCCCAGCTGATGGCGTGGTCGGTATTGCCCTGGATGTTGGCGTGGCCGCGCTCGGCGTTCATGCCGCCGCCGGGCCGGCCCATGTTGCCGAGCAGCAGCTGGAGCACGGCGCCCGAGCGGATCAACTGGCCGCCGGTCGTGTGGTGAGTGAGGCCGACCGCGTAGACGATGGTCATCACCTTGTCGGGCTTGCCCATCTCGCCGACCATCTGGGCGACCTTCAGGAACTGGTCCTTGGGGATGCCGGTGATGCTGGAGACCATCTCCGGCGTGTAGCGCTCGTAGTGCTTCTTCATCAGCTGGAAGACGCTGCGCGGGTCCTCTAGGCTGGGGTCGAGCCGGGCGAAGCCCTCCTCGTCGGTGTCGTACTGCCAGGTGCTGGTGTTGTAGCTGCGGTTGGTGCCGTTGTAGCCGGAGAAGAGGCCGTCGGTGAAGCTGTAGCCCTCCTTCACCAGAAAGGGGGCGTTCGTGTAGTTGCGGACGTACGCGTCGTGGAAGAGCTTGTTCTGGAGGACGTAGTTGATGAGGCCGCCGAAGTAGGCGACGTCGCTGCCGGTGCGGATGCGCAGGTAGATGTCGGCCACCGCCGACGTGCGCGTGAAGCGGGGGTCGGCATGAACCATCTTGGCGCCCCGCTCGAGCTGGGCCCGCACGAACCACCTGAAGCCGACCGGGTGGGCCTCGGCGGGGTTGGCCCCGTTGATCAGGATGAGGTCAGTGTTGCGGATGTCCCGCCAGTGGTTCGTCATCGCTCCCCTTCCGAATGTGGCGGCCAAACTGACCACCGTGGGGCCGTGTCAAACCCTGGCCTGTTGCTCTAGGTGTACCAGTCCCAGGCCGCGCATCACCTTGGTGGCGAACCAGCCTTCCTCGGAGGAGAAGGCGGCGCCGCCGGCGAACGCGATGCCTTCGCAGCGGTTGACCGTGTTGCCGTTGCCGTCGACGGTGACGAAGGTCCGGTCGCGCGAGTCCTTGAGGTTCTGCGCGATCTTGTCGAGGACGAAGTTCCACTCGACCTTCTTCCAGTCGGTCGCGCCTGGGGCCCGGTAGAGAGGCTGCTCCACCCGCCGCGCCGACGTCGCCAGCTGCATGGCGGTGGCGCCCTTGGGGCAGAGCGTGCCTTCGTTGACCGGGCTGTCTGGGTCGCCCTCGATCTGGAGCAGCTTGTTGTTGCTGGTGTAGGCGACCAGCGAGCACCCCACCGCGCAGTAGGGGCAGAGGCTCTTTGACTCCTTGGCGCCGGAGATGCGGAGCTTCTGCTTGACCTCGGCCGCCTGAACGAGGTCGAAGCCAAGCCCGGAGACGCCGAGCGCGCCCGCGCCCGCCGCTCCGATCTTCAGGAAGTCCCGGCGCGTTACCTGCGCTACGGTCCCAACCTCCGTCAAGACCGATGGCCGCTAACAGGTGGAAGTTAGGCTGGAGTACGCCGACTGTCAATCCGGAATTCCTCTAACCTGGGCCCGTGAACCGCTACTTCGAGGACCTGGGAGGGCGCTGGAAGGAGGCGGCCCGCCGGCGCCAGGCCGAGGTGGAGGCACCCGAGCTGGACGCCAAGGTGGCCCTGGAGCTGCTGGAGCTGGCCCGGGTGGCCGCCCACACCCAGGAACGCAGGTTCGCGCCGCTGGCTTCCTACATGGCCGGGGTGGCGGCCGAGCGTCTGCGGCGGGCCAGGCCGGGGACGGACGAGGAGGCGGTGGCGGAGTACGTCCGCGAGGTGCGGCTGGAGCTGGAGAGAGAGCCGCCGGTCTAGGTCGGCGGCCGCGTGGGGATGTTCGGGGGCTGGTGCCTCCCGCGGTCTTCAAAACCGTTGTGGGGCGCTGTTGAGGCGTCCTGGGTGGGTTCGATTCCCATCCATCCCCGCCAGACTTTTGGGAAGGCCTTCTGGATTCTTTCCACAGCCTTGCCTCCTCCTTTGCTCCTTCCTGACCCTTCCTTGCTGATGGCCTTCACTTACTTAGTGGCGGAAAGGGGGCCGAA
>WNFB01001922.1_pt1 | contig 17950 bp, 21 predicted proteins | sample 5400501 | NCBI WGS metagenome assembly WNFB01 (sample SAMN13153341, study PRJNA577476) | soil metagenome | isolation source: 200 cm saprolite under Douglas fir tree site 2 hole 1 | place: USA:California | collected 2015-04-18 | reverse complement strand
TCCCCTCGGGCGCGGCGGCGGCGGGCGAGGGGAGGCCGGCGAGCGGCAGCAGGACGACCAGCGCGAGGGTCAACGAACGGGCGACGAGGGGTCTCAGGTTCATTTGGGCACCAGCGTCTTGAAGCGCGGCATCACCTCGCGCGCCAGCAGCTCCATCGAGTGGCGCCACGCCTTGGGGTTCTCCGCGTAGTCGAAGCAGAAGAGGAGGAGCGTGCCGAAGCCGCCGACCTCCTCGTAGATCGCGTGGAGCTTGTCCGCCACCGTGGCGGGCGAGCCCACCAGCCAGTTGTGCCGGGCGCAGTAATCGGGTGTGACGTCCGAGTCGGGCACGTCCGGCCGGTGCTTCAGGAACTCGGTGAACTGAAAGGACGCGAGCAGCGGCAGGAAGTACTCCCGCATCATGCGGCCCATCATGCCGCCGGCGGAGAGCCGCAGCGCCTCGGCGTCGGTGTCGGCGATGAAGACCTCGCGCACCAGACGCCACTCGGCGCGCTTCGGCGTCCGGCCGCTCCGCGCCGCGCCCTGCTCGACGGACTCCCAGTGGCTCGCGACGTAGGCGGGGTTCAGGTTGAGGCTCATCGGCCAGAAGCCGCGCTCGCCGGCGAGCTTCAGCGTGTCGGAGCCCTTGCTCACCCCGGCCACGCCGATCGGCGGGTGCGGCTTCTGGAACGGCTTGATGTGCGGCCGGAGGGTGTCGAGCATCGTGCCGGTCTTGGTGACGTGCCAGTACTTGCCTTTGTAGTCGAACTCGGCCTCGTCGCTCCAGAGACGCAGGATGATGTCGAGGGCCTCCCGCGTCATCTCGCGGTGCTGGCCCGCGTTGCCGTCGACGTTGAACAGGGCCCAGTCGCTGGGGAGCCCGCTCGCCGCCACGCCGAAGTTGAGCCGGCCCTGTGCCATGTGGTCGAGCATCGCCACGCGGTGGGCCAGCTCGGCCGGGTGGTGGTACGGCATGAGGAATCCGCCGGGGCCGATGCGCATGCGCTCGGTTTGCAGGAGCGCCTGGGCCACGAGCAGGTCAGGCGACGGGTGAGGCTCCCAGGGCGCCGTGTGGTGCTCGCCGATCCACGCCTCGCTGAAGCCGAGCTCGTCCGCCCAGCGGAGCTGCTGGAGGTCCCACCGGTGGCCGTCGTACAGGCTGCGCTCGGGCGGGTGCGACGGCATCGTGAACAAGCCGTAGTCCATGCGAGCCTCCCTGGCCCGGGCGCGCGGCCGGTGCGTGGATTCTACTTCTTACGCCGGCCCCACGAAGCCGATATACGCCCCGCAGGCGTGCTCCGGCAGAACCAGCATCGCCTGCTCGCCGGTGTTGCGCACGCCCCGCGCCGGCGGCGGCACGCCGTGGCTCGCCATGAAGCGCGCCGCGGCCTCCATGCTGCTCGTGCGGTACAGCACCTGGAAGGGGCCGGGCCCGCGCCGGGCGAGCGCCTCGGCGGCGGGACCGGGCTCGACCGGCTGCGCCACGGTCAGGCCGGTCGGGCCGAGGTCGAACACCGCCATGTCCGCCTTGATGACCGCGCCCCGCTGGGTCTTCGGCACCGGCAGGCCGAGCACGCTGCCGTACGTCTCCACCGCGGCGGCGAGGTCGGGGACCACGATATACACCCGATCCGTGCGCAGCACCCCGTTCCCGTGATCGCCGGCCCGGGGCACTTGCCGGCGCCGCTCGGCCAGTGGCGTGAGGTGCTGGATGAAGACGATGGGCAACGCGTTGCGCGGGCCGAGGCTGGCCACCCGCCATCGCAGCTCCTGGCCCGCGGGCGTGCGGCGGCCGCTCTCGGTGGCGTCGCCGACCTCGACCCCGCGCCGGCGCATCGCCGCCACGTCGGCCGCCAGGTCGTCGCTCTGCACGACGACGTAGCGGAAGCCGCCGCCGCGGGCCAGGAACTCGGCGAGGCGAGCGTCGGAGCTTCCGGGGACGACGGCGTGCCGGTCGCGCAGGCTCAGCAGCTCGAGATAGTCCTCCTGGTGGAAGGCGATGGCGTTGTGGGTCGCCCTGCCGGTGTGGGCGCCGCCGGGATAGATGTTGAAGCCGATCCGCGTATACGCGGCGATGCCCGCGTCCAGGTCCGGGACGCAGATCATGACGTGGTCGATGCGGGTCAGCACGCTGACTCCTCCATGGCGGCTACACGAGCCGGTCGCGCAGGCGCGAGCTCACGCCGTCCACGATCATGACCATCGCGACGGTCACGAGGAGCACCGTCGAGGCGGCGGCGTAGTCGATCATGCGGAGGTAGGTCTGGAGGTAGAAGCCGATGCCCCCCGCGCCGACGAAGCCGAGCACGGTGGCCGCGCGGATGTTGGTCTCGAGGCGATAGAGGATGTAGGACAGGAAGAGCGGCAGGACCTGGGGCAGGACGCCGAAGCGGAGGACCTGCACCCGCGTCGCGCCGGTGGCCGTGATCGCGTCGACCGGGCCCGGGTCGATCCCCTCGATGGCCTCCCCGTAGAGCTTGGCGAGCGAGGTCGTCGTGTACGCGACGACGGCGAGCACGCCGGGGAACGGGCCGAGGCCCACCGCCGCGACGAAGACGAGCGCGTAGACGAGCGTGTCCACGCTCCGGAAGAAGTTCAGCACCGCGCGCGCCGGGTAGAAGAGCGGCGCGGGCGCCACGTTGCGCGCCGAGACGAAGCCGAGCGGGAGCGCCGCCACCGCGGCCACCGCGGTCCCGAGGAGCGCGATCTCCACGGTCGTCACGGCGCCGGCGAGCGCCGACGGCAGCACGCGCAGATCGGGCGGGATCATCCGGCGGATGAAGTCGAGCACCCAGGGCACGCCGCGCGCGAGCCGCACGGGATCGGCGCCGGTGTCCCAGGCGGCCCACGCCAGCGCGACGATGCCGACGAAGGCGACGGCGCGCCTCACGCGGGGGCTCCGTCGCCGTAGATCGCGTGGACGACGGCGGGCGAGAGCGCCGAGGGCGGGCCGTCGAAGGCGACGCGGCCGCGGCGGAAGCCGACGATGCGCGTGGCGTACGCGAGCGCGGTCTCGAGCTGGTGCTGGCTCACCACGAGCGTGAGGCCGCGCTCCACGTTGATGCGCCGGAGGATGTCCATGATGCTCCCGGTGAGCTGCGGGTCGAGGCTCGCCGTCGGCTCGTCGGCGAGGATGACGGCCGGCGACTGCGCCAGCGCGCGGGCGATCGCGACGCGCTGCTGCTCGCCGCCCGAGAGTGTGTCGGCGCGGCGTTCGGCCATGCGCGCGAGCCCGACCTGGGCGAGGCACTCCATGGCGAGCGCGCGGTCGGCCTGGGGGAAGCGGCCGACGAGGCTCGGGAGCGCCGGCACGTACCCGAGCCGCCCGGCGAGCACGTTCTCGAGCACGGACGCGCGGCGCACGAGGTTGAACTGCTGGAAGACCATCCCGATCCGCCGGCGCATCTCGCGCAGCTCCGCGGGCGCGGCGCCCGTGACGGCGCGGCCCGCGACGCGCACGGTGCCCTCCGTCGGCTCGACGAGCCGGTTGATCGCGCGCAGGAACGTCGTCTTGCCGGCGCCGCTCCGGCCGAGGATGACGACGAACTCGCCCTGGCGCACGGTGAGGTCCACGCCGTCCACGGCCGTGGTCGCCCCCGGCAGTACGACGCGCAGGCCCTGGACCTCGATCATGGCGTTGGCGCGGCGATCATCGGGTCAGCGCGGGCGGAAGCCGAGCTGGTCGATCGCGGTGCGCACCGGGTCGTAGTCGCGGTCGTCGGCGGGCTCGAAGCCGTCGATGTCGTAGACGCGCTTGAGGAGCGCCGCGTACTCGGGGCCGCGGATCTGCAGGAGCGCCGCGCGCACTTTGGCGAAGGTCGCCGGGTCGAGCCCGTCGCGCGCGGCGATGCCGGCCTCGGGGATCGGCGGGGTCTCCGCGATCCACGTGATCCGCTCGCGCTCCGCCGGATCTTTGAGGTACTGCTCGCGCGCCATGTCGAACGACGCCAGCGCGTCCACGTGGCCGTTCAGGAGCGCGCGCATCCCGGCGTCGTGCGAGCCCGCGAACAGGACCTCGCGGAAGAAGGTCTTGGGGTCGCGGTTCCGGACGAGCCCGCGCTGGATCAGGAGGACCATCGGGTAGACGTAGCCCGACGTGCTCGCCGGGTCCACGAACGCGATCGTCTTGCCGCGCAGGTTCTCGAGCGTCTTGAGGCCCGAGTCCTTGCGGACGTAGAAGCGCGAGGTGAACGTGCCCTTGCCGTGCCAGAGGTTTCTCGCGACGATCATGGCCTTCGCCTCGCGGTTCGCGAGGACGTAGCCGGCGGGATGGACGAACGCGAGGTCCGCGGTGCGGTTCCTCAGCGCCTCGATGACCGCGGCGTAGTCCGACGCGACCGTCACCCGCACGGGCGTCCCCACGAGCTTCGCGAGGGCCTGACCGAACTCCTCGCCCGCGGCGATCAGGTCGGTGGGCTTCTGCGACGGCGTGAGGACGAGGTGCAGCGGCCGGTCCGCGGCCCGCGGCGCGCCGGCGGCGGCGAGCAGGGCCGCCAGGACCGCCGCGGCCGCGAGCGCGCGTCTCGTCAGGGACGGACCCGGTCTAGCGCGCAATGTCCACGCGCTGGATGACCTCGTGCGTCTCGAACACGTTGGGGCCGGCGAACAGCTCCTTGGGCGGCCGGTTCCGGTGCGCCTCGCGGAACTCCTCGCTCTCCGTCCACGCCTGGAAGTCGGCCTCCGTGTCCCACCAGGTCATGACCATGTACGCGTCGCCCTTGATCGGGCGCAGGAGCTGGAAGCCGCGGCAGCCGCGCCGCTTCTCGACGAGGCCGGCGCGCCCCTGGAAGCGCGCCTCGAACGCCGCCTCGTGGCCCTTCGCGACCGGGATCCGGTTCGTGACGACGATCATCTGAGCAACTCCTCCGCGATCCGCTTGACGTCCGCGGCCTCGACCTGCCCCTTGTGCGTCTTCATGACGTCGCCGACGAGGCGACCCGCCTGCTTCGCGTCCGTGATGCCGAGCGCCGCGAGGCGCTCCTTGACGAGCGCGCGGACCGCGGGCTCGTCGAGCCCCTTCGGCAGCCAGCGCTCGCAGAACGCGATGTCGAACCGGAGCTGCGCCGCCTGCGCCGCGCCGCGCTCGCCGGCCTTCTCGAACTCGACCAGCGCCTTCTGGAGCTGCTTGCGGTACGCGCCGACGACGTCGAGCACGAGCGCGTCGTCCACCGTGCCGGTGAAGCCCTTCGCGGTCCGCCGCTCCTGGAGCTTCGACTTGAGCATGCGCACCACGTCGGCCGTGGGCTGGTCCTTCGCCTTGATCGCCTGCGTGAGCGTGTCGTTGAGCTGCTGCTCGAGCCCCATGGCGCCTCCAGTGACTCTCGCTAGGATACTACGTCGGCTTCACGCCCTCAGCCGCCAGGAGGTACTGCGTGTGCGCCTCGCCGCCCGCGCGGACCCACTCGCGGTACTCGACCTCGGCGGCCCAGCGCTCCGCCTCCGCGATCGCGCCGTCGGCCACCATCTGGTGCCCGCGCGTCGCGGCGACCTGCGCCCAGATCCCTGCGCGGAGCGCCCACTCGGGCCCGCCCCGCCGTGCCACCTCGTGCTGCGGCGTGACCGTGACGTCGCGCAGGCCGGCCTCGGCGAGGAGCGCGGCGAGGCGATCGGCGATCGCGTTGTCCATGCCGGCCGATGCCCTCCACGCGAGGAACGCGGCGTAGAAGCGTGCGAGGCTCGCCGGCGGCTCCGGCGTCCACCGGGCCTTCTCGTGATTGAAGTCGAGGACGATGACCCGGCCGCCCGGCTTCGCCGCCCGCGCCATCGCCCGAACGGCCGCGAGGGGATCGGCGAGCCACTGGAGGACGCGCGCCGCCGTGACGATGTCGAACGTGTCGCCGAACGGCAGGCGGTAGGCGTCGGCGACCTCGAACGTGAGCCCGGGGATCGCGCCGTGGGCGCGCCGCGCCGCCTCGATGAACGGCGCGTTCACGTCCACGCCGAGGGCCCGGCCGCCGGGCGCCACGCGCTCGGCGATCCCGCGCGTGATCGCCCCGGTGCCGCAGCCCACGTCGAGCACGGCGAGGCCCGGGCGCAGCAGCGCGGCGAGGCGGCGGTGCGCCGTCGCGAGCGAGCGCGCGTCCAGGACGGCCGCCGTGCCCTCGGGCATGTGGGCGCGGCGGCGCGCGACGTCGTCGCCGCTCAGCGGCGTGCCGCGGCGAGCGCGTCCCGCATGCGGTCGAGGCCCTCGGCGAGCTGCGAGCGCGGGCAGCCGAAGTTGAGCCTGACGAAGCCCGCGCCGCCCCGGCCGAACGTCGCGCCGTCGAGCCACGCGAGGGAGGTCCCCTCGCGCGGCGCCACGACGACGCCGGGCAGATGCTTTCGCGCGTAGTCCGCGAGGAAGTTCCGATTCGCCCCGTACTTGTGCCACTTGTTGCTCTCGGTGCCGCGCCGCTCGATCACACGATCGAAGTCGTGGCCCATCGCGCTTCACGGTATCATGCTCCGGCGGGAGGGACGACCCATGGCGACGCGGATCGGCATCGTGGGGGCGGGCGCGATCGGCAGCGTGGTGGGCGGGCTGCTGACGAAGGCCGGGCACGACGTGACGCTCATCGACCAGTGGCCGGAGCACGTGGAGGCGATGCGCCGGCAGGGCCTCAGGCTCTCGGGCACCTGCGGCGACCACACGGTCAAGGTGCGGGCGCTCCACCTGCACGAGGCGCAGCGCATCGAGGCGCCGTTCGACGCGGTCTTCGTCGCGGTGAAGTCCTACGATACGGAGTGGGCGACGGCGCTCGGCGTCGCGTACCTCGGGCGGCCCGACGGGGTCGTCGTGGACTTCCAGAACGGTGTCAACGACGAGCGCGTGGCGGCCGTCGCCGGGCGCGAGCGCACCCTCGGCTGCGTCATCACGATCGGCGCCGGGCTCTACGAGCCCGGCCACGCCATGCGGACCGACTCGGGGACGCTCGGGTTCAAGATCGGCGAGCTCGACGGCAAGGACACGCCACGCGCCCGCGAGCTGGCGCGGATCGTCAGCGACGTGGCGCCGGCGAAGGTGACGACGAACCTCTTCGGCGAGCGCTGGTCGAAGCTCGCGGTCAACTGCATGGCGAATCCCCTCGCGGGGCTCTCCGGCCTCGGCTCCGCCGAGGTCCGCAGCGAGCCTGCGCCGCGGCGGATCGCCATCCGGCTCGCGGCCGAGGTCGTCGGCGTCGGGCGCGCGTGCGGCCATGAGGTCGAGCCCATCTACGGGATCGCCGCCGGGCGCTTCGTGGACGCGGCCGGGGGGCGCGGCCTCGCCGAGGTCGAGGCGGACATGGCGGCGAGCGCCAGGTTCCTCGCGGGCGGCCGGCCCTCGATGCTCCAGGACGTGATGCGCGGGCGCCGCACCGAGATCGACTACCTCAACGGCTACGTGGTCGCTCAGGGCCGGCGCGTCGGCGTCCCGACGCCGTTCAACGAGGCGGTCGTCGAGCTGTACCACCGGCACGGCGTCGGCACGCTCAAGCCGGATCCGAAGAACCTCGAGCCCCTGACCCGGCTCCTGCCGCGCTAGTGGCCGCGCGCGTTCCCGCTCCGGCGCTCCTCGACCCGGCATGACGATCGAGGAGTACGCGCGGCGACCGCGCGAGGAGCGGCTCGCGCGCCTCGCGCGGTCGCCCGGCGAGCTCGGCGCCGCCGTCGCGGGACGGAGCGACGCGGCGCTCGCGCGCCGTCCCGCCGCGACGAGCTGGGCGGCGCTGGAAGTCCTCTGCCACCTCCGGGACAACGAGGAGTCGTTCCTCGAGCGCTTCCGCCAGATCCTCGAGACGGACGAGCCCCGGTTCCCGCGGAGCAATCCGGACCGATGGGCCGAGGAGCGGCAGTACCTGACGAACGACGCGGCGGGCGCCCTCGCCGCCTTCGAACGGCGCCGCGGCGAGACGCTCGAGCTCCTGCGCGGGCTCGCGCCGGGCGCGTGGGGGCGGGCCGGCGTGCACCTCGACTCGCGCGGCCGCCGGACGCTCGACGAGTTCCTCTCCGTGATGGCCTGGCACGACGACAACCATCTCGACCAGCTCCGGCGCGCCCTCGAGGGCCGGGCGTAGCCATGCTCCTCACCAACGGCCGCGTCTACACGCTCGATGCCGCGGACACGGTGGTGGACACGCTCGTGGTGCGCGACGGGCGCATCGCGTTCGCGGGGCGCCGTCAGGACGTGAACCCGCCGGCCGGCGAGCCGGTCGTGGACCTCCGCGGCCGCGCGGTCCTGCCGGGCCTGGTGGATGCCCACGCCCACCTGCTGTACCTCGCGCGCGCCCGCTTCACGCTGAACGCCGCGCACGCGCGCTCGGAAGCGGAGGTCGCCGCGCGCGTCGCGGCCGACGCGGCGCGGCTCGCGCCGGGGGAGTGGATCGCGGGCCGCGGCTGGGACCAGACGCTCTGGCCCGGCGGGCGCTTCCCGACGAAGGCGTCGCTCGACCGCGCGGCGCCCGGATCTCCCGTCGCGCTCGTCCGTGTGGACGGCCACGCGACCTGGGCGAGCTCGGCGGCGCTGCGGCTCGCCGGGATCGACCGCCACACCGGCGATCCGGCGGGCGGGCGTGTCCTGAAGGACGCGGCGGGCGAGCCGACGGGGCTCCTCGTGGATTCGGCGCAGGACCTCGTACGCGCCGTGCTGCCGCCACCGTCCCCGGAGCGCTTCGACCGCGCCGTCGGCGAGGCGATCGCCGAGTGTCTCGCGAAGGGGCTCACGGGCCTCCACGAGATGGGCGCCGACCTCGACGCGCTCGCGGCGTACCGGCGCCTCCTCGAGCGCGGGCGGTTTCCGCTCCGCAACTACGTCGCGGTGAGCGGCAAGAAGGCGTGGGCCGAGTGGCGTGAGCGCGGCCCCGCGAGCGAGGGCGACGGGCGGCTCGTCGTCGGCGCGCTGAAGCTCTGGCTCGACGGCGCGCTCGGCTCGCGCGGCGCCGCGCTGCACGCGTGCTACCGCGACGACCCGGACAACAGCGGGCTCCTGCTGATCCCGCCGGACGAGCTCCACCGCCTCGCCGGCGAGGCGACGGCCCGCGGCTTCCAGGTCTGCGTCCACGCGATCGGCGACCGCGCGAACACGCTCGCCCTCGACGCCTTCGAGAAGGTCCTCGCTCCCGGCGCGGCGCAGCGCCTCCGCCCGCGGATCGAGCACGCGCAGGTCCTGACCGAGCGCGACATCCCGCGCTTCGCCCGGCTCGGCGTGCTCCCGAGCATGCAGCCGACACACTGCACGTCCGACATGCGCTGGGCGCCCGAGCGCCTCGGCCCCGAGCGCCTGCGCGGCGCGTACGCGTGGCGCTCGCTGCTCGGCACGGGCACGCGCATCGCCGGCGGCTCGGACTTCCCGGTGGAGGACCCGAGCCCGTTCCACGGCATCCACGCGGCGGTCACGCGGCGGCCGCGCGAGGGTCCGGACCCGGGCTGGCAGCCCGAGCAGCGGATGACGCGCGCCGAGGCCGTGCGCGCCTTCACCGCGTGGAACGCGTGGGCGGCGCGGCAGGAGGCGGACCTCGGCTCGCTCGAGCCCGGCAAGCGCGCGGACCTCGTCGTCCTGTCGGACGACGTTTTCGCCTGTCCCGAATCGCGAATCGGGGATATTGTTCCCCTGCTGACCCTCGTGGGCGGCGACATCGTGTTCCGTCGGGAGGAGACCTGAGATGGCGCGGATGACCGGCGGCGAGGCGCTCGTGAAGCAGCTCTTCAGGGAAGGCGTGCGCGTCGTGTTCGGGCTGCCCGGCGTGCAGCTCTACGGCGTGATGGCGGCGCTGCGCGAGGAGCCCGGGATCCGCTTCATCACGACCCGGCACGAGCAGGCGACGAGCTACATGGCCGACGGCTACGCGCGCGCGGGCGGCGCGTTCGGCACCGCCCTCGTGGTGCCGGGGCCCGGCCTCCTCAACGCCTCGGCCGGGCTCAGCACGGCGTACGCGGCCTCCTCGCCCGTGCTCATGATCTCGGGCCAGGTGCCGCGCCACCAGATCGGGAAGAACATCGGCGTCCTCCACGAGGTGAACGACCAGCTCGAGGCGATCAAGCCCGTCACCAAGTGGCGGAAGCGCGTGCTCGAGGTCGGCGAGGTCGCGCGCGCCGCCCACGAGGCGGTCGAGCAGCTCCGCACGGGGCGTCCGCGGCCGGTCGAGCTCGAGATGCCGCCGGACACGATGGAGGAGGAGGGCGAGGTCGAGCTCCTCGAGCCGAGCCGCGCCGTGCGCCGGGCCGCCCCGCGCGGCGACGTGGACGAGGCCGCCGCGACGCTCCTCGCGGCGAAGCATCCCGTGATCTACGCGGGCGGCGGCGTCCACGCCGCCGGCGCCCACGAGGTGCTCGCGGCGGTCGCCGAATACCTCCAGGCCGGCGTCGCCGAGTCGGCGGAGGGCAAGGGCGCGGTGAGCGACGCGAGCGACCTCTCGCTCGGCGCCGCGCTCTGGCCGCAGAGCGCCCTGAAGAAGCACCTCGAGTCGGCGGACGTGATCCTGGTCGTCGGGAGCCGTCTCGCCCTCGCCGCGCCCAGGCCCGAGCAGCAGGTGATCCAGCTCGACGTGGATCCCGACGAGATCGGGCGCAATCACAAGAAGACCTTCGGCCTCGTCGGCGACGCGCGCCAGACCCTCGAGCAGCTGCTCGAGCGCCTGCGCGCCGGCGCGCCGCCGCGCGCCTCGCGCAAGGCCGAGCGCGAGGCGGTCCGCGCCGCGACCGCCGCGGCCCTCACCCAGGAGCCCAACACCTCCATCTTGAAGTCGCTGCGCGCGGGCATGCCCGAGGACGCGATCTTCGTCGCGGGGATGACCCAGATCGGCTACTACTCGCGCCCGTTCTGGCCGGTCTACCAGCCGCGGACCTATCTCACGTCGTCCTACTCGGGGAACCTCGGCTACGAGTACCCGACGGCGCTCGGCGCCAAGGTCGCGTGCCCGAAGCGTCCCGTGGTCGCGACGTGCGGCGACGGCGGCTTCCTCTACAACGCGCAGGAGATGGCGACGGCGGTCCAGCAGCGCATCGGGGTCGTCGCCGTCGTCTTCAACGACAACGCGTTCGGCAACGTCGCGCGCGACCTGGACGAGGCCTGGGGTGGGAGCTACGCGGCCGAGCTCCACAATCCCGACTTCATGAAGCTCGCCGACGCCTACGGCATGACCGGCATGCGCGCCAAGGAGCCGACGGACGTCGGCCGGCTCGTCGCCGACGCGATCCAGCTCGACCGGCCGGTGCTGATCGAGGTGCCCGTCGGCCGGATGGCGCGCCCGCCGTTCTTCGCCCCGCTCCGCGCGCCCGCCAAGTACAAGCGCTGAGCGGGCGCCCCACCCCGCGCTCAGGCCGGTGGGCGCGTGGGGCGGGGCCGACGGGATCCGTTCCCGCCGTGTGGCGACGGGCGCCGCGCACTCGGATGGAGCCCAGCCGCACCCGGGCAGCGGGTGCGTGCCGCGTGGTCCCGGCGGTCCCCGCCGCGCACGCCCGCCGGCCGGAGCACGGCGGGGCGGGGCGCACGATCGCTAGGCAGGGCGAGCCGCAGGACGTCGCGGGGCTGGGGCCCCGCCGTCCGAGGCGAGGCGAAATCTAGCGGTCCACGCGGACGGCCCAGAAGCGGCCGAGCCAGTCGCCGTGGTTCGACGTGACCCCGCCGAGCGCCTTGCCGTTCTCGGCGATGACGAGGCGGTAGGTGTCGAGCCCGATGACCTGGCTCGGGTCCTCCTTGCGGTAGCCCTCGAGCGCGAGCACCCCGCTCGCCTTGTCGTAGCGCCCGCGGACGTACTCGATCCCCTTCGCCCCGAGCTTCTTCAACTCGCTCTCGCGCGGCGAGGCCGCGAGCATCCAGGTGATCGCGGCCTCGGCCGTGCCGTCCGGCTTGATCTCGAGATCGACCTCGGCGAGATAGAGGAAGCCGGTCGGGCTCGTCCACTGTCCCGACCACTTGCTCGGCCCGCTCTGGGCCGGCGACGGGAGCGGGGCGAGGACGACGAGCAGCGCGACGAGCGACGGGAGGAGCGCGCGCGGTCGGCTCATGGCGGTCTCTCCGTGTGGAGCGCCTAGCGCTGGCGCGGGACGCTCCGGTGGTACTGCCGCTGGCAGTGGGGGCAGCGCAGCCAGCCGCGGAGCGCGCGGCGCACGATGCGCTGGCAGTGCGGGCAGCGCTGGAACACGCGGCGGAGGTAGGCGACGGCGAGGATGACGGCGACGAGCGCGGCGATCGCCCACGGGGACCTGAGCAGTTCCACGGCCGTCTATGTCACCGCCTGTCGTTCTCGTGCATGCCCGGCGATGGTATCACGGCATAATGGGGCGGCCCGTCATGCTCACGACGCCCGAGACCGACCGTCACAGCCACAACCCGCTCATGCGGTACTTCAAGCTCCTCGGACCCGGGCTCGTCACGGGCGCGTCCGACGACGATCCGAGCGGGATCACGACGTACTCGGTCGCGGGCGCCTCGCTCGGCTACGGGATGCTCTGGACCGCGGTGGCGACCTTCCCGCTGATGGCGGGCGTCCAGCTCATCTGCGCGCGGATCGGCCTCGTCACGGGGCGGGGCCTGGCGGGCGCGGTGCGCCGCCACTACCCGCGCCCCTTCCTCTACGCGGCCTGCCTGCTGCTCCTCGTCGCGAACGTCTTCAACATCGCCGCCGACCTCGCCGGCATGGCCGACGCGGCGCAGATGCTGACCGGGGTCCGGGCGTTCGCGTGGGTGCCGATCTTCGGCGTGTCGATTCTGATCATCACGGTGTACGCGAGCTATGCGGCCTTCGCGCAGGGCCTCAAGTGGCTCACCGCCGTGCTCTTCGCCTACGTCTCCGCGGCGCTCCTCGCGCGGCCCGACTGGTCGGAGGCGCTCGTCGCCACACTCGTGCCGTCGCTCCGATGGGACGCCGTGTCCGTCGCGACGCTCGTGGGGGTCCTCGGCACGACGATCTCGCCCTACCTCTTCTTCTGGCAGGCGTCGCAGGAGGTCGAGGAGGAGAAGGCGCGGGGCCGGCGGACCTCCGCCCAGCGCCGGGGCGCGACGTCCCACGAGCTCGCCGACGCGCGGCTCGACGTCAACACCGGGATGCTCTTCTCGAACGTCGTCATGTACTTCATCATCCTGGCGACCGCGGCGACCCTCAACCGCGAGGGGATCACCGAGATCGAGACCGCGCGCGAGGCGGCCGAGGCGCTGCGGCCGCTCGCGGGCGACGCCGCGTACGTGCTCTTCGCGCTCGGGCTGATCGGCACGGGGCTGCTCGCGGTGCCGATTCTGGCGGGCTCGGCCTCGTTCGCGATCGCCGAGGTCTTCGGCTGGCGCTCGGGCCTCGACCTCTCGCCCCGGCGCGGCCGGCGCTTCTACCTGGTCTTCGCGGGCGCCATCCTGTGCGGAATGCTCCTCGACCTCGGCCGGACCGACCCGATCCGCATGCTCTTCCTCTCCGCGGTCCTGAACGGCCTCCTCGCGCCGCCGCTCCTCCTGCTCATCATGCTCGTCAGCAACAACCGAAACATCATGGGTGAGCACACCAACGGACTCTGGCTCAACATCTTCGGCTGGGCGGCGACGGCCGCGATGACGGCGGCCGCGGTCGCCTTCTTCCTGACCTCTCTGTGACCGACCGCGCCGCGCGGATTGCGATCGGCCTCGTGTCGGCGGGGGTCGTCGCGGTCGTCGCGTATCTGCTCCTGGGCCACCGGCCCGACGCGGGCGGAGCCCCCGCGGTCGCCGCGCTGCCGCTCCTCAACGCCTGCCTCAACGCGACGAGCGCGGCGCTCCTGACGGCGGGCTACGTCTCGATCCGGACGAAGCGGGTCACCGCCCACAAGACGTGCATGCTCTCGGCGCTCGTGGTTTCGACGCTCTTCCTGGTCTCCTACGTGACCTACCACGCGCTGGCGGGCTCGCGGCCGTTCGGCGGGCGGGGCGTCCTCCGCCTCGTCTACTTCCCGCTGCTGATCTCCCACGTCACGCTCGCGGCGGCGATCGTCCCGCTCGCGCTGACCACGGTGTACCGTGCGCTGCGGGCCGACTTCGGCCGCCACGTGAGGATCGCCCGCTGGACGCTCCCGCTCTGGCTCTACGTCTCCGTGACCGGCGTGCTCGTCTACTGGATGCTCTACCGTCTCTAAATCGGAGGGGGCGACATTACAGGCGCGCCCGTGGGGCGCGACGGCCCCCTCCGAGACCTCCCCCAGGATTCGATTGCGGCGGCAAAGCCGCCGGTCGAACCGCGCTCACGGAGCTAGACGAGCTCGCCGCGGAGCACCGTGACCGCCTGGCCGCCGAGCTTCACGCGGTCGCCCTCGAGACGCACGCGCACGACGCCGCCGCGCGCCGACGCCTGATACGCGACGAACTCGCGCTTGCCCAGCCGCTCGGCCCAGAAGGGTCCGAGCGTGCAGTGGGAGGAGCCCGTCGCCGGGTCCTCCGGGATGCCCGAGCCGGGGGCGAAGAAGCGCGAGACGAAGTCGAAGCCCGGGGTGTCGGCGCGGCTCGTGACCATCACGCCGCGCACCGGCAGCCGGGCGAGCGCCGCGTGGTCCGGGGCGAGCGTGCGCACGGTCGCCTCGGCGTCCACCTCGACGAGGTAGTCGAACCGGCTCTTGCCGACGTGCTTCGGCTCGACGCCCAGCGCCGTGGCGAGCCCCGCCGGCGCGGCGGCGGGCGCGGCGGGATTGGCCGGGAAGTCGAGCTCGATCCAGTCGCCCCGCCGGTCCGCGGTCAGGAGACCGCTCTTCGTGTGGAAGCGCGCCTGCCGGTCACGGTCGAGATGGCCCTCGGTCCAGAGGACGTGGGCGCTCGCCACCGTCGCGTGGCCGCAGAGCGCGACCTCGATGGCCGGCGTGAACCAGCGGAGCGCGAAGCCCCCGTCCTGCGGGTGGAGGAACGCCGTCTCCGAGAGGTTCATCTCGCGGGCGACCGCTTGCATCCACGCCTCGTCCCGCGGCGCCGGCAGGACGCAGACCGCGGCGGGATTGCCCTTGAATGGCGTGTCGGTGAACGCGTCGACCTGGACGATCGCGAGGCCCATGGGCGCCGAGTCTATAGGCGCGCGGTGCTAGAGTCCACTCGATGCGCGGCTTGGAGCAGGTCCCCTGGCTCTACGACACGATGTGCGCCGTCATGGAGCGTTTCGGCTTCGGCCGCTGGCGGCGCTGGCTCGTCGCGGGCGCGCGCGGCCTGACGCTCGACCTCGGCTGCGGGACCGGCCGCAACCTCCCGCTCTATCCCGCCGGCGTCCGCGCGATCGGGCTCGAGCCCTGCCGCGCGACGCTCGAGCGCGCGCGGGGGCGCGCGCCCGGCGTCCCGCTGGTCCAGGGGAGCGCCGAGGCGCTGCCCTTCAGGGACGGCGCCTTCGACACGGTCGTCAGCGGGCTCGTCTTCTGCAGCGTGCCCGATCCGCGCCGGGGGCTCGCCGAGGTCAGGCGCGTGCTGCGGCAGGACGGGCGGCTCCGGATGCTCGAGCACGTGCGCTCGACCCGGCCGTGGAAGGGACGGTTCCAGGATCGGAGCCAGCCCTTCTGGACGTGGCTCAGCGGCGGCTGCCACCCGAACCGCGACACCGAGCGGACGGTCGAGGCCTGCGGGTTCGCGATCGAGGCCGAGGGCCGGCGGGCGAAGGGCGATATGCGCCGGTTCTCGGCCCGCCCGGTACAATGACGGTATGTGGTCACGCCGCTCGGTGCCGAGGCGCTTGACGCTCGTCCTCGCGGTCTTCGGCCTCCTCGCGCTGCTTCCGCGGGACGCGCGCGCTCAGGTCTATCGGTGGGTCGACAACAAGGGCGTCGTGCATTACACGCAGAGCGTCGACAACGTCCCCGAGCGTTACCGCGACCCGCGCCTCTCGCCGTCCGAGCGCACCGAGACGCTCGAGGCCGTCAAGGCGCTGAAAGACCTCGAGGCGATGGTCACGCCCGAGATGAAGGGCTTCGAGTACCAGTGGCGCTTGCGCAAGCTCGAGGAGGTCGTCACGAAGTCGCTGCGCGCGATGAAGCGCGGCCGGGTGGCGACCGCGCTCTCCGGCGCGCTCGGCCACTACCGCCTCGCGGGCCAGCTCATCGAGCGCGGCGTCGCGGCCTCGCGCGCGCGGCGGGCGGGGTGCGGCGGCCTCGCCCACGCAGCGAAGGCGGGCGAGTCGGCGCTGGCCGGCGAGGAGCGGGCCGCCGCGCTCCAGGCCGTGTGGCGCTGCGCGGCCGAGCGGACCGAGGCCGTCGAGGCCCTCCTGAACCCGGGCCCCGGGCCGTGGGCGAAGCGGGTCCAGCCGGCGCCGAAGCCGAAGCCCTAGCCCGGGCTAGGCAGGGCGAGCCGCAGGACGTCGCAGGGCTGGGGCCCCGCCGGCCGAGGCGAGCGCAATCTAGAGATCGTTCCCGGAGTACGAGAGGTTGAAGCTCTTGTTGCAGAGCGGGAAATCGGGAACGATGTTCTTCAGCACCGCGTACTCGAGCGCCGGCCAGTTCCTGAACGACGGATCCACGATCTTCACCCGCCGGAGCGTCGCGGGCCCGTCGGCGACGACCCAGTGCCAGACCGGTCCGCGCCACGCCTCGACCAGGCCGAGCGCGTGGCCCCCCGCGGCCAGCGGCGGTAGCGGCACGCGCGCGGGCCCGTCCGGGGTGCGGCCCGCCGCGACGCGGATCAGCCGTGCCGCCTCGCGCGCCTCCTCGAGGCGCACCATCGTGCGCGCCCAGACGTCGCCCGTCGTGTAGACGGCGACCCGCACGTCGAGCTCCCCGTACGCGGCGAACGGCGCGTCACGCCGGCAGTCGGCGTCGATCCCGCTCGCGCGCCCCACGAGGCCGACGACCTGCAGCTCGCGCGCCGTCCGCTCCGTCAGCCGCCCCGTGCCCTGCAGGCGCTCGAGCACCATCGTGTTGTCGAGCGAGAGACGCGCGATCTCCTCGAACTCGACGACGCGCGCCTCGACGACGGCGGCGAGCTCGCCGAGCGGGGCGTCCGCGATCGGGCCGGCGACCCCGCCTGGCACGACGGCGCCGCGGAGCAGGCGGTGGCCCGCCACGCGCGCGTTCAGCCGGCAGAGCTCCTCGCGGATCCGGAAGCAGTGCGCGTGGCCGAAGGCGAAGCCGGTGTCGTTGACGATCATGCCGACGTCGGCGACGTGGTTGTAGAGGCGCTCGAGCTCGAGGAGGACGACGCGGAGCCAGCGGGCGCGCGGCGGGACGTCGCAGCCCGCGAGCGCCTCGAGCGCCTGGCAGTAGGCGAGCGCGTGGCCGGCGCTCGTGTCGCCCGAGACGCGCTCGGCGAGCTCGGGCGTGCGGGCGAACGGCAGCGTCTCGAAGAGCTTCTCGGTGCCCTTGTGGACGAAGCCGAGGCGCGTCTCGAGATTCACGATGGTCTCGCCCTCGACGCTGAAGCGGAAGTGGCCGGGCTCGATGATGCCCGCGTGCACGGGGCCAACGGTGATCTCGAAGATGCCCTCGCCCTCGACGCGGCGGAACGGGAACGGCTGCCCCGCGTCGGCGAAGTCGCCGCGCGGCGCCGTGTCGCGGCGCAGCGGATGATAGGCCTCGGGCCAGAATTGGTGGAGCGCGAGGCGGCGCGGGTCGGGGTGGCCGAGCGGCGTGAGGCCGAAGAGGTCGTGGATCTCGCGCTCGAACCGGCTCGCCGCGAACGAGCGCGTCGCGAGCGACGGGAAGCTCGGGACGGCCGGGTCCACCGGGACGAGGACGAGCGCGCGGGGCCGGAGCGCGGGCGGCGCGAACCCGTACGCGAGCGTGAAGTCGCCGCTCCGGTCGCGGGTGTCGGCGGCCGCCAGGAACTGGCACTCGGCGCCGAGCGCCGAGAGCCGGTCGGCCAGCGCGTGGAGCTCCCCGGCCGCGAGCCGGCCCTCGACGGTGGACCCGTCCCGCACGGCGACGCCGCCCGCGCCCGCCTCGCCCAGGGCGCGCGCGAGGATCTCGAGCGTGAGGGGCGCCATCTCAGCGCGTCACGATGGCCGCGGCCCGTCCGAGCGCATCGCCGAGCCCGGGCGGCCACGCGACGCCGGTGACGACGAGGAGCAGCAGCGCGACCGTGACGGGGAGCGCCAGCCAG
>WNFB01001921.1_pt1 | contig 17954 bp, 15 predicted proteins | sample 5400501 | NCBI WGS metagenome assembly WNFB01 (sample SAMN13153341, study PRJNA577476) | soil metagenome | isolation source: 200 cm saprolite under Douglas fir tree site 2 hole 1 | place: USA:California | collected 2015-04-18 | reverse complement strand
GGGCGTTCAGGCGTTGCAGGGCGGTGGCCGGCTCAACCTGTAAGTAGATACGCTGACCTTGCCCGGCCATGAGCGCACGATTGTCTGTGCGCATGACGATGCCAGCGCCGGTGGCTATGATGGCCCCACCAGCAGTCTGCGTTGCGCGAGCCAGTACGCGGCTTTCACAGGCTCGAAAGTAGTCCTCGCCGTGGTGCACGAAGATGGCCGGGATGGGTTGGCCGCACGCTTCTTCGATAAGGGCATCAGTATCGAGAAACGGCTTGTTCAGTCGCTGTGCGAGTATGTGGCCTACGGTGGTTTTGCCGCTGCCGGAAAGGCCGGTGAGGAAGATACAAGTCATGTTATTTATACACCTCTCGGGACGTTTGGATTATTTATAATACAATACCATACCGAGCAATTCCTGAGGAAGTCTCTTTTCTGAGCGTGCAGAAACAAAGAAGTAGCAAAATACTAACGTTGCTGCTATACTAAGTGGTAGCAGGGGCTGACTATGCCACCTAAAATCAGAGAACTAAAAGCGGCTTTGTCTAAGGCTGGGTTCATTATGCGTCCAGGTAAAGGCAGTCATACGGTATGGCTCCATCCAGCATTACCTGCAGAGAAAGTTACCATATCAGGTAAGGATGGTGATGATGCCGACAAATATCAGATACGACTCGTTCGTCATGTGCTGGACAAGTTAGGAGGAACACAATGAATGTAGAAGCACTACATTACTCAATGGTCATTCAGTGGGATGAAGATGATAAAATTTTCGTCGTAAGTGTTCCCGAATTGCCTGGATGTATGACTCATGGTAAAACATATGAAGAGGCAGTACGACAAGGAAAGGATGCCATTGAAAGCTGGATTATGGTGGCTAAGGAATTTGGGCATCCTATCCCTCCCCCCCGAATAGCAGCATACGCATAGTCGGGTTTCCCATTTTCGGTTGGTGGTTTCTTCTCGGACCTCCTCGGCTGCGAGTTGGCAGAGATGTAGCAACTCAAAGCCTTCGCCAAGGTGCACCTTGAGCCGGATGAGCCCAAAACGGTAACGTTGACTCTCGCCCGCGATGCGCTGGCCTACTATGATGACCGGGCGCACGATTGGGTCACCGAAGCCGGAGAGTTTGAGGTTCTCGTTGGTTCGTCGTCACGAGGGATCCAGGCCACGGCCACATTCGCACTCACGGCCTCGAGACGCTGGCCTTCTTGAAGGGAGTACCCATTTCGGTAAAGTGCCAGAGATTCCCAGATATCGTGATCAGCAAAGCAGTATATCCGAGGCGATAGCGACCACGACCATTCCCAGGCAGAGGAATACTACACCGGTCCAGCCTGCCCAGAGCAGTGCCAGGCCCGGCAATACTGCCCCGAAACTGCCGCCAAAGTAGTAGAGGGAAAGGTAGACGGAAGCCGCTGTCCCCTTGGCGGTTCTTGCCTGCTCACCCAGATAGAGATTTACCGCCGGCACGGTCGAGAACATACCCAACGCCAATAAGCCCAGGCCGAGTATCACAATGGGGAGTATTGGAATGAGCGTGATCAGCAGTCCGATGGCGGCCAACCCCATGCTGAAAGCGATGGCACGACGCGAGCCGATACGTCCGGCCAGAGTACCGGCAGTGGGTGAGAAGATACCCGTCAGCCAGAGGAGATACACCAGGCCGAGTGAGATTGTGGGGAGCTTGAAAGATGGGCCGGTTAAATAATAGGGAAGGTACGTAAAGATGCCAATAAAACCAAAAAAGAGCGTAAAGCCGATAATGAACGCCCCCACCAGCCGTCGATTGCGCCAGTGCAATGCCATGTCGTGCAGTGTCTGGCGGAGAAACCTGCTATCCATGCGCAGGGAAGAGGAAAGCTCACCCGGTTTGCCTTTTGTATCTGGCAGGAGTCGCCACATCGCCAGTGCGGCGATGATCGTGGGTAGGGTGAAGACAAGCAGTGCGACCCGCCAGTTATACAGGCCAGTTAAAGCTGCGCTGCCCACACGGGCAAACAATCCCCCAAGCGTCAGACCGCTGACATAGATGCCCATAGCCAGGCCACGGTCTTTGCCTGCAAACTCCTCGTTGACATAAGGAATGGCCACGCTGGTCAGCCCGGGCATCAGTAAACCCTGGATTGTACGCAGTGCAACCAATATGGCAAAGTTTGGCGCGAGGCCGCAGAGCAGTGTCGGTATTGTGACCAGAAAGCTGGTGCCGACCATGACAGGTTTACGTCCAATACGGTCAGAGAGTGGACCATAGAAGAGCGAGCCAATGGCAACTGCCAGTACTAACAGGGAGACGGTCAATCCTGCGGTAGGCGCGCTAATGCCAAAATCGTGGCTGAGCACCGGTAGGATAGCCTGCGTGGTGTACATATTGGCAAAAATGAAGGCCGGTGCGAAGAAGAGTGCGACCAATGCCCCCCATCTCGGACGCTCTTGTTGTATGTTAGTCGAAAGGGGAGTCATAGGCATCATAGATGAGTTCCTCTCTGTGTTGGGTTTCTCAAGTGCTAGTAACTTTTCAAAACCCCAACTCCTCGCTGCCTGCGGCAGCTCGTGTATTCTTGCTGTTGCTGTGAGCTTTGCAGCCGCAAGCTGCAAAGCTCACAGCAACAAACTCTTGCGAACCGCCGTAGGTGGTGGGGAGTCATAGGCATCATATAAAAATAGCGTAGCACAAGATTACCGTTCACGGCAATCTTAGATATGAATCTTTGGAAGTATCGTATAATGATACTTCAGGAAGGAGTAATAGTTGATGATCCTGGGCTGCTTCGCACCTAGGCTAATCAAGTCAGGTAGAGAGGAACTCATCGGTGGACGTATATCGCGCACTCAATGCAGATGTGCCACAGTTGCTTTTTAGCGTGCTGCATCAGGCAGGTCCAACGGTCTCAAATGAAGATTTCACACGTAGCGTGACCGCCTTGCACATGGATATTCGTCGCCAGGCGCAGGCGGTGGGTGAAGAACTGCACGGGTGGTTGCAGCAGCAATATAGGCAGCAGGCCGAGGAAACGCTGCAAAAGCTGCAGCGACTGGCGGTCCTATCAGAGCAGGCCGACCTGAAAGAGGTGCAGGAGGCTTTGCTGCGTGACTACGGCCGGCTGGGAAGTCGCATAGGGTCGGAATCGGTGCTGGGCGTGCAGGGATCGGCTGAAGAAAGCTTCAGTGAAGAGGCACCTGCCGACGCAGAGCTGGCCAGACGCTTTGCCGATGGGCGTGAGTATCTGGCATCGCTGGGGTTCAAGCCTGGTCAGGGACCAATGCACGAAGCCTGGCTGCTTTTTCGTGGCTCCATACATTATGATGTGATGGAGCATGTGGTGCGTGACGTGCTGGGCATTTACAAAGGCAGCCATGGTGCCCATATAGAAAATGTAGCGCGTACCTCTTCCGGTACCTACAATCTGATCTACCAGCTCGGTGAAGGTCTGACAGCCGATCTCGCACATGATGCTGCAACCCAGGAGGTGACGTTTGCCTTCAGTAAAGGCCCTGTGCAGTACAGTCCTTTCCGGCAAGAAGTTGCTGGCCTGCTAGAGCTTGTTGCGGGACAGGTGCAAGGGCAGGCCCATTTGATGCATGCCTCCTTCTGGCAGCGTAAACTCGGTCTGGGTACAGGCAAGGAGTTCGTATTGCGCCTGCGTCTTCCGGCAGGTGAAGAGTCATTGCGCGAGGTGATCGGTGTGATTGCTGCTGGCGGGCGGGTGGGCAAGGAGACAATTGTGAAACGCGGGAAAATGTTGCTAGGCAGAAGGGTGTTGTAGAAATGCGGCATGGCGTATACCCACACTCATATCAAGTGTGGGTATACGCAGTCAGGCGAACGAGTTATACAGGTCAGGGATGACGCCGCACCACCACCGTTTTTGCGGCTCGCTCACATCATCCGTCCCGCAGATGTGCTCTGTTATATCGGCAGCCAGGAACTAGAAATAGTCGCCAGACAAGGAAGCTACTTGGCCACAGGCTCACGCCGCATGATTAACTTGGAAGCATTTAGCGTGTCTTGATGACGATGGTTTTGGCGACCATATCGCCGACGCGCTGCTTCTTCTCGCTAGAGAGGATACAGATGAAGCCAACAAGGCCGAAGAAGAAGTTATCGACGATGCGTAGCAGGGTACGTATGATCGCCTCGTTCCAGCCAATGGGGCTGCCATCTACTTTGACGATGCGCAGGCCAAGCGCTTTTTTACCGAGCGTGCCTCCTTGGGTGGCCTCCAGGTAGGCGAAATAGCCGAAGCTGATAAGAATGATTATCAGGTCCAGGATGAGGCCGAGGCCAGCGGCAGCGCCGGAGGAGTTCTGCGCAACAGCGGCAATGAGAGAGCCAACGCCCACGATAATGATCCCCAAGGGCACACCGACAATGAGACCATCAATCAGCAGGGCAACAAATCGAATCCACACGCTGGCATATGCTGTTGCGGCTTGCCCATATCCATATTGCGGCTGCCCATATTGTTGCTGGCCGTATTGCGGTTGTCCATAAGGGGGTGGTTGTTGCGCATAAGGCTGCTGGCCGTACTGTGGTTGCCCGTAGGGTTGTTGCTGCTGTCCATATTGAGGCTGGCCGTAGGATGATGGTTGATCGTAGGGTGGTTGTTGCTGGCTCTGGCTAGGATCATTGTACATGAGTGAGTACCTCCTGATATTGGTAACTGCTCTGCCGTATGATAGATTGTCCCTCATCAGTATAGCACATCTGAGATAGAAGAAACCCCCTGCAATCCAGGAATCACCCACGATAAATCGGGGTGCTACGATGCATGTTGTCTCACGTAGTATACTAAGTTGATGATCCTGGGCTGCTTCGCACCCAGGCTAATCAAATGGCATCGACGATACAAATTAGGTGAGGAGAAAGATTTTATGGCGAAGCCCCGACAGGAATTTCCTATCGAACAGAAATTGCGCAAAGACATACAGGATGCACAGCGAGCACGCGACCAGCTCAAACTCGACACGCTGCGCATGGCGCTGGGTGCTATCCATAACCTGGAGGTGGCGCGCACCGATCGCAAGAATCCAGAGTTTGGACAACCGTTGACTGAAGCTGATTGCATACGAGTGCTGGAGCAAGAGGTGAAGAAGCGGAGCCAGGCGATACCCTATTACAAGCAAGGTGGACGCAACGACCTGGCTGAAAAAGAGCAGCGGGAAATGGATATTCTGCAATCTTACCTGCAAGGATCGCAACTCAGTGATGACGAAATACGGACGGTAGTTGCCAGGCTGATTACAGAACACGGCCCGGAGTTCAGGCGTGTCATGCCCCTGGCTGCTAAGGAGACGAAGGGACACGCCGATGGCGCTCGCGTGCAGCGCATCGTGCGGGAAATGATAGGTGCCTGACATCCACTTGCTGCCTTGACAAGGACCAACATTGGCTCGTACCATATTTCTTGAATGTATGTTCAGGTAGGTAATCCTAACCCGGATAGTTCCTAAAAATCTAGCGTTTTCTGACAATGGGTTCATGGAACTACCAGCGGGCCAGGAACGGCAACAGTTGGGATGGTCAAGACACCATTGGATGTTGCTCCAGTCTGATGCAACTGTCGGCATGCATTAAGGGTAAGCGAAAGCCGAAAGTGTGCAAGCTGCAAAAAGCCATTCCAAACAACCGCGAGGGGCATCTTACTCCGTGAGGAGGGCCTAAAGCCGTATGAAAGTGTATGTCATTAATCAGAATGGGTATCCTTTAATGCCCTGTAAACCTGCCAAAGCAAGAAAACTCTTGCGAGATGGAAAAGCGAAGATCTTGCGTAGCTCTCCTTTTACCATTGGGCTGCTGTGGGATTGTGAGGGGTATGTGCAGGAAGTGGTCGTTGGAATTGATAAGGGCAGTACTGTCACCGGCATCTGCTGCATAGGAAATGAGGAAATCCTGCTATCAGCCGAGATTGAGCATCGGCGAGATGTCAAAGAGAAGATGGCTACCCGTCGAGCCCATCGCAGGAATCGACGCAAGCGAAAATGTTACCGAGCCAAGCGGTTCAACAATCGGGCGTCGAGCAAGCGCACTGGTCGCTTATCCCCCTCCATCAAGACCAATGTGGAGGAGGTGATCCGTGTGGTGAAGCACTTGCCCGTGCCCATCAGCAGCATCATAATCGAAGATGTCCAGGTAGATATTGCTCGCCTGAATACCCCAAGCCTCAAGGGGAGTCAGTATCAAGACCCAACGCGGCTCGACGAGAACCTGCGCATCGCCTGTTTGATGCGAGATGGCTACACCTGCCAGCACTGTGGCAAGCAAGGAGTTCGTCTGGAGGCGCACCACATCGTCTACCGTGAGCACGGGGGCAAAGATACGCTGACCAACCTGCTCACTCTGTGTGCAGCCTGCCATCAAAAGGTCCACCAGGGCAAGATCCGGCTTCAGGTGACGGGGGTGAGTGGACATCTCGATCAGATCGCCCAACGCACCATGCAAGGCAAGAGCTACCTCTATGCCACGCTAGGAAAGCAGACCAAGCTGTCCACCATGTTTGGATACCAGACCGCCATGGTTCGCAAAGCCAGAGAGCTTCCCAAGACCCATGATGCGGATGCCTTGTGTATTGCGACTTGGCCCACTGGGGAGATCGTGCCGTACCATCGTGAGCACTTCTTTACAGTGACATTTCGTCCTCGTCGAACACGCCGACAGTACCATGATCTGCCACGTAAGGGCCAGGGGCGAGTCCGCTATCAGGTGAATGAAGAACTCCAAGGTTTACGAAAGGGCGATATCGTTCGGGTCAAGGGAAAGTACATCAAACAAATCAACTCCATCTACTCCAACGGGTATGTGGCCTTCAAACGGGTCAAAGGTGAACCCTTTCAAGCAGGGCCACAGGATTGTCAGTTGCTTGAACGAGGCCGAACAGTTGTTTGGAAAAAAGTGATATAAAATGATATGAAACGCTAGATTCTGAGAAACTGGTTACAATACTGAGCGTTTGTTCGTGTAGAATGCCGATTTATCGAGCATGTGACCCCGATTTATCGTGGGTCGTTCCTTCCAGGTAGAGCTTGAGGTCCAGACATCAAGATGAAGATTTACAATACCCTGACCCGGCGCGTTGAAGAGATCGTCCCCATAGAATCGGGAAAAATCAGGATGTATTCGTGCGGCCCTACCGTCTATCGCTACATCCACATCGGCAACTTGCGTACGTTCACTATGGCCGACTGGCTACGCCGTGCCCTTGAGTATCGCGGCTACGAGGTAGTGCACGTTAAAAATATTACCGATGTCGGTCACATGCGACAGGAGATGTTGGACCGTGGTGAGGACAAGATGCTGGCTCAAGCTCGCAAAGAAGGCAAAACATCGTTACAAATTGCGCAATTCTATACGGATGCTTTCCACCAGGATGAGGCTAAGCTCAACATTCTGCCTGCACATATATTCCCACGTGCAACAGAGCACATCCCCGAGATGATAGCGATCATTCAGGGCTTACAGGCGAAGGATGTTGCCTATGAAGTCAACGGCAATGTCTACTACGATATCAAACGCTTCCCTGCATATGGCAGGCTCTCTGGTAATCAGCTTGAGAATATGCTGGCCGGTGTGCGCGAAGGAGTAGATGCTGACCGGCGCAATCCAGAGGATTTCCCCTTGTGGAAGGTGGCTGAACCGGGGCGCGAAATGGCCTGGGATAGTCCCTGGGGGCGTGGTTTCCCTGGCTGGCACATTGAGTGTAGTGCCATGTCAATGAAATACCTGGGCGAAAATTTTGACATTCACACCGGCGGCGTAGATAACATTTTTCCCCATCACGAAGATGAAATTGCGCAGAGCGAAGGGTTCACGGATCATCCATTTGTGAAGTACTGGGTACACGCCCAGCATCTGCTTGCCGATGGGCAGAAGATGGCGAAATCCACCGGCAACGCCTACACATGTTCCGAGATCGAAGCACGCGGCTTCGACCCCATGGCGCTGCGTTACTTTTACACGACGGCCCTCTATCGCAGTCGTGTGAATTTCACCTTCCGCGCCCTGCAAGCTGCACAGGTCTCTCTAGAGCGATTGCGAGACCGAGCATATGAGTTGTTCTTGCAGGCTGATAGAGAACGAGTATTCTCTGGTGAAGCGGAGGAGCAATGTAGTGGTGCCCCTTGCGGGTACCAGGGGGCCGATAAGGGACGGGTATTCTCTGCTGAAGCAGAGGAGTCGAATCAATGGCGTGCTGCATTCCTGGCAGAAGTCGAGGATGACCTGAATATGCCACAGGCCATGGCAGTAGTCTGGGCGATGTTGCGTTCGCACGAAGATGATCAGCTATCAAGTTCGCCAGAAGCCAAATTGCGCTTGTTGCTCGACTTTGATCGTATCCTTGGTTTCGACCTCAAGGGATACCTGCTAAGTGACCAACCACGGAAGAAACGCGATCCAGAGGTATACCTGGCGGCGGTGCCAGCTGAAGTGGCAGAGCAGGTGCGTGAACGGGAAGGATTACGTCATCACAGTGACTTCCCCCAGGCCGATCGTGTACGTGAAGGGCTTCGCTCCGCTGGGTATAACGTCCGAGACACGCGCCAGGGACCGCTTGTGCTGCCGCGTCGGTTGGAGGAAGAGTTCGTGGTGCTTTCCAGTTCCAGCGATGCACCCGATCATACGCAATCGCCCGATCTGTTTGAGTTTTCAGTGAACCTGCTGGCTCATAATAGCCGCGACGACCTGGAACGTTGTATCCAGAGCATTTGTCGCCATTCCGATCAGCGTTCTATCGAGGTGGTGATAATTGATAATGGCTCAACCGATGAGACGCTCGGATATCTGCAACAACTCGCACGGTATGATGATCTGCGTGGAGAAGAGGGACAGCGCATCGGGTTGCAGGTGCTCTTCGCTGATCACAACATGGGGTTTGCGGCGGGGCGCAATGCCACGATGCGTGCCAGTAGAGGGCATTATATTGTGCTCATGGATACTTCGATTGAGATCAAGGGCGATATCTGGGAGCCGCTGGCAATGACGCTGGCCGACCGCAATATGGGTCTCGTCGGGCCATATGGACTGGTGACTGAAGACCTGAGAGAGTTCTATGAATCACGGGGACCCGACGTCGATGCTATCGAAGGCTACCTGATGGCCTTCCGCCGCGAATTGCTGCAAGAAGTCGGCTGGATCGATGAACGGTTCCGCTTTTATCGCTTGATGGATATCCACTATAGCTTCTTCTTCAAGACTTCCGGCTATCGTGTGCTCACAACGCCGCTCGTGGCTGAGCGGATCGAGAAGCATCCACATCGTGAGTGGGAGAGCCTGGGTGAGGATGAGCGAGCAACGAAGAGCAAGAAAAACTATGACATCTTCCGCGCTCGCTGGCATCATGGCGAGAGTCTGCTGGTTGCCAACTATAATCCGCAGCACCTCTGGCGCGGTCATGATCATCACCATCACCTCGGCGGAACGCACACTCACAAAGCATATGAACTCCCGCCTGTTGGTACCACGCATAGTCACATGCACCAGCACTGGCCCGATCACTCGCACGAGCATGCGCACTACCATGAATTGAGACATGGGAAACACGAAGAACAGAAGTGACAACTCCCCATGCATAGAATGCGGGGCTTCTCAGTTCAGCGCGTTTTCGTGACGCTCCCTGAAGGCCATGCCCTGGCCCGTTCGTTCGTTGCAATCTCGACAGACAGCTTGGTTTCACTCGCCTGTGTCAACAATTGGCACGACTTGACATTTGGTACGCTAGTGTTTTTACCCAAGGAAGCGATTTACCTTGGAACCCACAAGCACTATTCGGTTGTCAGCGTGCATCGGGAAGTCTGCGCCGGTCCGCCGATTGCTCGCCTTACGGCCTTAAGACTTTCCCAAGAGAACGCTTATACTATAGCACATTGACACCTACCTGTCAACAGGGTATACTGCTGACATGAGAAAGAAACAACCCAATGTCACAACGATCCGCCTTGAGCCAACAGATAGAGAAGCCATTGCTCGTATCAGGGAGCTGTATGGCTGTCCTTCAGACAATGCCGCTATCAAACTCGCCTTGCGTATGGTGGCACGTGGCGAGGCGTCTTCTGCCTGCGGGCAGGCGGCCATTCACTCCCATAGCTAAAGCAAGGGACCCTCTGGCCGCAGGAGGTAGAGTGCCGATTTATCGAGCACGTCCTGAGTAGGAGTTATACCACGCATGTTGCATATACAAGAGGGCATCCCCGTTGTCACTGTTCCGGAGAAGTTTGCTTACCTGACTCCCCAACACGTCGTTGTCCTGGATGGCAGTATAGGCCCACTTACCCACGAACAGGAGGAAGCCCTTTGCACCTTTGTCGAACGTGGTGGCGGGCTTGTGTGCATTGGTGATGCCGCGGAGGTATATCACGAATACGAACTGCTGGGTGAGGTGCTGGGCGACATTCACGGATTCTGCACACCGCGTAGCGAGATCATTGCCCGTGTTGTCACCGATGACCACTACCTCACTCGTCGTGTCGATCCGACCTTTGCGGTGCTTGAAGCCGTCTACCTGCTGGATGTCATTCCTCCTGATGCCGAAATACTCTGGCGTACCTCCTGGCGTTATGCCTCTTATACCCTGGCGTATACACGTACTTACGGCCAGGGTCGTGTCTTCTGCACGACCCTTGGTAGCGCAACGGAGACACAGGCAGCGCCCGTCTTCCAGCAGATGGTCGACCGTTCTATTCGCTATGTCTCAGGTGTGAATACGCGGGAGAGTACTGCTCGTGTTGCTTTGATCGGCTATGGAGCCATAGGTTTCGAGCACGGCACGGCCATCAGTAACGTCGCGGGGTTAGAGTTTGCACTCGTGTGTGATCACAGTGAAAAGCGTTTAGCAGCTGCTCGCCAGGCTTTTCCTGCAGTGAGTACCTGCACGGATCTGACCAAGGTCGCGCAAGACCCGGATATCGATATGGTCATCGTCTCCACCCCGCCCAATACGCACGCGGACATCTGCATGCAGATGCTGCGTGCGGAAAAACACGTAGTTACGGAGAAGCCTTTTTGCCTGACGACCGCCGAGGCTGATGATATGATCCAGCTTGCACAGGAACAGCAGCGCGCGCTGACGGTCTATCAGTGTCGGCGCTGGGACCCCGACTATCTTGCCATTCAGCAGGTGCTCAAACGTGAAACTATCGGAGCCGTCTTCCATATGGAGACCTTCATTGGTGGCTATGCGCATCCTTGTGATTACTGGCATTCACACGAACCGATCTCCGGAGGCGTCTTCTACGACTGGGGTTCGCACTACCTGGACTGGATTCTCAATTTGATCCCTGATCCTGTCGTCAGCGTGCGTGGCGTTGAACATAAACGAGTCTGGCATGATATCACCAATGCGGACCACTCCAGTGTCTATCTCCGCTTTGCAGGCGGACAGGAAGCCGAGTTTATGCATTCGGATATCGCGGCCGCGCTCAAGCCCAAATGGTACATCCTGGGTGAGCGAGGCGCAATTGTCGGGCACTGGCGGCATGAGACGGTGAAGACGCGCCGCTGGTCGGGCGATTTGATAGAAGAACGCCTGGCTCCCTCCGAAGCTCTACCGGACCTCTCAGTCTTCACACGCGACCTGGGTGGCGCTATTCATGAACAACATCTCATGCTCCCTGAGCCGCCACTTTATGCCTTCCATCGCAATCTGGCCAATCACCTGCATTGTAGCGAACCCTTAGCCGTCCCACCCGAAGAATCGCGGCGCAATATCGCGGTGATGGAGGCGGCAAAACGCTCAGCTGAACGCGAGGGAGAGATTATCGAGCTAGCGTGCTGATCAGCAAGACCGCAAGGTTGACCTTGCAATATGGGCGCATTTCAGGCATACTGTCTTTATAGACTGATCGCGTGCATATTCTCACACCTACCGCCAATCCTCAATGGCGGGAAAGGAGAAAGCCTGGCAGTATCATTGCTCCTATTGATCCCCCACCATCGCTCGTACACCTTGTACGGCTTTGTAGTGCGTTATCTTTGTTACGTGGCTCTCATTTTCTATTTCTTCTCAAGGAGGAGTTATGGCAACTGACTCAGCGAGGGGCCCCGTTACTGTACGGAGTATGCTCCCCATCCTTGGTGCCAGTACCGTTGGCACCGCCATCGAATGGTATGATTTCTTCTTGTATGGCTTCCTCGCCGCAACCGTCTTTCCGAAAATCTTCTTCCCAACGCTCAGTCCGATCAATGGTATCCTCGCGGCATTCACGACCTACTTTGTGGGTTTTCTTGCACGCCCCATAGGTGGTGCCTTCTTTGGCTGGTTTGGTGATCGCGTTGGGCGTAAATCGACCTTGATTGCGACCCTCTTGCTCATGGGCATCGCCACCGCGTTGATAGGCCTGCTGCCAGGCTATGCACAGATCGGTCTTGCTGCTCCTCTCCTACTCACCATGTTGCGCTTCCTACAAGGCGCAGGTGTGGGTGGTGAATGGGGTGGCTCAGTACTCCTGTCCCAGGAGTATGGTGATGATCGGCGTCGTGGCTTCTGGGCCAGCTGGCCACAGACGGGTGTGCCCGTCGGTTTGGCCCTTGCCGCTCTGGCATTGTTAGGTTTTCGGGCGCTCTTCCCAGGTGCCGCCTTCGACAGCATTGGGTGGCGTATTCCCTTGTTGTTGAGTCTCGTGTTGCTTCTCGTTGGTCTCTACATCCGTTTGCGCATCCTGGAGACCCCTTCCTTCGCAAAATTAAAACAGGAAAACAGAATCGCTCGTGATCCATTGCTGGATGTGATACGCTACAACTGGCGCGAGATTATTCTGTCCGCCCTGTTACGTTCGGCTGAACAGGCTCCCTTCTACATCTTCACCACCTTTATCCTTGCCTATGGCGTGAAGACCCTGGGGTTGCCCCTCAACTTGCTGTACGTGGGCCTCATTGTTACAGCCGTCGTCAGTCTTGTGACGATGCCAACCTTCGGTGCTCTCTCTGACCGCGTTGGGCGCAAACGGTGGTATATGATTGGCACCGTGCTGATGGCACTCTTTGCCTACCCGTACTTCCTGCTTCTGCAAACGAAGAATCCTGTGATCGTCGTCATCGCGATAGTGCTCTCTGTGAGCGTTTGCCACGACTGGATGTATGGGCCACAGGCAGCTCTGATCGCGGAGCGTTTCGGGACCAAGCTGCGCTACAGCGGTGCATCGCTCGGCTATCAACTGGCGTCCATCACCGCCGGTGGACCAGCTCCCATTATCGCGACGATCCTGGTGGCAAACTCAAAAGCCATCCTTGGCCCTGGCGTGCCTACCTACACATTAATCGCCTTCTACATCATTTTCATGGCTGTGGTCTCGTTCATCTCCACTGCCCTCCTGCGGGACTATACAGGCAAGGCCGCTGCTGCGGATGTGGGCGAACCTGCGCTTGCGGTGTCTGGCAACTAAAGAGGCATAGCTCTAGGCTCCGAGAGGTAACCAACTAAAAACCAGCCTGGTCCTCCACAATGGAAGTCGCCAGGCGGGTTTCTTTCTTATATCCTTTTTTACACCGGGACGCGTCGTTTCTTCTCCACCAACGTCTGCATATATTCCTGCCCCCAATCGCGCATCTGGAGCAGGATAGGTTGCAAGCTTGTGCCGAAGTCAGTAAGCGAATATTCGACTTTGGGGGCACTTCGCGGTAGACAAGGCGATCGATGATGCCGTCCTCTTCCAATTCGTGCAATTGCAGTGTGAGCATGCGTTGGGTGACGCCGGGGAGCAGGCGTTGGCAGTTCGCCAAAGCGTTTTTTGCCGGGCAGGAGATGGAATAAGATCACGCTTTTCCATTTGCCGCCGATGGTGATATTGATGTGCTGACATACGAAGACGTCGAGCGACCGGAGCCGCAAGCGGGTGAAGTGCTGGTGCGTGTCCGATCTGCTGGCATTAATCTGGTGGCCTGGGTCTCGCGCGCCTTCCCTGTACCCATCACCACAGGAGCGGCCGAGAAGGAGCAGTGTTTGTATCGAGCAAGAGCTTCCCCCAGCCTCCTCCGCCAGGAGATTGGATCGTCAGCCGGTCCCCAGGCAACGCCCGGAAGTGTACCTTGCCCGGCAACAGTATCTCCCGCCCCTCATGCAGCAAGCGGTTCTCACCGCGCATCCCAGGCTCTCCCCCTTGCAGTCCGTAAGGTGATGTGCTGCGTCGCTCCGTCAGTAGCGTGACATCCGTTGGCACCTCGAAGGTGATCTCTCGTACCAGCCCGTCGCCTCCTCGTGATACACCGTTTCCTCCGGAATGATCACGCAGTCGATACGCCGTAATGCGCATGGGATACGCATATTCGAACGCCTCGACCGGTGTGTTGAGCGTATTACTCATGTGCGTATGCACACCTGAGAGACCGTCGAGTCCGGGCCTGGCTCCCATACCGCCGCCCATCGTCTCATAGTAAGCGAATGGTTGCTGTGTGCGTGGGTCGATGCCGCCGGCCGTAATGTTATTCATCGTGCCCTGGCTCGCTGCCGGAATAACCTCAGGCAGTGCCAGAGATAATGCTCCAAGCACGACGTCAGTAATCCGCTGTGATGTCTCAACATTTCCCTGCGCTACGGCCGCCGGTGGGCGAGCATTGACGACGCTCCCTTCCGGTGCGATAACCGTTACCGGCGCGAATGTCCCATGATTCATAGGCGCATCCTCCGGCATGAGACAACGAACCACGTAGTATGTTGCCGATTTGGCAACCGAGGCAACGGCATTCACGTTGCCGCGTGTTTGTGGCGCGCTGCCTGTGAAGTCAACCGTGAGACTGTCTCCCTGCACTGTGACCCTGGTAGTAATCGGGATGGGTTCTTCACTGAAGCCATCGTTGTCAAGATAATCGGTAAACTCGTAGCATCCATCTGGAATGGCCTCAATCGTCGCCCTGGTGATACGTTCGGCGTAGGCGATCAGTGCATCGATATGTTCCTCCGTGGCCGCGACCCCCCATCTATCGACGAGTTCTTGCATCCGCCGCGCAGCAATGCGGTTGGCAGCAGTCTGTGCGGCCAGGTCGCCACGGCGCTCATGCGGCGTGCGAATGTTACGCAGTATGAGATCGAGCACAACTTGATTCGGTTGACCTGCCTCCCACAGCTTAATCGGCGGAATAATGACTCCTTCCTGGTAAATTTCGCTGGCCATCGGCATCGAGCCGGGTGACATGCCCCCAACGTCAGCATGATGGGCGCGGTTAGCAGCAAAACCGAGCAGGCGTTGTTCTCCTTCCGCCTGCACGTATACCGGTCCAATCATGGTAATGTCTGGGAGATGCGTCCCACCTAAGAAAGGATCATTGAGCGCAATGATATCGCCAGGTGCGAAGTGATCGAAGGTGTTGAGCGCAGACGCGACTGAGTCAGGCATTGAGCCGAGGTGGACTGGGATGTGAGCTGCCTGGGCTATAAGCCTACCCTGACGGTCAAAGATAGCGCAGGAGAAGTCGCGCCTCTCCTTAATGTTCGGTGAGTAGCTACTCCGCGTGAGGACCGCTCCCATTTCTTCGGCAATCGCCGTAAGCGCACTTCTGAACAGTTCCAGACTGATAGGATTTACTTCGCTCATATCACTCCTTTTCGGGCGACCACAAGGGTCCCCACCCAACCCTACACCGCCCCCGCCCCTACAGCGATGATATTGCCAATGGCGTCGATCCGTGCCAGCCAGCCAGGTGGTAGCACTGTGGTTGTATCGTACTGCGTCACGATAGCAGGTCCCGTGAATGTTCCACCCGCCGGAAGTGTCTCTCTTGTATATATCGCCGTATCCTGGGGAGTTGGACCATCCGTCGCGAAAATGACAGATCGAACTGCAACCGGCGTAATCGTTGCCTGTACCATCTCTTCTCTTCGTTCTAAAACCGGCTTGGTCGTTATCCCACGGGCCTTGAGTCGTACATTAACGACTTGAACTCGCTCTTGCGGGTTGTTGTAGCCAAATCTGCGCTCATGGGCTGCATGAAACGCTGTAACTGATTCTGCGACTTCACCTGCGAATGGGACGATGAGTTCGTAGGATTGCCCCACGTAGCGTAGATCGAGAGCACGCTCGATCGTGACGCGCTCAGACGAAAATCCTTCCTCGGCAAGCTCACCATGCCCATGCGCCTCCAACTCGCTGAAGACCTTCTCTACGATCTCTTGCGCTTCCTCTGTGGGAACCATGATGGTGCGCACATAGTCTTTGATGATGTCGGCGGCCAGCATACCAAGGGCTGAAAGCACTCCTGGCGTCGTCGGGATAAGTACCTTCGGAATTTGCAACGCTACTGCCAGTTCGCAGGCATGTAGCGGGCCTGCGCCGCCAAATGCAACCAGTATATAATTGCGCGGATCAAAGCCCCGTTCGACGGAGATGACGCGCATCGCGGCCTCCATGTTGGCGTTCACGATGCGCACAATGCCCAATGCTGCCTCCTCTACACCTGTCCCCAGACGCTGGGCAATACGTGCTACTACATTTCGTGCCTGCACTGGATCCAGTGACATTGCGCCACCAAGGAATGCCTCTGGAAGCAGCCTCCCCAGCACGATGTTCGCATCGGTCACGGTCGGCTCGTTTCCTCCGCGCCCATAGGCGGCTGGTCCAGGGTCAGCGCCAGCCGATCTCGGCCCAACCCGCAATGCTCCACCGGTATCGAACCAGGCGATGCTGCCACCTCCGGCTCCAACGGTATGAATGTCGATCATAGGTAACTTGATAGGATACCCACCGATCTTGCCGTCGGTAGTCTCAGCAATCGCTCCATCGATGAGGGCAACATCGGTCGATGTGCCTCCAATATCAATCGTGATAGCGCGCTTGAAGCCAGATGCCTCAGCGACGAATGCTGCACCGACGACTCCGGCTGCCGGACCCGAGAGAAGGGTGCGGGCAGCCTCTCGCCTGGCTCTTGCACTGGAAATAGAGCCACCATTGGATTGCATGATGCGCAGCCGCGTCTCGTAGGGACCCTCAGCGAAGCTTGCGGAGCGCGTTTCAATTCCTTCGCGTCCGCGGGGTGGGGCGTAGCTCCCCGATTTATCGAGGGAGCCCGATTTATCGAGGGAATCTTCCAGGCGCTTGAGATAGCGGTCTATCAACGGTCCGACGTATGCGTTCAGCACAACCGTACTCGTGCGCTCGTACTCGCGGAACTCTGGTAATACTTCCGACGAGACCGAGACATAAAAACCGGCTGCCCGTGCCGCCTCGGCTACTTTGCGCTCATGGTCGGGATTAGCGAAACTGAACAGGAGACAGATGGCAACTGCTTCGACGTTTGCCGCCTGCATCTGCTCGATTGCCGCCTGAAGTTCCGCCTCATCCAAGGGAATTAGCACCTCGCCACGTTCATTGAGGCGCTCAACCACCTCGACTCGTCGTGAACGAGGCACCAGAGGAGGCTCCTTCTGCACTCTCAGCTCATAGAGCTTGGGACGAGTTTGGCGACCAATCTCAAGCACGTCTCGAAAACCTGCCGTCGTGATCAAACCCGTACGTACCCCTTTGTGTTCGAGCACGGCATTGGTCGCAACCGTCGAGCCATGCACCAGCGAGTGTAGGGGCCGGTTTACCGTGCCCACCGCCGATTTATCGGCCCCCACCCCTACTGTCACGCCAAGGTTGACCAGGCCCTGCAGAATGGCCCGCGAGGGATCATCGGGCGTAGAAAGGACCTTGTGGACACGAATTTCACCCTCCTGGAGCAGGACAAGATCGGTAAATGTACCGCCAGTATCTATGCCAACGAATAGTGCTGTCATCCTAATGTCCCTTCGTCGAGTACACCTGCGGGGGCTGTATCCTTCTGGGTGAAACAAGATGACATTTCACCCACTAGGATGGAGACGCCCTCTGTGATTGCTCTTGCAAGTATTGTACCTGATAAGATACTTCGCTACAAAATGAACCCCACCCAATAGATAGAGGTGGCATCATTTAGCAGAAAGTATTAGAATTACTCTATTGTGGTGTGCGCATATGTACTCCGTAAGAGCAAAGTTCCCAGGGCGGGGGCAAGCCCCAATACA
>WNFB01001920.1_pt1 | contig 17957 bp, 19 predicted proteins | sample 5400501 | NCBI WGS metagenome assembly WNFB01 (sample SAMN13153341, study PRJNA577476) | soil metagenome | isolation source: 200 cm saprolite under Douglas fir tree site 2 hole 1 | place: USA:California | collected 2015-04-18 | reverse complement strand
GTTCCGCCCCTCTGCCAATGCTCGGCCGCAGCAACAGCTGGCCGGAACTCAGTGCTCTGCTGGTAATAATGTATCTTATGTCGGCTCGGCAGACCCTGGTCGCATCCCGTCGCCGAAGGGGTCCAGGCCTCCCGGGAAGGGGCGGAACCAGTCCGCGAACCTGAGGTTGGCCAAGCCCAGCTGCTCCACGCCCGTTTCGTGCCTTCACCAGAAACGGATCAAACAGCCTTGACACCCCGACCGACCTGGCTCTAAGCTTCCTGTGGTTTACGACTAAGCGGTTGAAGCTCAAGAGACTCACTAAGAGGTCATGGGCCGTGCGGAACCAATCGCCCCTGCAGGTTGCGGTTCGCTTGTTCCGTCGCCGGCCGAGGTCCCCCACTGCTGCGCCCGTTCCGCAAGAACCAACGCGCTTGCTCACGGAGAGTTTTTGTCGCAGGGGTCCTCGTTGCCCGACACGGGTCGGCCGCCCCAGCGCTCCCAGTCACTAACGTTCGGATGTTCCTAATCGAGATTCTGCCAGTCGGGCGTCAGTATCGGCATTGACGACCAGACGCATCGGAGAAGGGGGGAATCGCCATGCCTGACGGGACAACGAAAGCCGCAGAGCCCGACCTGTCGCGCACGCATCAGGTCGCCGAGGATCACAAGTGGGTGGAAAACGTCCCGGACCATGGTGGCCGACAGGAGACCCCGGTGTTCACCCGGGCCAAGGGCTTCGTGCATGCCATCATCGCAAGCGGCAAAGCATCCATCCCCTGGGGCCCCCCGCCGCATCAGATGCACCACGGCGGCTCAATCTGGGTGTTCGACGGCGATCTGTGGCGCGTATACCTCAACACCCACGGCAGCGAGTACAGCGGCCAGTTCCTCATCGACCCATCGAAATTGGAGCTGATTCGTCAGGGGGCCGAGGCGCTCGTCAATGCCTTCCCCAAGACACTGGACGAAATGGACCGGCTCAAATATACAGACGGGCGGCGGATCCTCACCACCAAGATCGAGAATGCCCAGACAATCAGCGACTACGTCGACAGCGTTTGGAATTCTCAGGCGCCCATCCCGGCCCCCTACCACACTGGAGTCCTCAGCGCGAAAGCGCAAGGCGCGGGCGAACATCACTACCCGAAGCCCGTCACGGATCTTCAGCACCTCAAGTGGGATGACTTTGTCCTGTGGCACCTCGACCCTGCCGAGGGTACGCCGGTGGCCGTCACCCCGGTGGCACCGAAAGGAAGCGGCGATGGTCGCGTGAAGGTGGAGTTCGCCCAGGAGGGGACCGAGCTGCACAAGCAGCACATGGCTGCCCGGGCGAAGGGTAAAGCCTTGATCCTTTCCGCCGACCATCCGCTCGCAAAGGCCGCATTCGCCAAGCAGACCTGACGCGGGTCTGTCCATGTATTGCTCATGAACGTAGCCAAATCCGAGGAAACCGGAGGCGGCGATTAATGTATGGGATGGGCTACGCCACAGCCCTTACAGGGCAGGGACCCGTGGCGCGAGTCGTTTATGTGAACGCCGCTGGTCACGTCCACGAGCTCAGCATGGCCCGGCGGGAAGTGGCCAGAGCAGAACTTGACGAGAGACCGGAACAATCGCAGTGGGAGGCAGGGCGCGCTGACCTGAGGAGGTGCAGGATGCCGGGATGCCTGTGTCACCTCCACCCGCTGGTCCCTTCGTCTACCAGCTCCGCTTGGTGTGTTGCGTCAGCCCCCTGATCTGGCGCCGCCTCCTAGTCCGCGCCTCCAGCACGATCGCCGACCTCCACACCACCCTCCAACTCGCCTTCGGCTGGAGCGACGAGCACCTGAACCGCTTCGTCGTCCACGGCCGTGAGTACAGCGTTGCCCACCCGGGCGGTCTCTGGTTCCGGGACGACCCGGATGAGGTCCAGCTTGCCGATCTCGGCCTGCGCGTCGGCGAACGGTTCCTCTACGAGCACGACGTCTTCGACGGCTAAGTGCCACGACATACGGGTGGAAGCGATCCTGCCGGTCGGGCGGGGTCGGCGCTCCGGTCTGCACCGGCGGCCGTCGCTCCGCCCCGCCGGAGGGATGCGGCGGGCCGTGGGTCTTCCCGGAGCAGCGCCAGTCCTCGCCGCTCCGGCTCATCGAGCTGCTGGCGGCGCTCCTCGAGGCCGACCCCGACCAACGCGGCGGGGTCCTCGGCGGTCGCTGCGGGGAACTCGAAGAGCTGTGTGGCTGGTTGCGGCTCGATCGTTTCGACCGGAGGGCCGCCAACCGACGACTGGCTGCAGGGGATGGTCGATCGGGCGAGGAGCCCGGCATGAGGATCAGGGTGCAGGTGGTGATCGAAGCAGACGGCGATGTCCCGCCGGCGGTGCACCAGGTGGCGGAGCTTCGGCGCGATGCCCTGCAGGCTGAAACGCTGGGCCTGCAGCTGGCCGAGGCCAAGGAGCTGCTGGCCAGGGTGCAGAATCTCGTCGTCGAGGAGCAGGTCCGGGCCTGCCTTGCCAAGGTCGCCTGCCCGCACTGTGGGCGGCCACGCCGCCACAAGGACGAACGAAGCATCGCGCTGCGCAGCCTGTTCGGCACCCTGCGCCTTCCGAGCCCGCGCTGGCACCACTGCCCCAGAGGACCATGGGCTCGCCGCAAAAAGGGCATGCGAATCGAGGGACATCATGCCGCGGCCCAGTTGCTCGTAGGCGTCGACGCCGAGCTTGCAAACCCATACGATGGCCAACGGTGGGCAACCACCGCCTTGGACCCCTTCCGGGAGCGGGAAACTCAAGCTGGGAGGGGTCCCTCGCGTTCAGTTCAGGACTCCCTCATCCTCACCGACCGACGCGAACGCGCGCCAACGCCTGCCTCTCGATCCTCAATGACCGGTGCCGGACGTGGCCCCTACGTCATCAGCAAGCGCTGCCCGCAACACCGGAGCGCACGACCCCGGAGCTGCTCTACCTCGAGGCGAGGTTCGCCGGGCTGATCGTCGTACGGACTGAGCGCCAACCTCCTGGGCGAGCTCCTGCCGCTCGGACGTTCATTGCATCCCACCTCGGTCCGCCGTCACGTCCAGGCCACGGCGCAGCGCCTGGAGGAGGAGCTGGGACCCGAGCAGGTGATGTTCATCGAGGGCTGCCCCAGGGACTGGGGAGGAGCTGGCGATCCCGGACCTGCCGCTCACGGTCGGCCTCGACGGCGGGTACGTCCATGCCTGCGACCAGCGATCTCGCCGTGAGGGGTGGTTCGACGTGATCGCCGGCAAGTCCATGCCGGCCGACGGAGACGCCAAGTCCTTCGGGTACGTCCAAACGTACGACACCAAGCCGAAGCGCCGGCTTTTCGAGCTCCTCAAGACCCAGGGCATGCAGCCCAACCAGCAGGTCACCTTCCTCACCCACGGCGGCGCCGACGTCCGGGAGCTTCCCCTCTACCTGAACCCCCAGGCCGAGCACCTGATCGACTGGTTCCACATCACCATGGGCCTGACCGTGATGAACCAGATGGCCAGGGGCCTGGAAGGTACGCCCGGGGCCGAGGCGTCGCGCCAGCTCGAGCGCCTCAAGTGGTTCCTCTGGCACGGCCGTGTTCCGTGCCCTGCAGGTGGTCGAAGATCTGGAGATGGACCTCGAGGTCGACGACGCCGCTCCAGGCCGCCGCAAGCTGGTGAAGGCGCTGGGCGAGTTCGGCGGCTACATCGGGGCCAACGCCACCTGGATCCCGAACTACGGGGAGCGCTACCGCTCTGGCGAGGCCATCTCCAACGCCTTCGTAGAGTCGGCGGTCAACCAGGTGGTGAGCAAGCGAATGGTTAAGAAGCAGCAGATGCGCTGGTCGCAGCGAGGCGCCCATCTCCTGCTACAGATCCGAACACGAGTGCTGAATGACGACCTTGCCGGAGACTTCCGCCGCTGGTACCCAGCCTTCATGCCGGCGTCGGAACAGCAGGACGTGGCAGCGTGAACTCCCACAGTTTGTCCCGCTCTCCCGTTGGCGGCGACGAACACGACCTGGTGATCCCCCACCCATGAGATCCAGTCCGGGTACGAGAGGGCCATCCCAAGCGGACGCGGCGCACCGCCTGCCAGGCAGGAACAGCAAGCCGGCCCCGTCCGCGAGCAGGGAGGCGGAACCAATGGGATAGAACAGGATGCCCCCGCGGTCGGGCCACCAGCCGGCGAACAGGATCCTCGCCTCCTCCGAGACGTAGCGCCGCACCGGCGCGCCTCCGCCGGCGGGAATCGTGTACAACTCGGTGCTGCTGATCGGCGGATCCTTCGACGGGAAGGTGAGCACGTAGGCGAGGGTCTGGCCATCGGGCGACCATCCGGCCAGATCCAGTCCCTCGGGCGCTTGGGCAACACGCTGGGCATCGGTCCCAGTGCCGCCAACCCACAGCTCGTGGGCCGAGGCAACGGCGACTCGGGCAGACGTTGGCGACCAGGCGACATTCGTGATCTCCTCGGTCGACTGAAGGCTCATGAGCGTGTGCGCCTGCATGCCGGGGCCCCCCACCGTCACGTAACCACCGAACGCCACCGCCAGCATCTTCGAGTCGGGCGACCAGGCGAACTTGCCCGGCGGCAGACCTGTGAGCTGCGCCGGGCCACCATTTCCGAGGGGTCGCACCCAAAGCTGCGAGCCGCCCTCATCCGGCACCTGCCACGCCACCCACTGGCCGTCGGGTGAGAGCACGCTGCCCCCCGGGAGTGCCTCGAGCGTGCGGCGCTGCCCGTCGATGAGGTAGGTCCCGCCCTGATAGGTGAACACGAGCCGCCCCTGGCCGGCGAAGGCAGCGGGGTCGGCCACGAGACCTGGTGGCAGGCCGGTGGGCGTCGGTGGCCCCTGGCCAGCCCGAAGGGCGCTGGTGGACAGGCTGGCCGGCCTCGGGCCCGTCCCGAGCGGGTGACTCGGGGCCGAACACCCTGCAGCAATCAGCGCCGGGATCAGCGCGGTCACCCATCCGGTTGGAACATGAAGGCACGTGCCCATGATCGACTCGACAGTTCTCGGCCCTCTGGGCCGCTCAGAGGTTGGCAGCGCTGCAGGACACGACCCATGCTCCGCCCGCAATGTCGAGGGCCTGTCATCGTTGCGTAACGGTTCGGCCACGCCCCGCCCGGGGAGCGAGGTCCCGCTCGCCATCAGGATGGCGAGGCCGACGGTCCCAGGAACTGCGAGGCATCGCGAATCCAGGGCTGGGCGCCGAGCCCCCACGTGACCCCACCAGTTCTCGATGAGGCGTCCGCCTGGCACCTGCCCCCGGTCACGGCCCTCGACGGTGAACCGGACGCTGTGGATGGTGGGGAACTCGGTCAGGGTCCAGACGACCGACTGGATGCCGAGCGCCTCCTCGTCGGCCGGGACGTTGGCGCCCAGGACCTCCTGGCTCCAGTCGACCGTCGCCACACCTCCGGAGATCGTCACCGACAGAATGCGCGACGTCCGCGGGAAGGACTCGGAGTGGTCCACGTGCTGGGGCGTGCCGTGCACAAGCTCCTCGAGGGCCGAGGTTGCGACCCGCGGGGTGGAGAGCACCGAGTGGGTCTCCGGCACCAACCGGAGGCCGCCCTCGCTGCCGGCGAGATAGTAAATCTTGACCTCCCGGAAGGTCAGGGCGGGATCGGTGGCGCCCAGCGGGCTCACGCCGGGCTGCCCCGGTGCCGACCCCAGGTCGACGACCGTGGATGGCCCCGAGCCGCAGCCACCCGCGAGCACGGACAGCATGATCGCCGGCAGGATCCGGCGGCAGGCGCGGCGACGAGGACGAAGCATCACGGCTCCCTGCGGCGAGGCAGCGACAGGGTGAACACCGTGCCCCCGCCTGGCCGGCGCTCGACGGTGATGTCGCCTCCATGCAGGCGGGCGTTCTCCCGCGCGATCGCCAGGCCGAGGCCGCTACCGGCGCTGCGGGGCCGCGAGGGATCTGCCTTGTAGAAGCGGTCGAAGACGAACCCGAGGTGCTCGGGGGCGATACCGGGGCCCGCATCCGAGACCACGAGGCGAAGGTCGCCGCCGGCGGCGGTCACGTGAAGCTCAACGGGGGCCAACCCGTGCTCGAAGGCATTGTTCACCAGGTTGCCCAAGATGGCGTCAAGGCGGCGGGGGTCGGCATACGTCCGGAGATCCCCGCCGAGGTGGAGCTCAACCCGGCCTTCCCACCCACGAGCGGCGAGGGCCTGCTTGGCCGCCTCCCCGAGGTCGACCAGCTCCCAGGTGATGACGGCAGCCCCAGCGTCGAGCCGGGAGATCTCCATGAGGTCCTCGACGAGGCGGCGGAGCCGGTGGACCTCGCCGATCAACAGTCCCGCGGCTCTCCGCGTGTCGCCGTCGAGCCTCGGCAGGTCCGCGCCGAGCAGCTCGGCGCTGGTGCACATTGCCGTCAGCGGGGTCCGCAGCTCGTGGGAGACGTCCGACACGAACCGCCGGTGGCTGGCCTCCAGACCGCGCAGGTCGGTGATCGTCGAACCGAGGGCTCGGGCCATCTGGTTGAAGGACCGGGCCAGAGCGGCAAGCTCATCGTTGCCTTCCTCCGCGAGTTCCACGTCCAGCGAGCCTTCCTGAAGCCGCCGTGCTCCCTCGGCCACCTCACGGATCGGCAGCAACATGGGGCCGGCAGCAGCCAGGCCCAGGAGGCCGGAGGCGACCACGAGGAGGCTCGAGACGGCAATCAGCACGGTGCGGAGCTGATGGAGGTCGTGGACGACCCCGCCGAGGGGATAGAAGAAGTAGAGGTTCGGGCCACCCGGCGCCGCCTGCCCGCCGACGACCAGGTAGGGCGCGTGCGCCACCTGGGCACGCACAAGGGCCACGCGTGACCGGGCAACCGGTGCCTGCAGGGCCGCAGGGATCGACGCCGGTGTGATCGTCTCCGACGTCTGGAATGACTGCCCGCCCTGGACACCGACCACGTCGAAGCCCTCGGGGCGGGCGAGCGCCCTCGCGAGAGCCCCCAGGTCGCCGGGATTGGCGAGCACGAGGTTGTCCGCCAGGCGGAGGTTGGCTAAGCTGCTGCGTCGCGCCTCGTCGACCGCCTGGGCGAAGCGGGCCCGCTGGACGATCAGGAACGAGGTGACGGCAAGCGCCGCGCAGGTCGTCGCCGCCACCACCCCGAAGATGAGGACCAGGCGGGGGCGCAGGGGGACCCTGCGCAGTCGGCGGGCAGGGCTCGGCCGCTCCCTGCCCGGCCCGGGGATCATCACCTTGTCCCAGCCACCTCGGGGGCAGCAAGGAGCTTGTAGCCGACACCCCTGACGGTCTGGAGGAGCATCGGGCTGGACGCGTCGTCCTCGATCTTGGTCCGCAGCCGCTGGACGCATGCATCGACCAAGCGGGAGTCGCCAAGGTAGGCGTAGTCCCAGACGGTCTCGAGCAGCAGCGTCCGCGTGAACACCTGCCCCGGCCGCCGGGCGAGTTCGAGCAGCAGCCGCAACTCGGTCGGCGTCAGGTGGAGCTGCCTGCCCGCCTTCGACACGGTCATCCCCGCGGGATCGATCTGGATGTCGCCAACGGAAACCCTCCGCCCCGACGGATCGCCCGCCTGGCGGCGGAGCACGGCCTTCATGCGGGCGAGGAGCACCCGGGTCTCAAAGGGCTTCGCGACGTAGTCGTCGGCCCCCGACTCCAGGCCGACGACCACGTCGATGGGATCCGACCGGGCCGTGAGCATGATGATGGGTACCTGATCCTCCCGCCGGATGACCTGGCATACCTCCACCCCGTCGCGCCCAGGCAACATCAGGTCCAGCAGGATGAGATCGGGTGGGGAGCGCCGCCACTGGGCAAGCGCGTCGTTCCCGGTGGCGGCGGTGTCGACGCGATGGCCCTCCCGCTCGAGCGCCATCGTCAGGGCTTCCCGAACCGAGGGGTCGTCGTCGACGAGCAGGATCGCCGCCATCGACTCCATTGTGGGCGCCACACGTGTCGGACGCTGGGGGTTGCAGGCGGAGGCCGGCCCCTTCATTCCCAACGGAAGCTCACGAGCCTGCTCCCGTTCCTGCAGGTGATCCGGAAGGCCATGTATCCATCTCCGCTCCCGAGCGGAACCCCGGTGCAAGCAAGCGAGCGGACGGCGACGGGCCTGGATCCCGGGACGCCCACGCCGGAGTAGATCGCCCCGTCGTAGTCGTCGACGACATCGATCGCGAGGGAGCAGCTCACGTCCCGAGCCTGCAACTCGGGTTGGCCGCAGGAAATCAGGGTGTGGCGGGTGGGCCGGACGCGTCCCGGAGCGCGAGCAGGGTGGGCGAGGTCGACGACCAGCCGGGGCGGGTTGGCCAGCGTGAAGACCCGGAAGCCGGCCCGCGCGCTCAGCCCGAGACCGAAGCTGACGTAGCCTTCGAAATCGCCGGCGAAACCCACCTGTGTCAGCGTGGGAAAGTTCAGCGTCATCCCGCCCGTCTGGGCGAATGAGGGCCTGCCGTTGTCGTCATGGGCGGCGGTGCCGGTGAAGTCGACCGCCAGAAAGGCACGGCCCAGGAGGGGCAGCTCGTTGCCCCGACCCTGCGTGCGGACCGTCCCGTACCGGACCGTCGCGCCCGGAACGGCGTGGTTGAATTCGAAGACCACGCGGTCGAAGCTCGGGTGCCGGCCCGCCCGCACATCGACGAGCCGGTTCAGTCCGCTGTCGAGCGCAAGCTTGGCCGGGATCCGGACCGGGCCGGTGGAAAGGGCGGACCCAGCGAAGGCGGCGTGGGAAACCGAGATCAATCCGGCGAGCAGGCCGAGGGCGACAGCAGGGATACGGACACGCATGGGGTTCCTCCTCCTTGAAAGGTTCTCTGAGAGAAGGATCCGCCCGCGATGTCACCGGGAGATCGCCGCCTTGTAACCGTTTACCGACAGTCCTTCCGACGGACGTACCCGGGCAGCTCCCGGCGCGCGCGAGGCTTGCCTTCGGCTCGATCGACAAGCATCTGAACCACGTGGTCATCCACGGGCGGGAGTACGGCGGCTGAAGTGGTTCCTCTGGCCCGGCAACGTGTTCCGTGCCCTGCAGGTCGTCGGGAACCTGGAGGTGGACCTGACGTTGACGACTCGGGTCCCGGCCACCGCACGTTGGTGAAGCCGGTCACCGAATTCGGCCGCTATCGAGGCCAACGCCCCGCCCCCCGAACAGCTCCTAACCCCGGTAGAAGCGCATCTCGACGTGGGTGGCAGGCACGATCCCTTCAGCGCTCTGGGCGGTGGCAAAGGGGCTTTCCTTCACCACCGAGGTCAAACGCGCCTTCACCTCGAGGGCGCCTGCCCTGATAAGCGTCTTCACCGGGTCCGTAGCGCTGATCAGCCTGGTGGCCGCGTTGAGCTGATGGGGGCGCCGGTAGTCGTACTCGCTTGCGGGAGCCGGGATGTCCTCGCCGAAGCAGCCGCCGTGGCCGAAGACGTAGTACGAGCCGGCGTCCACCTCGCCGACGGCGTTACCCTCGGCATCGTGTTCTTTCCCGGCCCCGGGCCCGATCCCGGACCGCTCGGCCCCGTTGCCGGGCTGGCCCAGGGTGCAGCGGTGGAGCAGGGAGGGAGTGCCTGATGGGTGAGGTCGAAGAAGGCCCGGGCATGCAGCTCCCGTCGGAGGAGGCATTCGACCAGGTGGACCTGGGTCTTCTGGGCTTGGAGGACGCATACACCGCCGATGTGTGGCGGGCCGATGAGCTGGGCGTGGCCACCCAGCGCGGCAGGGGCACCGTGAGCTTCGCCGGCATTTCCCAGCCCTGGTTGAGGCGGGCTGCCAAAGCCTGGGCCCGCCAGCGCCTGGGCGTCAACTGTGCCTTTGCCAGATTATCGCTGGGGTCCTCGCCCTCACCCGCTTCTCGGAGTTCCTCGGCTCCCGGCAGCCACCGCTGCACCGTCCCGAGGAGATCGACCGGGCACTGATCGTGGCCTACTTGGCCTGGCTCGGCCCCATCCCCCTCGCCGAGTCCAGGAAATCGCTGCTCAAGGTGTTTCTCCGGGCCTTCCTGGATGAGAACCGGCGCTATGGCTGGCTTGCGTCCATCCCACCTGGGGCCGTGATGTACCGCGACGAGGTGTCCGTTCGGCGTCGATCCCTGCCCCGGTTCGTCCCGGAGTTCGTCATGGGCCAGGTCGAGTCCGAGGCCAACCTTGCCCGCCTACGGACTGACTACCGGCACCTGGTGGTGCTGATCGCCGAGACGGGCCTGCGGGCTGCAGATGCTTGCTCACTGGCCTTCGATCCCCTGGTCACCGACAGCTCAGGCTGGCCCTGCCTGCGCTTCAAGAGCTGGAAGATGAAAGCCGAGCACCTCCTCCCCCTTTCCCCCAAAGCTGCAGATGCTGTACGTGCCCAGCAGGCCCGTGTGGAGCAGGTATGTCCGGAGGGGTCGCCCCGGCTGTTCCCGGCATGGCGTGACGCCAGCCTTCCCCAGTGCTACGACACGTTCCGGGCGGCCTTCACCGCCTGGCAGGCCCGCATCGGGCTCCACGACGAGGCCGGGCGCACGGTGCGAATTACTCCTCATCAACTGCGCCACACCTTTGGGACCCGACTGGTGAACCAGGGCGTGCCCCAGCACGTCATCCAGCGCCTCCTGGGCCATGCCAGCCCCGAGATGACCGCCGTTTATGCCCGGCTGCACGACGCCACGGTGCGCAAGGAGTTCGAGCGCTACTGCCAAAGCCGTGTGGACATCGAGGGGCGGCTCCTCGGCTTCGACCCGGAGGCCCTGACGGCCGATGCCGAGTGGGTCAAGCACAACCTGAACAGGGCCGCTGACAGCCTGCCCAACGGCTTCTGCGGCCGGCCGCCGCAGCAGGATTGCCCGCATCCCAATGCGTGCCTCACCTGCCCGGACTTCCAGACGACGGCCCAGTTCCTGCCCGTCCACCGCCAGCAGGCCGAGACCACCCGCACCCTCATCGCCCAAGCCGAGGAGGCCGGGCGGGAGCGCCTCGCGGCCAACCACCGCCGGGTGCTGATCAGCCTGGACAAGATCGTCGCTTCCCTGGAAGCGTTGCGGGCCAAGGGGGACAACGATGCCTGATCGCATCGACGCCCTCCGCGAGGCTGCAGCGGCTCGCCATGCTGCCACCCTGTCCCGGGCCGAGACTGCCCTGGCGGCTCTGGCCCAAGGCCATGAACCGGTCACCTTCCGGCGGTTGGCGGAGGCCGCTCGGGTGTCCCGCTCCTGGCTCTATCGTCAGCCAGAGCTCCGAGCGGCGGTCGAAGGTCTTCGTGGGTCGGCGCTTTCGCGGGAACGGTCACTCGTGCTGCAAAAGCAGGCCACCCTCGATTCTCTCCGCCAGCAGATCCATGCCTACCGGGCGGAGATCGCCCGAGTGCAGGCCGAGAACCGGGTGCTACGGGACCAGCTCGCCCACAAGCTCGGCGCCGCGCGGGCGGCCTCAGTGACGACCCGTTCATGACCTCCGTCGAGGACATGTCCTGAACATGAAACCGGGGTCTGAGCAGCCAAAATGATGAAGCTAGTAAAGAGAAGGCCATTTGCGACTAGGCGGGGCTTTTCCGGCGTCTGGCGCGCGAACTGCGAGCGGCTGCCGGAGACGGCTCCGGCGCCGCACTTCCCCTCACCTTCGCCACCTCATCTCCAGCGCCTCATGTTCTCATGCTCGGCCGACGAACTTGCAGGGATGCTACCCCGGTTGGGAGTCGCCCAGGGCCCGGCCAAGGTGCGAGACAGCCTGCGTCGCCATTGTTGCTTTTCTGAGGTGTGGCGAGGTCGCTTTCAGGTGGGTCATGCTGCCTGAGCGGGCCAGGGTGTCCCGACCCGCGCTTGCCACAACGAGCGCCTTGTATCGGGTTGGCCCGCCCGGGTGCTGGTAAGGCAAGCTGTTCAACAGCAATGAGTTGTGCCCCCGTCAGGCTCCTTTGGAGTGGACGATGGGGGAGTGCCACCAGGCGACTCGCTACAACGGCGTAAGGGACGCATCTTTCTTCCAGGCAGCCGCTCCGCCGGCCTCGGTCGCCACCCCTGCCGGCGCGCATGGCCGAGTTCATCGGGAACGAGGGCCCGCGGTACGCGGCGGAGTTCGCCCGGAGAGCCCACGTGCCGCGACGAGGGTGACAGATGGCCTCGGCAGATCCCCTTGAGACGGCCATTTCTGAGTTCGGATAATCAGAGGGTATCGGACGTCAGCGACGTAGAATCTCGACCATGGTCGAAGCCTCGCAGGGCCTGAGGACCCCCCCACCCCTCGACCGGGAGGCTCTAATGGCTGCGTGCTTCAGCGTGGCCCGGACGACCCTGTGGTCCCAGACCCCAGTCGACGTCGAGGTCATGCAGGCCCTGGCAGGCCAGTTCTTCAAGATCGCCGTGGAGCAGCAGGACCCGAACCTCATTGTCCTGGCGGTGCGCTATCTCGGCGGGGTGCACGCCATCCCCCCGATGCGCGACAACACGCACTGGTTCTTCGCCATGCTGGACGTTCTGGTCGAGCTCGTGCTGGGCAACACTCCGCCGGGGGCGGAGATCGACCCGCTCTTCCGTGCGATCGAAGCTTCGGTCGCTGGGCATCGGGTTGAGTGGGAGGCCTGGAGGGCGGAGCAGGCTCGACGGGCGCGCTATGAGAACGGCGAGGACGCATGAAGACTGAATGCAACTCATTGCATTCGAACCGACATAAGGACAGTTATTAAGGAGAGCTTGGTCACAGGCCAACCGCTTCCCCCCTCATCGGCCTACCGGCTACCGGAGCGGATCGACCACATATGGAATGCCGGCCTGGGGGTGAGTTCCATGAGATGTCGACTACTTCAACAACGAGGATGTCTACGTTCCCACCGGCGGCTCGCTCAGCCTCGGCTTTGACATCCAGATGCAACCGCATCCCTGACCGCCCATGGAGCGTCCACGACCTACCTCGCGTCTCCGGCAAGAACGGAACCGAGGACCTGACGTCCGTCACGCAGGATTCCGCAATGAAGAGAAGAAGAGATGGGAGATGATGTCCGGGTAGGGGGGAACCGATGGCAAAGTGGCGGATGGGACTCGCAGCGCTCACCCTCCTCGTGCTGGGGCTGGTGCCGCCGGCGCTCGCCCAGACGTGGGCCCCCACGTTCGACCTGATCGTGAGCGGGACGATCGTCCAGGTCACACACGACCAGACGTTCGACTATGGTTCTCACCCCCCAGGCGCCAGCATCGCCGCCCAACTCCACAACGGCCCGAATCCCGAGTGCGTGTTCACCGCCACGCGCAGCGACAGCGGAGCCTCCCAGTACCAGGACATCGGGGGGTCGAACGGGTACGACACGACGGGCCACTACACCGACCCGCCTCGGGTCGTTCTCCCGCTTCCCGTCCCCATCGTGTGGTCCTTGACGCTGGCGTGCGGCCAGGCCGGAACCATCAGGGCCACCGTCTCGACGGAGCTTCCGCCACCTCCACCGCCTCCTCCACCGCCGCCACCACCCAGCCCGAGCCCAGCAGCCGGGCCGAGTACGCATGCGATACAACCAGCAACGCCGGCGAGCCCACCCAAACCCACTCCGCTGCCCAAACGCACCCCATCGCCCCTCGGGCAAGTGGGGAGTCGGACAACGGGTCAAGCCTCTCCGGCCCTCTCGCCACTCGTTCCCGTTGCGACACCCCTCGTCGTGGGAGAAGCTCCCACCTCCCTCCCACCCGTAGCCGCTCCCAGCCCGACCATGTCGCCCTCGCCCTCCCCGTCGCGATCAGCCTCGCTCTCCCATCTCGGGGCACCGCGTGGCCCGCGCGGACACGGCCCAAACTTCCTGCGGTTCTTCATCGTCGTGGTTGGATCCGTCGTGCTCCTTATCGCCATCCTGTACGCCTGCGGGCTGCGCTGGGTTCGGGTCGATGAGGAACCGGAAGAGGGCTGATCAGCTACTCGAAGAATCCTCTTGTACTGTCTGCAAAGCCGACGCCATTGTCGTGACATTGGCGCACATTCCTGCTCAGCTATGACCTGGTGGCGCAGGCAGAAACGGGCCGCCCTCGGATAGACCTCGCCTGGGGGGGAAGTGTTGGGTTGCAACGGCACTACGGTGGCCTCCACAGTCGCAGTTCTCCGTCGATCAGCGAGCCCGACGAGGGCTGACCGGGCGCGGCTCCCAGGAACGGGGAAGCGACGGCACCCTAGCCAAGGCGTCGTGCCAGAGAGGCTCGTCGGTTCGCGCCCTCAGAATGCTTTGATCATCGTGCTACAGCGACTAACGTTGCGTAGAAGCAACGGAGCGTCCAGGTCGTCGGACTGTTGCATCCGGGGAGGGTCGCCATGGGAGAGACCGGAGGTTCGGAGTACCTGCTTGCAGCTCAGGTCGGGCGGCTGCTCCATGTGTCGCCGAAGACCGTGTCGCGGTGGGCCAAAGAGGGCAAGCTGCCCTACGTTCGGACCCTTGGCGGGCACCGCCGGTTTCCCGGAGCGACCATGAGGGAGCTGGCCGAGCGACTAGCGGCCGGGTCGATCTCGCCCGAGGCACTCCAGGCACGTTACCCCTGAGCCTCCGCGTTATCCGCGGCCGCCTTCGTTTGCACTCCCGACGACCTCCCGGCACGCCGCGAGCAACTCGGTCGATGCACTCGCCGTGACGGATCCCCACGTCGCCGAGCGGAACTTGCACGAGGCGGGCAGCGCAGAGGACAACCCTTCGGGCCGCGCGCCTCCTCCTCATCGACTTCTGGAATCCCCGGGACGACCCGACGACCGTCGACGTGTAATTCGTGCCTGACTGGTTTTCCGCCCGGATGTCGCTTGTTGCCTCCCTCCAGTCGTCCGGGCGGTCGACCGGGCCCGCGAAGAGGTCCCCGGAGGGCTCGGCCCCGGACGGCGGCAAGGGGATCGGCTGGCCCGGATCAGTGGTCGGGCCCGGTTGCGCCACCGTCACTCCCCGCCCGGCTGGGGCCCAGCGCCTGGACGTCCGCCAACGTGATGGAGCCCGATGCGACGGCATAGTGGGCCAGGCGGTCCTTGGCCTGGGGTCCCTCCACGCCGGGCACCCCCTGCTCCATCAGTCGGCCTCGCAGCTCGTCGAGCTTGTTGCGCAGGGTGTGGGAGACCCCCAACCGCCGGGCTGCCTCCTCGTAGCTGGCAGGCTCTCGGGCTCCCCGGCCCACGAGGAGCGGCCCGCAGATCGCGGCCAGGAGCCGGCGCTCGTGTGCCGCCAGCACCAGCGCCGGTTCGGTGGCGGCGGTCCTCGGGCTCGGCTTGGACTCCTCCTCGAGCGGGGCCGCGCCCGGCAGCTCCACCGTCACGCGGTAGTTGCGGCGGTGCCCCTCGAGCACGACCTCGATGCGAGCATCCGCCAGCGAGATCATGTCCCCGCGCCGAAGCAGGTACACCACTCCCTCCTGAGGCCGGACGAGCAGCGGCCGGGTGGCCGATGGTTGCCGACCCACGGGCGGTCGTTGCCATAGGTCAGGGTGGCCGCCTGCCGGGAGACGCCAAGGTTCTCAGGACCGGGCGTCGCGGCTCCGACGCGGATGTCGCACGTCGACCGTCGGCCAACCGTCAGCGACCCGCCGTCGGGCAGTTCCGAGCGGGCCTGGCCGAGACGGACCCAGGCCACGTTCTCGAAGAACCCTCCCGACATCCCCACCGCCACAATTCGACTGCAGCCGTCACCTAGGGTCGCGCTGGTCTCCGCCCAAGTCGAGGGGCACCGCCGCCCCCTCTTTGGGGCTCGTCCGCACGTAGGCGAGGCCGTCGTTCGGGCAGGGGTGCCTCTGGAAGGAAGACCGGTCCTCACCCAACATCGTCGTGGTGAGAGCAGGCGGGAGGGAACGTGGGCCACAACCAGATCGGAATGGTTGGAGATCGATTCCGACGATTGACGCCAGCATCCAGGCCTTTCCCAGCAGTGGCCAGAAGGGATACCGCGGTCGATGAGAGCCAGCTTGGCCGTTAGGAGGACGTGGAGATTGGCGGCGCGCACGGCCGCGGGCCGGCGCCTGAAGAGACACGTCAAGCTCCTGGCGTGGCTCCTGCCGGTCGTCCTGCTGCTCTCTCTTGTGGCCTTCGCCGCCGCAGGGCTGCCGGCCCCGACGGTGAGCGGCGGCATCATCGCTCAGGACACGTTTGCGGGACGCACGGTATCGAACGGCTGGGGCAGCGCCAGCGACGGGCAGGCCTGGACGCTCCAGGCAGGCAGCAGCTCCGAGTTGTCGGTGTCGGGGAACGAGGCAACCATCTCCGGGACAGGCTCCAGCTCCGCCGCCTACTCCACCCTGGAGTCGGCGACGGCGTCCGAGGTTGAAGGGCTGGTGCGGTTCTCGACCGGGGACGTCGGCGCCGACGACGCGAGGGTGATCCTGCGGTTCGTGGATGCGAGCGACTTCTACGCCGCCGGACTGGCCTCGCCCAACAACACCCCGGAGCTCGACGTCTACCGCAACGGCGGGGGCAACCTGAGCGCCCTCGCCCAGATTCCCTTCGCCGCCGCCAACAACACCGCCTACTGGGAGCGGGCACGGGTCCAGACACAGGGGAGCACGGCGGTGATCTCGGTGCGGATCTGGCAGGACGGATCGCCGGAGCCATCGACGTGGCAGGTCACCGCCACCGACCCCGCTCCCCTCGCCTCGGGCAAGGTCGGCCTCGACGGCTGGGACGGAGGCGCCGGATGGAGCATGGACCACTTCGCCGCCGGCGACCTCACCCTGTCCGGCCCAACGCCGAGCCCGACACCCTCCCCCACGCCCACCCCGACCCCGTCCCCGTCGCCCACGGGGGTCCCGGGAACGCCGTCGGCCACGGTCATCCCCGGGTTCATGATCCAGTCATCCGCAGCGGTGGCCGATGGCGGGGGCGCCATCTCCACGCCGGGGTTCTCGACGAGCGGGTGGTACCCGGTGGCGGCTCGCTCCACGGTGTTCGCTGGGCTGCTGGCGAACCACAGGTATCCCGACCCCTTCTTCTCCACGAACCTGCAGTCGGTCAACGCCGGCGACTTCCAGGTGCCGTGGTGGTACCGCTCCGACTTCACGCTCGATTCCTCCGGCGGCCTCAACACCTTCCTGGAGGTGAGCGGGGTGATCTCGGCCGCGGATGTGTGGGTCAACGGCACCGAGGTCGCCACGGCGAGCCAGGTCTCCGGCGCCTTCACCGACCACGAGCTCAACCTGACCCCGCTGGTACATCCCGGCACGAACACCGTCGCCTTCGAGGTCCATCCGAACGATCCCCAACGCGACCTCACGATGAGCTGGATCGACTGGAACCCCCCGCCGCCGGACAACAACATGGGCATCTTCAGAGACGTCGTGGTGCGCCGGAGCGCCGCCGTGGCGCTGCGATCCGCCCACGTGCTGACCAAGGTGTCGCTACCCTCGCTCAACCGGGCCGACCTCACCGTGAAGGTCGACGTCCGCAACGACTCGGCCGCCCCCGTGAACGCCGTGGTGACGGGGTCCATCGGAGCGGCCTCCTTCTCGCAGGGGGCCTCGCTCGCCGGGGGGGCCACCCGGACGCTGACCTTCGACCCGGCCAGCATCCCCCAGCTCTCGCTTGCCAACCCGCAGATCTGGTGGCCGGCCGGCATGGGATCCCAGCCCCTGTACGACCTGACCGTGACCGCAACCGTCTCCTCTGCGACCTCGGACCTCGCCCACGAGCGCTTCGGGATCCGCGACGTCTCGGCACCGGTCGGATCCGACGGGATCCGCCGCTACCTCATCAACGGGCACCCCCTGCCGATCCGGGGCGCCGGGTGGGCCCCGGACCTGTTCCTGCGGTCGGATCCCAGCATCCTCGGCGACAAGATGCGCTACGCGCTGGACCTCGGCCTCAATGCCATCCGCCTCGAGGGGCACCTGGAGACGAATGAGTTCTACGACCTGGCCGACGCGTACGGCATCCTCGCGCTGCCCGGCTGGGAGTGCTGCAGCAAGTGGCAGAAGGACGGGAGCTGGACCGGCGCCGACCAGGCCATCGCCGCCGCTTCCATGGCGAGCGAGGCACGGGACCTGCGGGACCACCCCAGCGTGATCTCCTTTCTGATCGGCAGCGACGCCGCCCCCTCCGCCTCGACGGAGCAGCTCTACCTCAGCGCCCTCAACGTCG
>WNFB01001954.1_pt1 | contig 17963 bp, 16 predicted proteins | sample 5400501 | NCBI WGS metagenome assembly WNFB01 (sample SAMN13153341, study PRJNA577476) | soil metagenome | isolation source: 200 cm saprolite under Douglas fir tree site 2 hole 1 | place: USA:California | collected 2015-04-18 | reverse complement strand
AGAAATCCATCGGCGACTACCTGCGAGATGCCGCCAACTCTGAGGCGACCTTAGCCAATCTGGGTCTGCAGCGTCTCGTGATTGTGCCTACTATTCTTACCGTGCTGATCGGCGCGCTGGCGCTGATACCCGGTATCCTAACGGAGGAGCAGAAGAAAACGCTCTGGCACGGTAGAAACGATGCGCCTACCGTCCCGTCCCGACACGATCCGCCGACCGCAACGCCAACTCCGTCGAAGTGAGGTCGCCGATAATAGTCCTAATATGATCCGCGTCATACTCCCGCCACATCTGCGAAACCTGGCCCACGTCGGCAGCGAGCTGATGCTCGAGGTCGACGGTCAGGTCACGCAGCGCTCGGTCCTCGACGCGCTCGAGGCCCGCTATCCCATGCTGCGCGGCACCATCCGCGACCACGACACGCAACAGCGTCGGCCCTTCTTGCGCTTCTTCGCCTGTGAGGAGGATCTGTCCCACGAGCCGCCGGACGCCCCACTGCCCGATGCTGTCGCGTCCGGAAAGGAGCCCTTTATCGTCATCGGGGCCATTGCCGGAGGGTAGCACTAGTGCGTGAGTGCGGGTCAGCGGATGCGTTGCGTGGTTTGGAGAGACGGGTCGAGTTTTCACCAAGGAGTAAAATGAACACATGACAGAAGAGGTTTCCGATCTGCTGAAAAAGGCGTTAGCCCTGCCGGCCGAGGCGCGGGCCGCGCTTGCTGGCTCGCTTCTGGAGAGCCTGGAGGATACCGTGGACGCGTCCGCCGAGGAGGCGTGGAGCCAAGAGATTGCTCGTCGTATTGAGGAACTGGATTCCGGTAAGGTGAAACCCATTCCCTGGGCGGAGGCTCGGCGGCAAATCTCAGCCATCCTCAATGGCCGCTAAGCCGCACGCAAACCGACACTTAACAAATATTTCCAAAAAAAATAACGAGCCTGTCGATCTCGCTGCCCCTCATTCGACGTCTAAGTAGAGCTAGGATCCAGACCAGTCGAGGCCATCCGGCGGCCCAGCTCCAAACCCAAAACTAAAAGGAGTCATTATTTATGCGATGCATGATCCTGATCAAAGCCAACAAGGAAACAGAGGCGGGCGTTCTCCCCGACGAGAAGCTCCTGACCGAAATGGGGAAGTACAACGAAGAGCTGGTGAAAGCCGGCATAATGCTCGCGGGCGAAGGGCTTCACCCGAGCTCGAAGGGCGCGCGCGTCAAGTTCTCGGGAGGGAAGCGGACCGTGATCGACGGGCCCTTCACCGAGACCAAGGAGCTGATCGCCGGCTTCTGGCTATGGCAGGTGAGGTCGCTGGAAGAAGCGATCGAGTGGGTCAAGCGCTGTCCCAATCCCACTGGCGTGGGCCGAGATCGAGATTCGCCAGGTGTTCGAGGCGGAAGACTTCGGTGCCGAGTTCACGCCCGAGCTCAGGGAGCAGGAGGAGCGCCTGCGCGCGCAGATCGAGAAACAAAAGGCGTCTTGACGCCGTATTCGCGGCACGCGAGGGTGAGAGGGGCCCCACTCTCGTCGTTCCGCTTTTTTTGGAACGACAGGCTGGGACGCACTCTTTATTTTCTGATGGATGCCCCGATTCCCACTAGATTGTATTTCCATTGTACGTACACAATTGCCACTATAGACTCGGCGGTACAAAATGTTCCACGTGGAACACTAGAAAAATCCCCGCTAGGCGGCGGTTTATTTGAACTGCGGATCTCGCGCCCGGGTAATAGTTGTTGCACATTCTAAGGCAAGCTGTTCGGGCTTAGGTGCAGCATCGTCTCTCAAATTAAGGGTCGGCACAGCTTGGAAATTCCCTAATTTTTGTGACACCTGGCTACTCAGGTTGAATCCACAGGAGATGGCCCGCAACCCCCATTGCGGCTAAGCTCTCGTTCTGGCTCGGTAGGCGGAACACTCTCAGTTCCCCTCCGCCGCGCACAAGAAGGCCCCCGATTGGGGGTTCAGCCAGGGTACGTGGAAGACAGCGCACATCCTGGGCAAGATACAATTGCCCATCGTGCTTTGCTGACGAGGTTAGTTCCAATATACGTTCGGAACCAATGAATGAACGTAAAGACCAGACCGGCTCTCCTACTATTCTCAGGCGGGATGTTTCTGATACACCTACTGTTTTTCTGGAGCGTCAGGGATCTTATAGCAAAGGGATACGGAGACTTTACCATCTTCTACACTGCAGGCAAGATCGTCCGAAGCAATCTTGGAAACCAGCTGTACGACAACAGCACGCAGTACAAATTTCAGCAGGAGTTCGCTTCCGGGGTCCGGATACGCCAAGGTCCGTTGCCCTACAATCACCCGCCGTTTGAAGCCCTCATATTCGTCCCTTTTAGCTACTGCTCTTACATCACTTCTTATGTGCTTTGGACGCTGTTAAATCTCCTGTTGCTTATCGCCCTGCCGTTTCTGCTGCGGCCATATGTCCCGCTCTTGCAGTGTGCTCCGGTGGCCTTCTGGCTGTTCGTCTCGCTGGCGTTCTTTGGTGTGTTTATTGCTTTGTTGCAGGGCCAGGACGTCATTCTTCTCCTCTTGCTGCTCACATTGGCTTTCGTCGCGCTCAAGAAGAACGCCGAGTTTGCAGCCGGTTGCTGGCTCGGACTGGGGCTTTTCCGGTTTCACCTCGTTTTACCTCTCGTTCTGGTCCTATTGCTGCACAAGAGACGGAAGGCAGTGCTGGGTTTTGCGTTGGTTGCGCTTGGTCTCGGACTGATTTCAATTGCTGTGATTGGGTGGAAAGGAGCGGCGACCTACCCGCTGTACATCTGGAATGCGGAAAACGCGCTGGAGCATGGGTCCACGATAGTTTCTGACATGCCGAATCTTCGCGGCCTCGTGGACTCAATCGGGACCGCGCGAATCTCGAAAGGCGTAGCCAATGGGATAGTTGCAGTTGCCTCGATTGCTCTGGTTCTTCTCGCTTCCTTCAAGTGGAACCTCGCGAGCACCGGGATGGTGTTCGATCTAGGATTTTCCCTGTGTCTCGTCGTCACTGTCCTCGTGAGCTATCACGCCCTCGCACACGATCTGAGCTTGCTCTTGTTACCGGTCTACCTGTTGGCGAATCATTTCCGGATAACTGAGCCGCGCGGTTGGACGCGACTCGCGGTGCTCGGACCGATTGTTGTATTATTTTTCAGTCCCTTACAGATGGTTCTCTGGTTTCGCCAGGGTGAATTCAACCTTCTCGCGCTGGTGTTGCTGGTTTGGGTGTGTGGAATCGCGCGTGAGATTTCGGATCAAGAAGTAATATCACCGAAAAATACCGCAGCTTTAGACTCCGTCCAGAGATGAGCCATGAAATCCTCGACACTCAAATCCTTCCTCGTCCTCTATTTGGTTGGTGTAGTGTCGATCTACGCGCTGGTTTTCTGGAAATCCGCGAAACTGGTCCAGAAGGGGTATCCAGACTTCGCAATCTATTACTGCGCGGGAACCGTTGTCCGACAGGGGTTGGGGCACCATTTATACGATGACACCATGCAGTTCAAGGTTGAGCAACAGTTTGCCTCGGATGTGCCACTCTTTCGCGGTCCGCTACCTTATACGCATCCACCTTTTGAAGCCCTGATTTTTGTACCCTTCAGCTACTTTCCCTACCCGGAAGCCTACGTTCTTTGGGATCTGCTGAACGTGATGCTGTTGGTCGCCATACCATTCCTCCTCCGCCCGCATCTTTCCCACCTTGAAGGCTACTCTCCGCTACTGTGGATCCTTGCAAGCCTTGCCTTTTTCCCGATCTTTTTTACCCTATTGCAGGGCCAGGATGCCATCCTGCTCTTGTTTCTTTACACTCTCGCCTTCGTGTGTCTGAAGAAGAACCAGTGCGCCAGTGCAGGAGCCTGGATCGCGCTCGGCCTATTCAAGTTCCACCTTATTCTGCCGTTTCTCTTTCTGTTGCTGGTTCAGAAAAGAAAAAGGGTGTTGTACGGCTTTGTGCCGGTTGCCATTGCACTGGCATTGCTGTCAGTCGCTTTGGCCGGTACGAAAGCGATAATGGCCTATCCGAGGTTCGTATTGCATTTGGAGGACACTATGGCAGGAAGTGAAATGGTGCCTGCTGGCATGCCAAGCTTACGCGGCCTGATGTACATTTTCTTTCCTGCAGGGGCTTATGTTGCCCCAGTGCTCTTGCTTTCGATTGGACTACTTCTTTTCACGGGGTGGAAATGCCGCGGCGTTGTCAATGCTGACCTTTTCGATTTGAAGTTCTCTCTTGCTTTGGTTTGTACCGCGCTCGTCGGCTACCACGTCGTCAGCTATGACCTGAGTATGCTGATGTTGCCCGTGTTCGTGCTCACCAATTATTTGCTGGCAGAAAACAGGTTCCGTCAATGGCCTGGTGTGCTGGTGGTTTTCGGTATCACCGTACTATTCTTCCCACCCCTGCAGCTATTCCTGTCGATGCGGTACAAGCGCTTTGCTCTGATGGGCTGCGTGCTTGTGCTGTGGGTATACGCAATTGCCAGAGAACTCTCACTAAGAACTGGTTCGGAGGTTGCCTTGGAAGGCGCATCCCTCTCTGCCTGACTTATGTTACTTACAGAGCTCGCTGTGCTGCTTTTGTGATCGACTCAGCACAACCACCAACATGGGTAAATACATACACAAAACCGCCCACCTTCCCACCTGTGTGAAGCTGTGCGGAATGTGATACCAGCGCCAGATGCCTGCTCCCCAACTGAAGAATACGGTCGCCAGGATTTCACGCCGCGATTTTGGAATCAGCCAGAGAATGAATGCATCGAAGAACCAGCGTTGCGGCATCAGGGCGGTAAGCAAGAGCAAAAGCGCATCACGATCTCGATAGCGGATCAGCGCCAGCAGGATCAACGGACCGGGTAAAACGAATATTGGGATGAAGTGCTCATAGTAGCCGAACTGATGCAGCCACAGAATCGGCCATTTTGGCACCACGACCAGACTCAATACGCCAAGTGTCATGCACGCCAGCACGCCGCGCCGGCTCATGTGAGTTAGGAACACTGGCAATCCGATTTGCGGCTTTGCCATGGTTGCTACCAGCAGGAGGGGAAAGAAGGCACTGGCCGCGACCAGCGGCGACCATTGTGCGGTTAGAATTGCTGCCCAGTAGGGATAAGCCAGGAAAATTAATAATCGATGATAACCATTCCGCGTTAGCCCAAACGCGAGCAGGGCCGAACTGATTCCCATAAATAGTCCCGCGGCTAACTCCGGCAACATGCGCACGAACGGCAGGCCAAAAAATGCCGCCGTTAGCGGATACTGCTCAAGCGGGGTGTCATAGGGATTGCGTCGAGCCAGTAGGTACCGCGCTGCCCGAATCGTCCACGCGAAATCGGCGGCGCCTTGGCGAACATGCGTTAGCAAGAACCAGCAGAAGGCACCGCTGGACACCCCGATCACCACTGAAATCGCAATCCGCGATCGCATAAAGTTTCCGCCGCATAAGTTGTAACATGGGCCGTTACATAGGGGGTGTATTTGAGTGCGTATGACTCTGAAACCAAACACTACAACTTGTCATCTTGAGGGCTTCAGCCGTCGAGGAATCTGCAATTACAGCGCAGGAGTAAATGCACATTCCTCGGGGGACGAATCCCGGCCCGGAAAGACTTGCTACAAAATTTCTGAGGATGTCCAGTCCACATCGAATCGGAATTTTGCGCGATAAGCCCCAACTCGCCCTTGTCCTTTCGCTGTTATTGGCGGTGAGTACGTGGTTTTATGTTCAGCGAGTACTAGTCCCGCATCAGGTGGCGGAGGCAGCCGCCCACGGTCGCCCGCGTGGCAATCTGTCCGATCTCTACCCTCGCTGGCTTGGCGCGCGAGAACTGCTCCTGCATCACCGCGATCCATATAGTGCCGAAGTCACGCGCGAGATTCAGATTGGCTATTATGGGCGTCCGCTCGATCCCACTCGCCCCGCTGATCCTAAGGACCAACAGGGTTTCGCCTATCCCGCCTACGTGATTTTTCTGCTGGCGCCGATCGTTCATCTTCCGTTTGAGATCGTTCAGGTCGGCTTCCGCTACCTGCTCTGGTTACTGACTGCGGCCAGCGTTTGTCTATGGCTGCGATTCTTGAAATGGCGACCGCCAGCCTCGTTGTTGGGAATCTTATTCATATTGACCATGAGCAGTTTTCCTGCGGTGCAGGGATTCAAGCTCCAGCAGTTGAGCCTGCTGGTGGCAGCTATGATCGCTGCCAGCGCAGCCCTTCTCGTCAGCGCACACATGTTCCTGGCCGGCTGCCTGCTCGCCTTGGCCACAATCAAGCCGCAACTGGCGGTGCTGCCCGCAGCATGGCTATTACTCTGGAGCGGGAGCAACTGGCGCGAACGGCAGCGCCTGGTCTGGGGATTCACTGTCACTATGGCGCTGCTGATTGGGGGCGCTGAATACGTTCTGCCAGGCTGGATCGGCCGCTTTCGTGCAGCAATGATTGCTTACCGCCAGTACACTGGCGGAAACTCACTTGCCGATGTATTGCTTACCGCCAGGTGGGGAACTCTGCTTATCGCGCTTGCGCTTCTCGGCCTGGGCGTAGTGTGCTGGCGATTACGTAGCTACCCAGCAGATTCGGCCGAGTTCTCTCTGGCGTTCTCGCTGGTACTGGCCGTGACCCTGCTGGTCATCCCTATGATGGCGCCTTACAACCAGGTGCTGCTGTTGCCGGGTATCTTTCTCATTATTCGCTCGGGTAAGGCGCTGTGGAGGCGAAACTCATTTATACGTTTCGTGTGCGCGCTCGCCATTGTGCTCGTGTTCTGGCCGTGGGTAACCGAATTCGGATTGATTTTATGCGCTCTCGTAGTGCCACCTACGTCATTGCAGCAGGCGTGGGCCGTCCCGCTCTATACGAGTCTTGGCATTCCGCCGATCATTGCGGGATTGCTGGTGCTGTTGCTGGAGAAAGAAGCGGCTAGGACAAAGCTTCGCTAGAGCGTGATCGCTTTTGACGCGGGCTTGCATTGCCTGCAGACACGCGTTAGGCTTCTCCAACACTTGCGCTTTTAGTTCGGAGGACAGATGACTCTCAAGATTGAGACGCGTACGGCGGATGGGATAACCGTTGTGTCGTGCAACGGGCGCATTGTATTCGGCGAAGAAGCCACCGCGCTGCGCGACACATTAAAGAAGCTGCTCGGCTCGACAAAGCGCATCCTGCTAAACCTAGCAGGGGTGACCTATATCGATAGTGGCGGGTTGGGCACGCTGGTGGGTGTTTACTCATCAGCGCGCTCGGCCGGTGCAGATATTAAGCTTATCGGGCTCGGGCAACGACTCCGCGATGTCCTGCAGATTACGAAGCTCGCCACAGTCTTCGAAGTCTACGATAACGAGCAGCAGGCGCTTGCTGCATTTCAGCGTGGTGCGGCGTAAACGGGAACACGGCGGGTTCGCTCGGCGGAAGTTATAATCGGGCTTGGGTCAGGCAACAGTTGCTGCCTCTTCCAGTCGGCTCTTAATCCTTTTCTCAGCACTTTTATTCTCGGCAGACAAGGAGACCAAACCGCTCCATATGGCGTTTCAGCCCATCCCCGGCCCAGCTTCCGAGCCCGGCTCGGTAGCGTTTCCCTCGCTTGTGTATGTGCAGGGCAATGATCAGCGCTCCATCACTTTAGACCACACTCCTTTCACCGTGGGGAGAAAGGTTGATAAGGATCTGGTGGTTCCCGATCCTCGCGTTTCGCGCGACCACGCACTCATCCTTTCTGAAGACGGCGAGTTCTACGTTGTCGACCAGGGCAGTAAACATGGCACTTTCGTAAATGGTGAGCGAGTTCAGCGCCAGAAATTGCAGCGCAATGATCGGTTGGAATTCGGTGTGCGCGACGTGGCTTACATCATTTTCCACCCCATGCACGCCACCTCGAACACCGCGCGCGAATTCCTAAGCCAGATTTCCGGGATTCACATATCAACCGAAACCACTGACCTGGAAAAGCTGACTCTCTTCCTCGAGGCCGCCCGCAAACTGAACACGGTCGGTGTACTGGACGAGATCCTGGTGACATTGATCGACGTCACGCTCAAATTGACGCGTGCCGAGCGCGGGTACATTTTTCTCAAAGACGAACAAGGGAAATTGCACCTGGGCGCGGGACGGAACTATAAGGGCGAGCCTCTCCTGGACGATAAGACCATCTCGCATTCCACCCTGGACGAGGCATTGAGGGCAAACTCAGAGTTTCTCATCACCGATACCAGCCAGTCACTCGATCTGGCTGGCCGCCAGAGTATCGTGGCCTTCGATCTGCGTACCGTCATCTGCATTCCGCTACGCAAACCGCAGGTCCAGACCACACGCGGCACAGAAGTCCCATTAGCGACGCCGCCCACTGCGGAACTCCTGGGCGCGCTGTATGTGGATTCTCGTTTCGCGTCCCGCGACATTACCAGTGTCAGTAACGATATCCTGCGCGCCATCGCAACTGAGGCTGCTTCTCTGATCGAGAATGCCCGCTTGGTGCAGGCCGAAGAAGCTGCGCGACGTTATCAGCAAGAGCTTTCCATCGCTGCGTCTATCCAGCAAAAGTTGATGGCAGTGACTATTCCGGAAGTACCATTCGCCAAGCTCCGTGGTCGAAATCTCTCCTGCAAGGAGATCGGTGGAGACTTCTTCGACGCCGTGAATACTGACGATGGATTGGCCGTCGTCCTGGCCGACGTCAGCGGCAAAGGAGTTTCCGCGGCCCTGCTGGCTAACACGCTTCAGGGCATGATCTATTCCCAGCTCACCGCCGGCATGCCCCTGCCGGAGATTGTGGCCGCGGCCAACCGATTTTTCACTCATAAACATATCGGAGAAAAATACGCGACCCTGATCATTGCCAGAATCCGCCGCGATGGTGAACTGGAATATGTGAACTGCGGACACATTCCTCCACTGCTGGTTTGCAACCAGGAAGTGATCCGTCCAGCGCACGGCAACTTGCCGGTTGGCTTGCTTGCGGATGCCACCTACGAGAGTGACCGCTGCAGTTTGCACCCGGGTGATCGTCTGGTTTTAGTCACGGATGGGGTGACCGAAGCCGAGAACGCCCGGGGCGACTTCTTTGAAGATTCGCGTTTAGAAGCCGTGGTGGCGAAGAGTTCCACACTCGAAGATATTTTTTCCGCCGTGGCCAACTTCTGCGGCGGCACGCCGCTTAACGATGACTGCACGGTGGTGGAACTACTCTACACGGGTTAGCCAAAGACTACCTTGCCCTCAATGCGGACTTTGTGGTCGTCTCTCACTTGCCTCTTATAGACCATGCAGGAACATGGCGCCCACGCCTATGCGGCCGAGGCAACCTCGGCAAGCAAGAATATTTAGAAAATGGAATCCGACCTGAAGTATGCTTTAGCCCCAAATGAACTTCACTATCCTCGATTGGTCTGCGATCGTCGCTTATCTCGCGATCACCCTGTTCCTCGGTCTTTATTTCCGCGGACGCTCCAGCAAGAGCGTGGATGACTACTTCGTCTCCGGCCGCAACGTCTCGTGGTGGCTGGCGGGCACGTCCATGGTCGCTACCACGTTTGCCGCCGATACGCCGCTGGTCGTCACTGGCCTTGTGTACACCCAGGGCGTTGCCGGGAACTGGCTGTGGTGGGCGTTCCTGCTTTCGGGCATGATGACGGTGTTCCTCTTCGCCCGTCTCTGGCGCCGCTCCGGCCTGCTCACGGATGTGCAGTTCGCCGAGATGCGCTACTCCGGCAAGCCTGCGGCGTTTCTGCGCGGCTTCCGCGCCGTCTACCTCGGCCTGCTGATGAACTGCCTAATTCTCGGCTGGGTGACCAAAGCGATGACCAGCATCGTGGCGACCACGCTCGGCGTCAGCGACCACAGTGCGCTGGCGATCTGCGTGTTCTTTCTGATTCCGTTTACCGGGCTCTATGTGGCTTTAGGCGGCTTGTGGGGCGTGCTCTGGACCGATCTGTTCCAATTCGCCCTAAAAATGGCAATTGTGATCGGGGTAGCGTGGTACGCGGTCTCCGCGGCTGGAGGTATGAGCGCCATGCTGGGCAAGCTGGCCGCTATGCGGGTCGCTGCCGGACCCAATGCCGGAGACGCCACCTCCTTCTTCCCTGATTTTTCGCGACCGCTCACTTCCGAAGCGTTGTGGACCTTACCGGCCTTAACTTTTTTGGTAAACCTAGGCGTGCAGTGGTGGGCTTTCTGGTATCCGGGAGCGGAGCCGGGTGGAGGCGGCTACATCGCGCAGCGGATCTTCAGTTCCCGCGATGAACGCCATGGGCTGCTCTCCGTACTCTGGTTCAACATCGCGCACTATGCTCTGCGTCCATGGCCTTGGATCTTGACGGCACTTGCAGCCATTGTGCTTTACCCGCATTTGGAGCACCCGGAAACTGGTTACATGCTCATCGTCACACGATACGTGCCGCCCGCGCTGCGCGGAATCGTGGTCGCGGGATTCATGGCCGCGTTCATGTCGACCATCGCGACTCAACTGAATTGGGGCGCGTCGTATCTGGTCGCCGACTTTTATCGCCGGTTCATCAAGCGTGACGCCGACGAAAAGCACTATGTCCGGATCTCCCGCCTGGCCACGGTTATGCTGGTCATCGCGTCGGCGTACGTGTCAGCTCAACTGGCCTCGATTCGCTCTGGATGGGAATTTGTATTGGAGGTGGGCGCGGGCACCGGCGGCGTCTACTTGCTGCGTTGGTATTGGTGGCGGATTAATGCGTGGAGCGAAATCTCCGCCATGGCGACAGCCATGCTGGCGACGGTATTTTTTGTTGTGGTTACGCCCTTCTCCGGGACTAGTCCCATGGTGTTCGCTAAGACGGCGTTAACCACGACGGCAGTCACCACGCTGGTCTGGGTTGTCGTTACGCTTGTAACCGGACCGGAGCCCGAGCAAGTGCTCCTGAGTTTTTATCGGAAAGTCCATCCCCATGTCAGCGGATGGAAACCCGTTGCCCGCCTGGCTCCCGAAATTGCGCCCACCCACGACCTTGGCCGCAACTTGGTCGACTGGGTGCTTGGTTGTGCCATGGTGTACCTGGCGCTGTTCGGGCTGGGACGGTTATTAATGGGGCCGGCTTGGAAGGGAACTGTGTTGCTACTGGGGGCTGGAGTCTGCGCAGCCGCACTCTACGCGGATATTTCGCGTCGTTGGGGTGTCGAGACCGCGGAGAAGTCAAGAACTGTGGCGGAAGTGCTTTCGTAAGCTAAGTGGCTTCGTGACCCCTCGGGTACTTCGTGGTATGTCTTGACTGTTTGGTGTAAATCCGTGTAAGCCAAGTGGCCTGGCGACTTGAATTTCTAATCCACCGTTACGCTGAAATCCGCCCCTTGCCACCAGTTCTCCTTTAGCCAGTAGAATGTGAAAACAATCTGGCGGCCCACCGTCAGTTTCTCAGTGGGTAGATCCACGACGTGCACACCCAGTCCTGTGTCCCAAGTACTGGAGTCCTGCGCGGTCTGCCAGCCATCGAAGCTCCAGTGCACCATGGCTGGAGACAGCAAATCCAGGCGCAATGTTTTGCCGCAAGGAATAGATCGAGGCTTGTTGTTGAAGCGCCAGGTGAAAATCATGCACCGGCGTTTTTCAAGTACGTAGCGCTGCACCGTCTGCGGTGGCTGATCGAAAATTGTGCCATCGCGTAACGAGCGCCGCAGCTTGATGTACTCCGCGTGCGCCCAGACCAGGGGACAAGCCGATCCTGACGGTTTCCCGGTGAACAGCTCGCGCTCAGGGATATCGGGTGCGTCCCATACCTGCTCTGGGATGAGGCGGCTTCCCTCCGTCGAATATTCCATCACTCGAAGCAGTGCCTCCGCCGAATCAACTCGCCCCGCTGCCAGTTCGTAATGCGCCCGCTCTCCCGCCAACAAGGGCCAAGCTCTGCCAATGCCTGTACCGTCGAAAGGGGAGCCATCCTCGTGCTCTCCATAACCATCGCCGTTGTAGCGATACCAGCACGGGCCCTGAGGCAATCTCACCCGCAGTAATGCGTCGATGACTTTGATCGTATTTACGATCCGCGGATCGTCAGGAGCGCGCAGTCCGAAGCGTACCAAGGCAAGTGAATCCGGGCTGATGACGTGTGTGGCTTCTTCCATGCTGCGGTCGGGCGGACGATTCTTGATAGGCACGAAGCCCTGCAACGGGGATGCCGCGGAATCCGTCTCAGGCGGCGCGATTCGGACGTAATATCCCTCAACCCCAATCTGCCGTGCCAAATCGCTGCCGATCGCATACGTCCAGCGCTCGATATTGTCGTTCCAGGCGTCGGCTGTGTCCCGTAGGTACATGGCCGCCGCGGACTGAGCGACCTCATCAGCGATCTCTGCTGCTGCCAACAAGGCGGCCACTTCCACAGCCAGCGTAAATGGAGAGTACCCTGCGTCCTCTTCCCAACGATCCTGTTGTGTTACTGGGCCATTGCGCGCCAAAAACCCGGCGGCCTTGCGGACCATGGGCCACCAGCGGCTCGGTTCCTCCATCGCTTCGGGAGCTTTTCTGCATAACAGGTCCACCAGCAGAATGGGCAGAGCGGCCTCGTCCATTTGTAGGCCGCCCCAGTACGGACGCCCGTCCAGCCACAAATTCTGTGCCCAGCGACCGTCCGCCTCTTGCGTAACTTCCAAATAACGAAGCACGCGCATCGCGTCTTCGATGGCGCCAGCCGCTAAGAATCCACCGGCTGTCTCCACCAGATCACGCGGCCAGACCAGATGGTAGCCACCGAGGTCTTCATCTCCCTTGTTGAATCCCCACGGAATCGAAAGGCTGGCGATGGTTCCGCCCAGAAAATCTTTCGATTCGTGGGTACGCAAGACCGCCATACTTGCGCGGTAGAGATCATGATCGCGTTGAGGCTCGTCCAGGCTGATCAGGCGCTTATGCCAGTCCCGCCAATGCATCACGTAGTGCTCCCGAATCGCCTCGTAATTCTCCAGGAGTGTCGACAGCGCTTGTTGTCCTGCCTCCGACCAGATTGAGCCGAATCCCAGGGCCAGCACAAATTCTCCATTGTGGGGAGTGAGGTCAATCTCGCTGGTGAGGGCAATGTTGCCGTTTTCCGCCCGCGTGTATTCCCATGTCATTTGGTAGTGCTGGGAGAGATCTTGCCAGCCGTCGGAAGAACCCGCGAACCCGGCGGACAGCTTTCGCCAAGGCACGGAGCACGCAAAAGCCAGCGCGCACCCATCACGCTGGGCGAATAGCATGGGCACGCCTTTGTAATCTCCTACCCAGCCAGTATTGCCGTAGCCGAAGTTGGCCAAGTGAGGAGCGAGCAGGGCATGAACGTGATAATCCGCCAGTGTCCCCTGCAGCGGCTGGAATCGAACTTTTTGCAAGACCACGTTTCGGTAAGGATCGGTCAGGATCTCCTTCTTGATTCGATAACGGCCCTGGTTGCAGGTATTGATCAACTCGTATAGGGGAATTCCCGGCTCGCAGGGACGGTTTTCAAATTTGCAGTGCCGCTTTTCTTCGGAGAAAAAGCTGCCGCCATCGGTAACGATCAGGCCTTGGTCGCGCGTGCAGGCCTGGTCTACCCGCGGGAAATAAATCTCATTCAGGATGCCGTGGCTGAGGGTGAACCACACGCGACTGTGCCGGCTTAGAGCAGTACCGACACCCGATTTGGCACTAGAAGTCCATCGTGGCTCAATTCCGGGCCACCCCGGAGCATAGCGGATTGCTGGATCGTTCACTCGGTCTTGTCCTCAGACTTCCTTAGTTTGCCAGAAAATGACAAATCCTTTACCAGCTCTACAAATTTCCTACGATAGACTATTCACAGCGAGATTGTTCTGCATCCAAGCAAACAGATTAAGAGTATTGACAGTTGAGTTTAATTCAGAGATTTTCGAGTTCTCAGAAAAGACAAACGAATGCTTGAACCCGGAATCCTGCTTCACCGCGGAAAAAGCCGCAAGATGGCGAGGCCAGCTACAGCGCTGCTGCTCACGCTACTCTTCTTGTGCCTGCCCGCATCGGCTACAACTCAAACGGATCAATCTCTAGATCGCGGGTTCCGCTTCCTCTACAACCTCGATTTTCCGCGGGCTCAACAAGAGTTCGCATCATGGGAACAGGGGCATTCGGACAATCCTGTTGGCCCGGTGAGCGAGGCTGCTGGGTTGTTGTTTTCCGAGTTCCACCGCCTTGGAATTCTGGAGGCTCAGTTCTACGAAAACGATGCCGCGTTCAAGTCCAGAAAGAGGGTCGCGCCAGACGCGACAACCCGGGAACGGTTCAATGCCGCCCTCCAGCGAGCTGAGACTCTCGCCCGCGCGCGGCTAGCCAGAGATCCCAAGGATCGTGATGGGTTGTTCGCCATGACGCTTTCTGCCGGCTTGAAGGCCGATTACGCAGCGATGATCGAGAAACGTAATCTTGCCTCCTTGCGATTCACCAAGGAAGCGACTGGCTGGGCCCAACAACTGCTCGCGGTTGATCCCAATTGTTACGATGCCCACGTTGCTACTGGCATCAGCCAGTATGTGATTGGCACAATGTCGGCTCCGGTCCGCTGGATCCTGCGTGTGGGCGGGATCTCTGGGGGCAAACAGCGTGGTATGGCTGAACTGCAGCTCACAGCGCAGCGTGGCCACTATCTCGCTCCGTTTGCGCGCATTCTGCTGGCCATCGCCTACGTGCGTGAAAAAGATAAGCCGCACGCGCGCGAGTTACTGTCATCACTTCGCGACGAATTTCCCAATAACCCCCTCTTTGCTCGCGAGATCGCCCGGCTCGACTACGGTCACTAGCTTCTCGCGCTCACCATCCGGAACTGAACAGGTTCGTCCCGAGTTTGAATTTTTGTCTTCGCTGTCTATGATGCCAGCATGACCAACCTACTCTACTTGGCTCTGGGCTGCGCGGCGGGAGCACTTTCAGGACTGATTGGCATTGGTGGCGGTGTTCTCATTGTGCCAGCTCTCGTCTACCTGTTCGGTATGAATCAACACAAGGCGCAGGGTACATCCCTAGGGGCATTGCTCCTGCCCGTGGGTGCTCTGGCCTTTTGGGAATACTACAAAGCTGGGAGCGTAGAGATTAAGGCCTCTATTCTTGTTGCTTTCGGATTTGCCATCGGCGGCTATTTCGGAGCGGAATGGGCGCAGCATCTGCCAGGCCCTCTCCTCAGGAAGGGGTTTGCCATCCTGCTGATCGTTATTGCCATAAGGATGTTTACCGAACGAGTCTAAGCGCCGCGGAGAAATTTCCAACGAAATCAATTCAGAACCCAACTTCTGTCGCAACCTTACGTTGTCCGCTCCGTGTTCATCAGAAATTCACCAGTTTGTAATCGTCCTGTAACACTCCCCAGATAAAAAGAGTTACAGACTGCATAAGGAGGAATCATCGAGTGATACGACGCATCGCGCTGTTAGTGTGTCTCACTCTGGCCATCCCAACTCTGGCGCAGACCACCTTAAATGGAGCGGGCGCTACTTTCCCCTACCCTATGTACTCCAAGTGGTTCAGCGAGTACAACAAGCTCCATCCGGAAATCCAATTCAATTATCAATCGATCGGTAGTGGGGGAGGCATCCGCCAAGTGCTTGCAAGCACAGTTGATTTCGGAGCCAGCGACGGTCCCATGAGCGACGAACAACTTGCTCAGGCCAAGACCAAGATCCTGCACATTCCGACTGTGCTGGGCGCTGTCGTGCCCGCCTACAACATTCCCGGTGTCACTGGCGAGGTGAAGTTCACACCTCAGGCGTTAGCTGGAATTTTTCTGGGGAAGATTACCTCTTGGAACGATCCTGCCCTCGCTAGTGCTAATCCTGGCGTGAACCTTCCCAACCAGACCATCATCGTAGTGCATCGATCCGATGGCAGCGGCACCACTTACATCTTCACTGACTATCTTTCGAAGGTAAGCAGCGAGTGGCAAAACCAGGTGGGCAAGGGGACCTCGGTTAAATGGCCCGTCGGTCTCGGGGGGAAAGGGAACGAAGGTGTGGCCGGAATGATCCGCCAGATGCAGGGTTCGATCGGCTATGTTGAACTGATCTACGCCGTGCAGAACAAAATCACATATGGTTCCGTAAAAAATGCCTCCGGAAATTTTGTCAAGGCTTCCTTGGACAGTGTCACGGCCGCTGCAGCTTCTGCTAAGAGCATGCCCCCGGATTTTCGCGTTTCCATCACCAATGCCCCGGGGAAGGATGCTTACCCTATCTCCAGCTTCACCTGGCTTCTGATTCCGGAGCAGTCGAAAGACAAGACCAAAGGAAAAATTCTGGCCGACTTTCTCAATTGGATGGTGGATGACGGTCAGAAAATGACCGCACAGTTGACCTACGCGCCATTGCCTGAATCCGTAGCGCAGAAGGTCAAGAATGCCATCAAGCAAGTCCGCTAAAATACTCAGCCTGCCTCTTCGTCGGTTGTGAGGCAAAAGGAGAGAAGATGAAGTCTGTTCTCAGATGGTGCGTAGTTCCGCTTTTGGCGACAACGCTGGTGGCGCAGACTGCCCCGACTCAAACCACGACGAAACCGAAGACCAGGAAAACCACCAAGTCCAGCCCAGCGATTACGGCGGCTGACGTGCAGGTTCTGCGCCAGGCGCTGACGGCGCAGCAGCAGCAGATCGAAGAACTCCGACAACAGCTGCAGCAGACCAATCAGACCTTGCAGCAGTCTCAGCAGCAGGCCCAGCAGCAGCTTCAACAGGCTCAAGCCGCCGCTACGGAAGCCCAGCAAAAGGCGGCCTCGGTGGAAACTGTCGCCATCGAACAGAAAGACACGGTCACCAAGCTGAACAATGATTTGGCGGATGTGAAGACAACGCTGACCAATACTGCCGTGAACACGCAAGATGAGCAGAAGCGGATGTCCGCGCTCGAGGGCTTGGTCGGACGATTCCGGCTGGGCGGCGATGTCCGGATCCGCGGTGAAAGCCAGTTCCAGGACCAACCAGGATTTTTTGATCGCAATCGCGGCCGGGTCCGCGTGCGCTTCGGATTCGATGGGAAACTGAATGAGGACTTCACTGGTGGCGTTTATCTCGCCACGGGTTCGCTGGGCGATCCCACCACAACCAATGAGACTTTCACCAACTTCTTCGACCGCAAGACCATCGGCCTCGACAAGGGCTGGATCACTTACAACCCGCTCGCCCACAAATGGCTCTCGCTGACCGGCGGCAAGTTCGCGTATCAATGGCAGCGCACCCAGGTGACCGGTGATCCTGACATTAACCCGGAAGGTTTCAACCAGAAATTATCATTCGACACGCATATGCCGTTCGTGAAGAACGTCACGTTCCAGGGTATGGAATTGCTGTTTAACGAAGTTACCAACGGTCCTGACTCGTACGCAGTCGGTGGGCAGGTATCGAGCAAGTTGGAACTCGGCCGTTGGACGGCAACTCCCTCTTTCATGGTCTTGAATTGGCATTTACCCGATGCCCTCCTGCAGGCCTCGGCCTTTGCCGTGCAGGCTACCACGACCGGTAGCACCAGCCTCACCACCCCAGTACCCTCCATACCTGTTCCCGGGGAAGGTCCGGGCTGTGCGGCCGGTAGGAACGGTGCTGCCCTTGAACCTTTTACTTGAGTATGAAGACAACCTGGCTGCCAAGGAGCATCCGGTTGATTTCACCGGAGCCTTGGCTACCAACTTGGGCAAGCAATCTCATGTCTACCTGGCAGACATCAGTTTGGGGCAGGTGAAAAATAAAGGCGACCTGCAGTTCGGGTATGCCTGGCTCCGGCAGGAGCAGGATTCCGTGATCGCTTCCTTCGCGGAAAGCGATCAGCGCGCACCGACCAACATCCTGCAGCACCGTTTGTATGCGCTCTATAAATTGCGTCAGAACACGGTTGCCAGTTTCACCTGGTGGCACGGGCGCACCCTGAACACCAATCTCGAAAATGCTGTCCTTGGTCCAGGCCTCAAGCCAGGCCAGATCGAACCGTGGCTCAACCGGCTGCAGTTTGATCTGATTTATTCGTTCTAGTTGCGCCTCGGCGGGCGTCGG
>WNFB01001916.1_pt1 | contig 17972 bp, 17 predicted proteins | sample 5400501 | NCBI WGS metagenome assembly WNFB01 (sample SAMN13153341, study PRJNA577476) | soil metagenome | isolation source: 200 cm saprolite under Douglas fir tree site 2 hole 1 | place: USA:California | collected 2015-04-18 | reverse complement strand
GGGCGTGGCCAGCCACTGGCCGTTCGACCAGCGTGCCGCTGGAACGGGTCACTACCACCCGGGTCACCCCCGCATGGCCCATCCGATGTGCCAGGACCGCGGCATCCTCGCTGGGCCGCACCGTGGACACGCCCAACCGCATCACGGTCCCCACCTCAGCTTCTGCGGAGGCAGCCTCCAAGTGGTCTCGGTAGGCGGCTCCCATGACCATCTCCGCCTGGTTGAGAATCAGGACGGGCCCGAAGCCTTGCGCGTCCAGCAGGCGCAACGCCTCCGCCCCCGGGGTCCGCTCCCTGGTCGTGGCGACACCGCAGCGGGTGAACATTCCCGCCAGCTGTGCGGTGCCTTCGAACAGCAGGTCAGCAGCCAGCCAGTCGCTCTTGCCCACCGCATAGTCATACACCGGGCCGAACCCGGCCGCTTCGAGCCGCCACGCGGCCCGCGGGCTCATGTCTCAAAGCGAGTCGTGGCAGTACACGATCACCGGCCGGGACCGGTCCAGCTGCCCGGTCCCGGCGTCCACCTCCTTGAGCGGCACGTTGACCGCGCCGGGCAGGCGCGCCAAGTCATACTCCCCGGCGGGCAGCACCTCGACCAGCTGACCCCCCTGGCCGGTCAGCGCCAGTAGCTCATCGCGCCCGATCCCGGCCGGCATACTGATCCCCATCGCGGCTCACCCGCCCGCCCCGCCCCCTGGCCCGGCGCCCCCGCAGCGGCAAATGCGGGCATTGCGCGCCGTGTCGTGCCACCCACCCAGGAGGGCGAGTCCTCATGCCCGGCGGGTCTACGGCCTTTCCGCGTCGGCGCCCGGTTCTACCGGAACGCGGTTCTGCACAGCGGCGCACGGCTCCGCCTGCGCGAAGCCTGGCGCGGCGAACCGGCGCGATCGCAGCCAGCGCGGCGCCGGCCGACGAGGCTGTTACCGGCCGGCGCGGGGCTCGCTGTGGATTGCGCGCTCGCAGATTCCACAAAGAGGGCCTGCCTGAGCACGCACCTTCCGTCATCCGGCACGGCGCTACCTGTCGATGGGCCGTCACGTGTTCCCCCCTGTGAGTTCCGACGCGCAGACGCCACCGCAAGACGAGCGCGATCAGAACACCCCGATATGGGGGGACTCATTGCGGACGGACGTGGCCGCCCGACCGCCCATATCGGCGGCTACTTGCGCGATGGCGCCAACCAGCGCTAGTGACAGAGTGTGACTAGATTCCAGGCCTGGCGCCGCGCGGATCGCCGAGTAGGCGCGGGTGCCGGCTAGCGTGAAGCGAAGATGCGGTGCGTCGTGCAGGTTAGACCAGTGCCGGCAGTGGATCGCTGCGGGCGGGTGCTGACTAGCTCCCGCAGGTGGGCAAACAACCGAGCCCCTGCAGACGGCAGCTGACCGAGGCAGGATGCTCTCGATGAAGCGCTCGCCGACGCGCCTGATGTGCGGGCGCGCCGGGAAGGGGCATGGCGCTCGGCGACCTGCGTATCATTTTCTTTGTCGTGTCTTGCTTGATCGAGGCTAGGACGTGATGCGCCTGCGGCGATCTGGCTCCGGTTCTGGTGTGAGTGCTCCGCCGGATGCGGCTGACTCACCGCCGGTTTCGGCGTCCCTCGTCCGGGGTGCGGCGCGGGGAGAGCAGCTGGGCGGGCCCGCGGTCAGGCGCAGGCGGCGACGCCGGCGCATCTTGATCGCGGCGCCCTTCCTGGTTCTGCTGTCGTGGGCGGTTGTTTCGTATACGGCCTGGATGCTGCAGCCTACGAGCCTGCGGTGGGACGTGCGCAGCGTCGAGTGGGTCAGACAGCAGGTACCTTTCGGCAACTGGCTGGTGGACGAGGGCGAGCACATCTACTACACCTGGAACGCGCCGAAGAAGGGCGGGCCGCAGCTGAGGAGCCTGCCGGCGGTCGGGCTGAACCCGCCGCCAATCAGCCACCCGATGCCGAAGGCGCCTGCACAGGCCGCTGCCTGGCCGCCGCCGATCACGCCGGTCTTCCCGCACCCGCTACCCGGCGAAGGGGCCTGGAAGCCGGCCGGCCCGCCGGTTGACGGCGGCCCGCCGGTGCTGGTGACGACCTTCCGCCCTGAGCTCGGCTATCCCGAGCTTGTCGCCTACGTGGCCTGGTTCGACCACGCGCGCGCCGCGATCGCGTACTATCCGGGCCGCTACGAGCCGCCGGCCGCCGCCGTACGCGGGCCGATGATGGTCCCCCGCGATCAGCGCTGGCGGCTGCTTGCGACCTTCAACGGCGGCTTCACCTACACCGACGGCAATAATGGCTCGGCCGACAACGGCCGCACGAACGAGCCGCTGACGGACGGCAACGCCACGCTCATTGGCTATCGCGACGGTCGCATCGCGATCGTGAAGTGGAGCGGCGGCCCGAACGCGGGGCCGGACGTCGCGTGGGCCCGCCAGAGCCTGGCTCCGATCGTCTGGAACGGACAACTAAACCCACAGCTGGACGACAACCCGGACAGCCCGCAGTGGGGGTACACGCTCGGCGGCGTCACCCGCGTCTGGCGCAGCGGTGCCGGCATCGACCGTCGCGGCAACCTCATCTACGCCGCCGCCGACGGCCAGACGGTGATCACCATGGCGAAGATCCTCCAGCACGCCGGTGCGGTGCGGGCGATGGAGTTCGACATCAACCCTGAATGGCACACCTTGATCACCTACACCCACGGCGCTAACGGTCTCGTCCCGACGATGGTCGGGCCCAACCCGATGCAGCCGCCCACCCGTTACCTCGTCCCCGACGACCGTGACTTCTTTGCCGTCTACCAGCCCCTGCCCGGTCCGGTCACCGTCCCCTTCAAGTAACGACGTGGTGCGCAATAGGCGTTCTGGGCATGCTCACGCAGACTCGTTGTCAAGCGGCGAGCGCGTGACCAGCATGAACCTGCGCGTCAAGATCGCCAATCGTTATTGTGCACCAAGTTGTAAGGATCCCGCCGCCTCCGGCGCCGCAAATCGCCACCAGCATCGCGACCGGGGCCACCGGATGGCAGTCTCCTGAGGTTTTCGCGACGGTTCCGGCGGCTCGAGGCGTTCGTGTGTCGCGGGGTGGACTTCGATCCGCTTCGCGTGCGTTCATCCGCTCGCGGCGTGCGTCAGGAGAGAGGACCGAAACCTATCGCGCGGAGGCGTGAACGCGCCGGATAGCGCGTTGAGCAGACGGCGCGGCGGCTCCGGGTGAGGGCAGAGGGGTGTACCGATCCAGAACTCGTCGCAGGGCGGTGAGCTGGGGCTTCTGTCGGTGCGCGAGATCGCCGCCGCCGTTGTGCGGAATGCTGGCCGCCCTGCGGGGCGACGGTGGGGAGATGGTGCCGTGGGTGCGGCAGGCTAGCCGTTCGTGTTCTTCCGATTGCTGTATCTCGTCTTCTGCAAGGTCACCAGCTGGCTGTCTCTGCTGGCTCGCAGCGATGTGGCCAAGGACGTCGAGATCCTGGTGCTGCGTCATGAGAACGCGGTATTGCGCCGTCAGGCTGGCCATCCGCGGATGTCGTGGCCGGACCGGGCGGTGCTGTCGGCGCTGGCGCGGGTGCTTCCGGCGGCGTTGCGCGCACACCGCCTCGTGACGCCGGGCACCCTGCTGGGCTGGCACCGTGGGCTGGTCAGGAGGAAGTGGACGTATCCGGGACAGCCGGGTCGGCCACCTGTAGATCGGGGGATGGTAGCGCTGATCGAGCGGCTTGCCAGGGAGAATCCGCGCTGGGGGTACCGGCGGGTACAGGGCGAGCTGGAGCGGCTGGGGTACCGGATCGGGGCCTCGACGGTGCAGCGGATCTTGCGCAGGGGACGGATCGGCCCTGCGCCGCGTGCCGTGAATACCTCGTGGCGGGTGTTCCTGCGTGCCCAGGCCTCCGGGCTGCTGGCTTGCGATTTCTTTCACGTCGACACGATCAGCCTTCAGCGCCTGTACGTCTTCTTTGTGCTGGAGGTCCGCAGCCGCCGGGTGCACATCCTGGGCGTCACTGCGCATCCGGTCACCGGGTGGGTTGCCCAGCAGGCGAGGAACCTGCTGATGGATCTGGGGGAGCGGGCTGCCTCGTTCCGGTTCCTGATCCGGGACCGGGACGCGAAATTCACTGAAGCGTTCGATGCCGCGTTCTCTGCCGCGGGTATCAAGATCGTGAAGGCCCCGCCGCAGACTCCTCGCGCGAATTGTTTTGCCGAGAGGTTCGTGCGGACTACCAGGACAGAGTGCACCGACCGGCTGCTGATCTACAGTCAGCGGCACGCGGGTGCCGTGCTGTCCGAGTATGCGGCGCACTATAACGATCACCGGCCCCATCAATCTCGGAACCAGCTTCCCCCGGCTCTTGACGAGCCAGTCGCCGTCCCGCCAGGCACCGGGATCCGCCGCCGCAAGGTCCTCGGAGGCGTCATCAACGAGTACACCCAGGCGGCCTAGCCGATGACGCAAACATGCAGCTCACGCCTCCGTCCCGGGATTTGGATCGGTACAGGGCCGAACGCAGCACAGTCGACAACTCGAACCGTCCAAGGTCACGCGCACGTGAAGGTGCCACGGCAGATCACATCCCAGCCTCACACCGCCACGGCCGGGCGCGCCGGGCCCGTGCCCAGCCTGTCACCTTGGATATGACGGCGCGGCGCTCCTTGCCAGGCCGGGCATGCGGACATGGAACAGGTCATTCCGTCCGGTGACAAAAGCTGCCGGGCACCGTCGTGCGAAGGCACATCGCAGACCGTCCGCGTCGCTCACCGAGTCGATCTAATGGCGAGTGCAAGGTCACCAATCATTTGCTGCGAGTCTGTCGCGGCCACAGGATCTGCAGGGCAGCGGTCATCGGGCGCCAGGGCCTGGCTATTACGCAGAGTGAGCCCGGCCCATGCTGCCTGGAGGCTCGTGCCGGCGACAGATCCCTGCCGAATACGTTCTGACGGGTTCTCGACTGCCAATGACTGTGCTGGCGCGCAGATCACATGGTTATGGGTGCATGGTCTTTCCCGCGCCGTGGCTAGCGCATGAGCGCCAGCAAGGGAGATGAGCGCGTGCCCAGCCGGCCAGCCGAGGAGACGCGCATCTGAGGCAATCAGTCTGGGAAGTTGCGCCCTAACTCTTGCGCAGCGGCTCCGCGAGAGTCATGGGGCGAGTACCAGCGATTCGACGAAGTCGCTTATCGCTGCATTGACAGCGTCGGGGTCCTCTAGGTTCGCGGTATGGCCCGCATTTGCTACGCGGACAAAGCTGCCGTTCTGGACGCCGTTGGCCATCTCCTCGCCGGCTGCGATCGGAATGATGATGTCCTCCTCGCCGTGGATCACCAGCGTGGGGACCGAGATCTCACCGAGTCGGGAGGAGAGATCCTCGCGATGCAGCCACGAAGCCGTCTCCCAATACACCGAAGGGCCGGTGAGATCACGCCACCGGGTCTTCCAGGCTTCGACCAGCTCGGGCCTCTGGCTCCTGGTCGTGGCCCCGAACAGAATGTCTGCGTTTCGCTGCGCGACGGCTTCGGACAGACGCCCCGACTGCTTCAAGCTCTGGAAGAAGCCCTCATTCGGCGACAGTGGTGCTGAGGCCATCGAGTCGATCAGGATCATTGCGTTCAGACGCTCGGGATGCCGAAGCGCCAAGCGAAGCGCCATGAAGCCGCCCATCGACATGCCTCCCAGAACGCACCTCTCGATTCCGAGTGCGTCGAGCAGGGCGAGGCAATCGCTGGCGAGGTCGTCCAGGCTGTAAGGACCTCGCCAGCGGGCCGTGCGGGCACGATGATCGAACGCGATCACCCGGAACGAGCATGACAGCGCATCGAGCTGGGGGCGGAACATCGACCTGTCCATCATCGTCCCGTGGCTGAAGACCATTGCCGGGCCACGCCCGGCTTCGTCATACGGCGGGACTGGCATTCAAACCCCTAGCTCCGAGCACACGGCAATGGATCCCAAGATGATAGCATTGGATCCATGGACGCTACGTTGGAGAACTTGCTCCTCGCGCGCCCTCCGCTCCAACCCAGCGCTGATCGAACACGGAGGCCAACGCGACTGCCTTCTGCGACGGCTCGTTCCGGACCGGGAATCTCGGAGTTCGCTTGGATGACGGCTACCTGTCGCTGGTCGGCCGGATCAAGGAGCTCATCAACCGCGGAGGCGCGAAGATAGCTCCGCGCGAATCGACGAGTTGCTGCTTGCCCACGGCGTTGTGCGGGAAGCGATGATGTGCGGCGTGCCGGACGCCGAATACGGGGAGCGAGTCGAGGCCGCCGTCGTGACCTCGAGCGTCACGTTGGCCGAGTTGAGCAGGCACTGCGCCGATCGGCTCGTCCGCTTCAAGCTGCCGGCGCGTGTACGCGTCGTGCGCGAGATCCCCGTGGGACCTACCGGGAAGGTCGAGCGGGCTAGCGTCGCCCAGCCAGCTGGGTTCATGAGAGTCGCGGTCGTCGGCGCCGGCGCGATTGGCGGCTACGTGGGAGGAATGCTCGCTCACGGGGGCACCGAAACGCGCCTCGATCGCGTGCGCGGAGCACGTCGACACGATTCGCGCAGAAGGGCTGCGGATGACGGCGGACGGCGGCGAGTTCAGGGTCCGCCCGCACGCGACCGACGACCCAGAGGAGAGGGAGCCCGTGGACATCGTGTTTCTCGGGCTGAAGGCCCTCAGTACGCTGAAGCGGGAGCGCTGCTCGGCGATCGAACGCCGGCGATCGCCGCGCAGAACGGTGGTCCCTGGCGGTACTTCTACGGGCACGGAGGGTCGGCAGAGGGCAGCGTATCGGGAGCGTCGACCGCGGCGGCGCGGTGTCCATGGCGATCGCGCCGGAGCGCGCGGTCGGATGCGTGGTGTATTGCTCGGCAGAGGCTGCGGTGCCGGGCGTGATCCGGCACGTAGCGGGAGATGCGCTCACCCTCGGCGAGCCCGGTACTGACAACGACCAGCGCTGCGCACCGTTTGCGGAGGCACTTGCCGACGCTGGGATCGGGCCGCGCGTGGTCGAGGACATCCGGGCACAGGCCTGGCTGAAGCTGATGGGCAACGCGGTGTTCAATCCCCTGAGCGTGCTCACCAGAGCGACGCTCGCCGAGACCTGCCGCACCTCGTCGACGCGCTCGCTCGCCACCGCGCTGGCGGAGGACGTCCTGGCCGTGGCACTCGCACTCGGCCGGACACCGCCGGTCAGCATCGGGGGCCGTGTGGCGGGAACCGAGCGAGTCGGAGATCACAGGACGTCGATGCTCCAGGACCTCCAAGCGGGCAAGAAGCTCGAGCTCGATCCTCTGACCAGCGCGGTGATCGAGCTCGCCAGGCTTGCCAGCGTGGACGTGCCGAGGCTCCAGACGCTCCACGCAGCAACTGACCTGATGGCCCGAAAGCACGGGGCTCGGTGAGTACCGGGACAGCTCCGACGGACGGTACGATTTGGCCCATGCCTCCGGTGCCCCAGACGCGAGGCCTGGATGGTCAAGCGCTCGTCGACGAGCTCGCCCAGAGAATCCACCTCCAAATCATGTCCGGCGAGTTGGCGTTGGGCACTCGACTTCGCCAGGAGACGCTCGCCGAGGAATTCGGTGTCAGCCGCACGCCGGTCCGCGAGGCACTACGGCAACTCCAGGCGACTGGCATGCTCGAGATCCTTCCGAGGCGCGGCGCGACAGTCCGCGGCCCATCCCCACGCGACATCCGCGAGGCTTACGTGGTTCGGGCGGAGCTCGAAGGGCTTGCGGTGCAGCTGGCGGCCGAGCTGATAACCGACGACGAGCTCGGCCAGCTCCGCGAGGCGGCTGCGCTGTTCAGCCAGGCTGTCGCGCGCTTCACCGCGCCGGGCGAGCGATCGCGTGAGCTCTCGGACGCGGAGTGGCCATCGGCCAACGACCTGTTCCACGAGGTGATTCTGAGGGCTTCGGGAAACCACCGCCTCTACGAGACCGTGCGCCACCTGCATCTCAGCTTCCCGCGCAAACTGACATGGTCAGCGCAGAGCGAGAGCTCTCGCCTGCTCGGGGAGAACGCGATCGAGCACGACAAGATCGTGCGCGCGATCGAGGAGCACCAACCGGCAACGGCCCGGCGGGAGATGCAGCGTCACATTGCGCGCGCGGGCGAGCTCGCCGCCGCGCGGTACGAGCGCTCGCGGACAGCCTGAGCGGCGTCGTAAGTAGTGCATTCCGAGCCTGATGCGCCCGGGCCTGGCCGCTCCCTTAAGCCCGGACCGGCGACGCCGGCGGGAACGGGTCCGGTTGCTTGGTCGACCGGGTCGCGAACGCCGGCGAGAGGTCTGGCTGCGCCGTCAACCAATCCACGCCGGGCCAGTTCTGGATCCAATCTTGACGCATATTGCATCCATCGCTAGCGTTCGAAGTGCGCGTGGCCTGCCCGGAAAGAGGAAGCTGATGAGCGACGCGAACGCGGCCGGCACCAGCGTGGCCTCGCGGCCCGAACGCAGAACCGTGCTGAACCCTCCCGGAGCGCCCGCTCTCTTTCGCCCGGGCTATTCGCACGCCGTGCGGGTCACCGCCGGTGAGCTGTTGTTCATCTCGGGCCAGGTCGCTTGGGACGAGGCGGGCAAGATCGTGGGAGCGGGCGATCCCGGCGCCCAGGCGCGCCAGGTGTTTCACAACCTGCGTGTGATCTTGCAGAGCGTCGGTGCCGACCTCGATGCGATCACGAAGTTGACCGTGTATGTGACCAGCTTCGACTGGTTCGAGGAGCTCGCCGCGATTCGTGGTGAGCTGTTTCCGGAGGGCCCGCCGGCAAGCAGCCTGATTCAAGTGGCCGGCCTCGTGCTTGCCGAGTTCCTGATCGAGGTGGATGCGGTGGCAGCCATATGACACGGAGTAACTGTGCAGCTGAACTGAGCAGACTGGAGGCCGGAAGATGAGTGTCTCAACGACGATCGGGGAGTTCGATGTCGAGCTGGCGCAGAGGCACATGAGAGGCGCGTGGACATACGAGAACCCGGCGGACGCAGTGGTTGGAAAGGTGCCTCTGGGAGTGCCCGCGATCTGGCGCTGGAAGGAGGTTCACGACAAGCTCCTAGAGGCATGCGAGATATTTCCGGACGTGCTGACGGCCCGCCGTGGTATCGAGTTCATCAACCCGGCGCTTCAGGAGGGGAGCACCCACACTCTGCTGATGGGGCTGCAGATGCTGAAGCCCGGCGAGGTGGCTTGGGCGCACCGCCATACCTTTTCGGCGATCAGGTTCGCGGTCGAGGGTGGACCCGGACTGGCGACCGTGACCGACGGCGAGGTTTGCACGATGGAGGACTACGACCTCGTCCTGACGCCGCGCTGGTGCTGGCATGACCACCAGAACTCGACCCAAGACCACGTCACCTGGTTCGACGCCCTCGACATCGGGCTGATCAACCTCCTGAACGTCAACGTCTACGAGCCGTACGGCGACGAGCGGCAGCCGCAGCGGCAGAGCCCCGCCGACTATGTGTCACACCGTACTGGCCTGCTGCGTCCGGTGTGGGAAGAGCGGCCACAGCTCCGGCTCCCGATGCGTTACCCGTGGCGCGACGCAGAAGCCCAGCTGATGGAGATGGCGGGTGCCGACGGGAGCCCGTACGACGGGGTGGTCCTCGAGTACGTGAACCCGATGACGGGTGGGCCGGCGCTCCAGACCATCACCTGCTGGCTCCAGCGGCTTGCCCCTGGTCAGGAGACCAAAGCGCATCGTCACAGCTCGTCGAGCACGAACTTTGTCGTGCGCGGCCAGGGGAGGGCGATCGTCGACGACACCGAGCTGTCATGGTCGCGCCACGACGCGTTTGCGATTCCGAACTGGGCGTGGCACCACTTCATAAACGACTCGCGGGATGATGACGCGGTCATCTTCTCGGTCAACGACATCCCCGCGCTCCAGGCACTCGGCCTGTACTACGAGGAGCCCGAGTGCTCGCTGCGTCGGTCCCCGTGGCCGATCGTCCCAGGGGAGCTGGCTCGCCAGCAGAGGTGAGCACTGACTGATCAGGATCCTGACACCGTCGGTTCACGGAGAGACAAGTGTTGCGAACAACGCCAGTGAGGTGAGTCAGGTGACACAAGATGCTAGGAGGACGGCGTTCGCTGCGGTGACCGCGGTGTGCACCGTTCTCGGCCTAGCGGCGTGCGGAGGCTCGTCCGTGGGCGGCGCGACTTCGAGTCACGCCACCTTGGTGTTCGACAATATCGCCCCCTTCACCGGGCCGAATGCGGCCTTCGGGCCGGGTCTGATGGCGGGGTGCTGGACCGCAGCCGGGGAGATCAATGGCGCGGGCGGGATCCTCGGCCATAAAGTAACGTGTATACCTACTGACACGCGGGGCGACCCAGCAGACGCTGTCCCAGTCGTTCGGCTGATGCTCGCCAAGACGCGGAATCTGGTCGGCATCTCCGGGCCCAGCTCCGACAGTGCGACGGTGCTAGCGCCGATCCTCGAGAACGCACACGTGCCGGCCTTTATGGACACAGGCCAGGCTCTCTTCGACCACAGCACCGACCCATACTTCTATCGCATCGTCCCGGCTGACGACACGACCGGATTCGCGATGGCGGCGTACGCCTTCCACCGGGGATACCGCAGAGCGGCATTCGTGTTCTCGGACAACCTCGACGCGCAGGGCAACAAGCCATCCGCCGTCGCGGGCTGGAAAAAGCTCGGGGGCCAGATCGTCGCAAACATCAATCTCGCGCTCGACCAGCCGGACTACACCGCTGAGGCGTCGCAGATCGCCAAAGCTCATCCCCAGGTAATCCTAACGGAGATGGACCCGCAGAGCGCGGCGACCTTCCTGCGGGACTACCAGCAAATCCAACCGCTGCCAGCGATCGTTGGCTCGACCGTGACGCTTGACGCCCAGTGGCTGAACACCGTGGCGAAGGCGATCGGCCCGTCGAACCTACGCCGGGTGATGTCGGGAATCCGGACGTACACTCCTCCGGCTGGGCCGGCATGGCGCGCCTATTACGCGGCCCTGCATGCAGCGGGATCCAAGATCCAGGGAGGGCCAGCCCAGTACAACAATGATCCGTACGTCGAGGCGTATTACGATTCGTTCAACATCATGGCGCTTGCTATGACGCTGTCGAAGTCGACGAACCCGTCCAAGTGGAACGCCAGCATCACCAGCATCACCAACCCCCGCCCTGGCGCGGTCGACGTGTCCACCTACGCGCAGGGAGTACAGGCCCTGAAGCAGGGGAAGAGCATCCGCTACGTGGGAGCACAGGGAGCGGTCGACCTCGATAAGTACCACAATTCGTCGGGTGTGTTCGCCGCGTTTGGCTACAACCCGGCCCAAGCGCAGCCGGTCCGGCTTCTCGCTATCGTCAGCTCCGCTGAGATCAACGCTGCTCGGTGACCTGCACGGAATGCCGCGAGCTAGCTCGCACGGAAAGGCATCGAAGGGCAGAGCGGATCAGACGATGAATCAGTTCGTGTTGATCGTAGGCAGCGGTCTGATCACCGCCGCGCTCCTCGCCGTCGCAGGGGTCGGGTTCACCCTGCAGTTCAGCGTGACGAATGTGCTGAACATCGCCTATGGAAGCATCATGAGCGCGGCCGCGCTCGTCGCCTACGCGGTGAACACCGCCGGTGCCAACCTTTGGGTATCGGGCCTGGTCGCGGCCGCAACCGGCGCAACGTTTTCGTTGGCCATCAACCGCGGTGTGTTCAGGCCTTTCGAGGGGCGCCGCGCGGGGCCGTTCACGTTGATCATCTTGAGCTTGGCGATCTCGCTGATCCTGGAGAATGCGCTACTAATAGTTGGAGGACCTCATTTCTTCAGCTACGGCCAGCTCGGTCAGCCATCCCTGCGGATCGAAGGCGTCGGTTTCACCCCGTCCCAGGTGGTCATGGTTGCAGTCGCCGGCGTACTGATGTTCGTCGTTCACGCGATGCAGAAATGGACGAAGCTCGGCAAGGCGATGCGCGCCACGGCCACCAATCCAGAGCTTGCCAGGAGCCGCGGCGTACGCACGGCGATCGTCGTTGATCTCGCGTGGGTTATCTCCGGCGCTCTCTGCGGCCTGGCCGGCCTGTTTATGGGCATCATCGTCGGGGCGTTCAATGCATCGACGGGCAGCAGCTTCCTGGTACCGATCATCGCAGGGGTCGTCCTGGGCGGCATCGGCTCGCCGTATGGTGCGATGCTGGGCGCGCTCATCATCGGGATCGTCAGCGAGGCCGCGGCGTCAATCGGTGGCCTCAGCGCACTCAAGCAGCTAGTCGCATTTGCCGTATTGATCGGTATGCTGCTTCTGCGGCCTCAGGGGATCTTCTCCAGCACGGCGGCGCAGCGAGGGCTAGCGCGATGAGCGGCGCGACCGGCTGGGATTTCGTCGCGATCACGCTGCTCGTCTACCTTGGTGTCAACCTGATCGCCTGCCTCGGACTGAACCTCCAGTATGGAACTGCGGGCGTGCTCAACTTTGCGTTCATCGTGTTCCAGGCCGTTGGCGCGTACACGGCGGCGCTGTTCGCGGTGGGCCCGTCGTCAGGGAACGGAGGCTTTCAGACATACCTCGGGGGATGGAATCTTCCATTCCCGCTGCCGTGGATCATCGCGACGGTAGCGGGCGCCGTCGTAGCAGTGCCGGTCGGTCTCGTCGGCCTGCGGCGACTTCGCAGCGACTACCAGGCGATGGTGATGCTCGTCGTATCGCTGATCGCCACGACCGTCGTCGTCAGCTTTCCAGGCTTCCTGGACGGGTCGGCAGGCATCTCCTTGGTCCCGCCGCCGCTGGGGACCTTGCTCAATCCCATCTCCCTCGGATACGGATGGATGTACGTCGGGCTCACCGCAGTGTGTTGCCTTTCCGTCTTCGTGGTGGTGGCCGCCCTGGCCCGGTCGCCGCTCGGACGTAACTGGCGAGCGATGCGGGACAACGAAGTTGTTGCTGCCGCCGTTGGCCTCGACGTGACCCGGCTGCGGATGCTCGTGTTCGTGGTGGGCGGAGCGATCGCGGCGCTCAGTGGTGCCGTGCTAGTCGGCTTCATCAGCGCCTGGTCTCCGGATGCCTGGCTGTACCCGGAGACGTTCGCCTACTTCACCGCCCTGATCGTTGGCGGCCTCGGCAACAGCCTGGGCGCGCTGATCGGTGCAGTGCTCGTGCCGACCCTCCTGCTTGAAGGCGTCACATTCCTGCCGACGTTCGCCAACCCAACCGTGAGCCTCGGCCTGCAATGGATCATCATCGGCGTCGTGATCATCGGATTCCTGTGGTTCAGACCTCAGGGCATCGCGCCCGAGCGCAAGAATGTCCTTGCTCCGCCCGCCCGCACACTGACCCTGCCAGGCGCGGGTCACGACATAGCTGATGTGAGCTAGTGCAGATGGCCGTCGCTGCGCTCGAGGTTGAGGAACTCCGCTGCACGCTGGGAGGGGTCGACGCCGTCGCGGGCGTCTCATTCTCGGTCCCCGAAGGACCCACTGCCGGGCTCATCGGCCCGAACGGAGCCGGGAAGTCTACGCTCGTCGGACTGATCGCTGGCACCCGGTTGCCGGACGCCGGCACAGTCAGGCTGTTCGGCGAGGACATCTCCCGGCTACCCGCATGGAAGCGGTCCCGTTCGGGCCTTGCCCGCACATTTCAGCTCTCCAGCGAGTTCGCGCGCCTGACGGTGCTCGAGAACCTGATGGTGGCATGCCGTGACGAGACCGGAGAGACGATCTGGGGCGCGCTGTTTCGGCGTCGTCGCTGGAGAGCCGTGGAGCGGGTGCACGCGGAACGAGCGTGGGAGCTGCTGGAGCGGTTCCGGCTCGAGCACAAGGCGAACGAGCAGGCGGGCCTGCTCAGTGGCGGCGAGAAGCGCATGGTGGAGATCATGAGGGGACTCATGAGTCACCCTCGGCTGCTGCTGCTTGACGAGCCGATGGCAGGAATAAATCCCACTCTGCGCGACGAGATTACGGAGTACCTGTGGTCGCTCAAGCGTGACGGCCTGACCATGATCATGGTCGAGCACGAGCTCGGGGCTGTCGAGAGACTCTGTGACACGGTACTGGTGATGGCGAACGGACGGCTCATAGGCCAGGGGAAGTACAGCGAGGTGATCAAAATGGGGGAGGTCGTCGATGCCTACATCAACGGCTAACGACGGCGTCCCACGTCGGGTCGCTGCCGCCTCACCACTGCTCTCGGTCCAGTATCTGAGCGCAGGGTACGGCGGGAGCGCAGTGGTCGAAGGGGTCGACCTTGTGGTGGACGCTGGCCGGGTGGCGTGCGTGCTCGGACCAAACGGCGCCGGGAAGAGCACCATCCTCAAGGCGATCGTCGGCGGACGGACCCTCATCAGCGGGAGGGTCGTGCTCGCGGGAAGTGATGTCACCGGTCTCGGCGCGGATGCACTCGCGCGACGCGGGGTGGGGTACGTACCGCAGGTCAGGGACTGCTTTGACACGCTGACCGTTCGGGAGAACCTGGAAATGGGCGGTTATCTGCTCCGGAGACGCGAGGTTCGGGAGCGCGCGGTGGAGGTCCTCGAGGTGTTCCCCGCACTCGCTGCAATGCTTGGCCGCAGGGTCCTGCACCTGAGCGGTGGCGAGCGCAAGATGGTCGCGATCGGCAGCGTGCTCATGTCGCGGCCCTCGTTGCTGATCATGGACGAGCCGACCGCTGGGCTTGCGCCGGGCCTCTCAACCCTCGTGCTGCGCGATCACGTCCGGGCGCTGGCGTCCGCAGGAGTCGGCGTACTGCTCGTCGAGCAGAAGGCACGGGCGGCTCTGGAGGTGTCGGACTGGGCATACATCATCGCCGACCGCCGGGTCAGGACATCCGGGCCGGCCGGGGAGTTCCTCGAACGACCCGACCTCGGCTCACTCCTGCTGGGCACGTCGGCGTCAACAGCACGTGCGGTCGGCGAGGAGTAGACGCGTGACGGCGACCCCGAGCCCGCAGCCTGCGCCCTCTGAGGTGATGATCAGCGACTGCACCCTCCGCGAGGGTGACCAGCAGCCAGGCGTGATCCTGGGTACGCAACAGAAGCTGGCGATAGCCGAGATTCTGGGTGAAGTCGGGATCAGGCGGGCCGAAATCGGGACGCCTGCGGTCTCGGAGGGGGAACGCGAAGCAATCGCAGCCGTGGTCGACGCCCGCCGGATCGCCGAGACGCTCGGCGTGTGCCGCGCTCGCACCGACGACGTCGAGCTGGCGTACCGATGCGGGCTGTGGGGGGTCGTGATCAGCAGTCCCGTCAGCCAGTATCAGCTCGAGAGCAAGTTCGGCTGGTCGGTCTCGGAAATGGTCAACGCCGCCGTGGAGGCGCACACAGCGGCGAGAGAGCTCGGCCTGAGGACGTTTGCGAGCGCATACGACACGCTCCGCTCGGGTCGCGACGACATCAGGAAGCTTTACGGCGAGCTCAGGCGCCAGGAGCTGATCGATGGGATTCGGATCGTCGACACCGTCGGAATCGGGACACCGGCGGAGGTCAGCGCGCTCGTGAAGTGGTGCGATGACGAGTTCGGCCTGCCGATCGAGGTCCATTTCCACGACGACTTCGGCCTCGCGACGGCGAACGCCCTGTCGGCTGTGCAAGCGGGGGCGCGGTGGGTGTCGTGCAGCATCGCCGGCGTCGGCGAGCGCGCCGGGAACGTCCCGACCGAAGAGATCGTCGCCGCGCTCGAGTTCCTGCTGCACGTCTCCACCGGGGTCGAGCTGGAGCTTCTCGGGCCCTCGTTCATCAGGGCGGCCGAGGTCATCGGCATGCGCCTTCAGGACAACCGCGCGATCATCGGGCGTAACTCGTTCCGCCACGTCTCCGGGATCTCGATCAGCGGCTTGATCAGATCGCCGCTCGCAGCACAGCCGATCGAGGCGGAGGCGGTTGGAAGGCACTCGGAAATCGTGCTCGGCAAGACGTCAGGGAGAGCAGCGATCGAACACGTTCTGAGCTCCGTGGGGATCGACCCTGCGACGCTCGATGTCGGCGGGCTTGTCGAGCAAGTAAAGAGCACCGCTGAGAGCACACGCCGGATCCTGAGCGTGTCAGATCTCCTTCGCCTCGTCAGCGCACAGGAAGGCCGCGCCGGCTTCGTCGATCATCCGCAACCCCGGGAGGTGAAGAGGTGACGCTTGACATTTTCAACGCGGACGACATGGCCGCTCCCACGGTGCCGCTGTCGCACGGTGTCCTGGCGGGCGGCTGGTTGCACGTCGCCGGGATGGTCGCGAGAACGCATACCGGCGAGATCATCGCCGACGATGTCGTCGGTGCGACTCTGCAATGCCTTGAGAACATGGAGGCGGTGCTGCGAACCCGCGGACTCGACAGGCGATCGGTCGTAAAGGTGACGGTATACCTCGTAGACTTCGCCGACTACGGCGCGATGAACCGCGCATTCGAGGAATTCTTCGGCGGCACGTATCCAGCACGGACAACAATCCAAGCCGGAGGGCTGGGGCTCGGCACCGTCGAGCTGGATGCCGTGGCCTACGCCGGAGACTAACGAGACCCATGCACGAAGCGCTGCACTTGCGGGGCCTTGGGGGCGTGCTCGCCGCCGAACCCGCCTGGGCCTTCTCGGACGACAGCCAGATCCTGTGTGAGGAGGGTCGGATCGTCGCGATCGGCGACGCCACGGAGGCGCGCGTCCGTTCACTGAAGGAGCAGGGTGTCACGGTCCGTGTGCTGAATGGCGATGGTCTTGTGGCGTTGCCCGGGCTGATCGACGGACACGTCCACCCGGTCGCAGGATCGACGTCGGTGGTGCCGGCGGGCAGCGACTGGACTCACTGTTACCTGAACGCAGGTGTAACCGCGTGCGTGTCAGCCGGGGAGCTGACCGTGCCTGGGTTCAGCACGCGAAGCGCGACTCCAGATGCAGTGACCAGGCTGGCCACCACCTCAGCGTGGTGCTTCGGAAACATCGCCGCGCCGCCGCGCGTGTTTGCCGGCACGCTCCTGGCGGTGCCGGGCCTGGAGGAGAGGCACATCGCGGAGGTCGCCGACGCCGGGGGTAGGTGCCTGAAGTACATCTATTACCCGTTCGGGGGAGACGGGTGGCGCGAGGAGGTGGAACGCTACCGGCACTGGGCGCGCGCACACGGGCTCGTGACGAAGCTACATGCGGGTGGGACGTCATTTCAGGGAGACAGCGTCGCCGCCACGGGGGAGATCGTGATCGAGGTGGCACCCGATCTGTATGCGCACGCCAACGGTGGTCCGATACCGCTCTCCGACACAGAAACGATGTCCGTGATCGAGGAGACGAATGCGTTCATCGAGGTGATCCCTGGAGGGAACTTGCGGCTACTCGGAAGGATCGCCGGCGCTTTGCGCGAGAGAGGCGAGCTCGATCGCCTGACCGTTGGTACCGACTCCCCGGGCGGCAATGGGATCGTGCCCCGCGGACCGCTCCAGGCGATCGTCGCGATCTCCGCGCTGGGAGAAGTGGATGCGGCGACCGCCCTGCGATGCGGGACGGACAACGTCGCCCGATCCCACCGGATTCCCGGCGGCGCGATCCGGACTGGTGAGCCCGCGAACATCCTGCTCGGCGGCCCCGTCCGAGGTTCCTCGCACAGGACCATCAGCGCTGCAATCGAGTCGGGAGAGCTAATCGGAATCGGCGCCGTCATCTACGAGGGTGATGTGGTCGCGCTGCCCGCTCGATTCACGCCGCCGCCTGAGGCGCTCCCGGCGTGGGCCGAGGCCGCGCGATGAGGTGGACTCCGCCGGCGATCAGCATCGGCCACTATCCGAGTAGTCGCGTGGAGGAGACGCTCGCGATTGCGCGGGAGCTCGATGGCGGGATCGTCGACACCCTCTGGCTTGGCGACAGCCCGCTGATCTGGCGCGAGTGCTGGACCTCCATCGCTCTCTGCCTCGCCCGCACCGAGACGCTCAGGCTGGGCCCTGCGGTCACGAACCCCCTGAGCAGGGACTGGACGGTCACGGCGTCGGCAGTGCAAACCCTGAGCGAGTACTCACCCGGCAGGATTCGGCTGGGCATCGGGCTCGGAGACAGCGCACTGAGGCGTCAGGGAGGCCGGATCGCGCGACTCAGCGAGCTGCGGGATGCAGTT
>WNFB01001914.1_pt1 | contig 17976 bp, 20 predicted proteins | sample 5400501 | NCBI WGS metagenome assembly WNFB01 (sample SAMN13153341, study PRJNA577476) | soil metagenome | isolation source: 200 cm saprolite under Douglas fir tree site 2 hole 1 | place: USA:California | collected 2015-04-18 | reverse complement strand
GCTCACCCGTTTCCTGGGCTACTTCGCGCTCTTCCTCGCGGTGGCGCTGGCGGTGATGAACGCCGTCTACGCGTCTCGTCGCGCGGTCGGGCGCGCCGGGCGGTCGCCGATCCCGGCGGTCGTGACGGTCGTCGGCGTCTTCGGGCTCCGCGTGCTGTCGGCGACGCTCAACCGCCCGGCGCTCTTCGGCTTCTGGCCGGTCCTGCTCGTCGTCCTGTTCGACGTGGGGTCCTGGCTCCTGCCGCTGATCGTGTGCGAGGCGCTCGGCGTGAGGGACCGCGCCGCGCGGCGCGACTAGCGCGAGATCGACAGCCGCTCGCGCCCGTAGTTGAACTCGTCCACCCAGGGCTTGCCCTCGGCGAAGCGGGTCGCGCGGAACGGTGTGAGATCGAGCAGGCGCGGCTTGCCTTCCACGATCCACTCGGCCAGGCACCGGCCGATCGCGGGCGCCGTCTTGAAGCTCGTGCCGGAGTCGCCGAGCATCACGAAGAGGCCCTCGACGGACGCGATCCGGTCGATGAGCGGCCGGCCGTCCGGGCTCATCATGATCATGCCGGCCCAGCCGCCGCGCATCGTCGCGCCCGCGAACGCGGGCAGCCGCGCCGCGAGCGCCTCGCGGGAGGTCGCGACGAAGCCCGGGTCCACCCCCTCGTTGAACGCGTCGGGATCGGCGTGGCCGCGCCCCAGCTCGACGCCGATGAGCGTCCCGGCGCTCCCCTCCGGACGCATCCACGACTTGTGGACCGCGTCGATGATGACCGGATGGGGCCGCGTCAGGCCGGCCGGCCAGCGGAAAATCGAGACCTGGATGCGGAACGGCTCGAGCCCGAAGTCGAGGCCGAGCGGTCCGAGGAGGCGGCCGGCCCACGCGCCCGGGACCAGCACGACCACCGGCGCGTCCACGCGGCCCTGGGGCGTCTCGACGCCGGCGACGCGCCCGCGCTCGACGAGGACCCGCGTGACCTCGCGGCCGGTCTCGATCCGCGCGCCGCCCCGCTGCGCGGCGGCGGCGAACGCGAACGCGGTCGCGTTCGGGTCGGCGAAGCCCGAGTCGGGCTCCCACGCCGCGCCGCCGACGTCGTCGACACGGATGCCGGGCGCGAGCCGCCGGAGGTCGTCGTGCGAGACCAGCTCGGTCTTGATCCCGATGCGCTGCTGCGTCTCGACGTTCCGCCGGAGCGCCGCCTCGTAGCCGCGCGGCACGAGCTCGAGGAACCCGATCGCCTCGAAGCCGCACTCGCCGCCCACGAGCGCGTCGAAGTTCTGGAACACCTTGAGGCTCTCGAAGGCCAGGCGCGACTCGTGCTCGTTCGTGTAGTGCATGCGGACGAGCGCGCCCGACTTGCCCGTCGCGCCCGACGCGAGCCCGCGGCGCTCGAGGAGCAGGACGTTCCGGACGCCCAGCCGGGTCAGGTGGAAGGCCGTGCTCGCCCCGTTCACTCCGCCCCCGACGACGACGACCTCAGCCGCGGCCATGGCATCCCCCCGCCTTTCCGTATATAGTGCCGTCTACCCGAGTCACCACCGGCTTCGCCACGGAGGCAATTATGGTCCAGGTCACGCGACGCGAGCTACTGAAAGGGGCGGCCGCCCTCGGCGCCGCCGCCGCGCTGCCCGGTCCGCTCGCGCGTCCCGTCGAGGCGCAGACCGCGCAGAAGCGCGAGCTCGCGTGGGCGCAGGGCGGCGACGTCTCGAAGTTCGACCCGCACTACAGCACCTCGTCGAACGACATCCGCGTCTCGTTCAACATCTTCGACAACCTGACGAGCCGTCACCCCGACGGCAAGCTCCACCCCGGGCTGGCGACAGACTGGAAGCTCACGGGCCAGACGACGTGGACCTTCAAGCTCCGCCACGGCGTGAAGTACCACAACGGCGACCCGTTCACGTCCGCCGACGCGAAGTTCAGCATCGAGCGCACGTACGACCCGGCGGTGAAGACGATGGTCGCGACCGCGCTGAGCACGATCGAGCGCATCGAGGCGCCCGACCCGGCGACGCTCGTCGTGCACACGAAAAAGCCCGACCCGCTCCTGCCCGCGCGCCTGGCCTTCTACGGCGGCCAGATCGTGCCGAAGAAGTACGTCGAGGCCGTCGGCGGCGACGCCTTCAACGCGAAGCCCGTCGGCACGGGGCCCGTGCGCTTCGTCTCGTGGACGAAGGACGACAAGCTCGTGCTCGAGGCCCACCCCGATTACTGGGGCGGGAAGATCGACGTGGATCGCGTGCTCGTGCGCGCCATTCCCGAGACCGCGCCGCGGATCGCCGCGCTGCTCAAGGGCGAGGTGGACATCATCACGCAGCTCCCCCCCGACCAGGGCGAGCGCGTCGCCGGCAACCCCACGACGCGCGTCGTCGGCGCCCTCTACGCGGGCCTCTACGTCCTGGCCGTCAACAGCAAGCGCCCGCCGCTCGATAACCCGCTCGTGAAGCAGGCGCTCTCGCTCGCGATCGACCGCGAGGCGATCGTGAAGGAGCTCTGGCGCGGGCGCGGCATCGTGCCGAACGGGCCGATCGCCCGGGGCGACAACCACTACGACTCGAAGCTTCCGCCGCTCGCCTACAACCCGGGCCAGGCGCGCGACCTCCTGAAGAAGGCCGGCTACAAGGGCGAGGAGATCTGGATCGAGACCACCGTCGCCTACGTCTCGAACGACAAGCAGATGTCGGAGGCGATCCAGGGCATGTGGAAGGACGTCGGGGTCAACGTGCAGGTGGAGGTCATCGAGTACTCGGTGCGCGCCCAGAAGAACCGGGAGAAGTCCTTCAAGGGCGTGTTCTGGTCCGATCCGACCTCGACGCTCGGCGACCCGGACGGCATGATGTGGCGGCTGCTCGGCCCCGGCGGGCCCCAGGACTACTGGCGCCACCCGCGGTTCGACGAGCTCGGGGACGCGGGGCGCTTCTCGGTGGACGAGAAGTTCCGCGCCCAGGCGTACCGGGAGATGACGAAGATCTTCCTCGAGAACTTCCCCTGGCTCCCGGTGATCCAGCCGTACGAGGACTACGGCCTCCAGAAGTACGTCGAGTGGACGCCGAACCCGAACCAGCAGTTCGAGCTCCGCCGCTTCAACTTCAAGCTCAAGCGCGCGTAGCGCTCCGCGCGCCCGGGGCCCCGTCGCGGGTCCCGGGCGCGCCCGCCCCGATGCGCGGCGTCCTCGGCTCCCTCGTCCCGAAGCTCCTGCGAGCGCTGATCGCCGTCTGGCTCGTCACGACCGTCGTCTTCGTCGTCATGCGCCTCTCCGGCGACCCGGTGCCGCTGCTGCTGCCGCCCGACGCGCCGACGAGCGAGATCCTCCGCGTGCGGCGCGACCTCGGCCTCGACCGGCCGCTGCCCGTCCAGTACGCCGTCTTCGTCGGCCACGTCCTGGGCGGCGACTTCGGCCGCTCGATCCACTTCCGCGAGCCCGCGTTCGCGGTCGTCCGCGGCTACCTCGGCGCGACCGTCGAGCTGGGGCTGACGTCGTTCCTCCTCGCGGCGCTGGTCGCCGTGCCGATCGGCCTCTTCTCGGCGATCCGCCGCAACACGCTCGTGGACCACGTGGCGATGGGGCTGGCGCTCGTCGGCCAGGCCGCGCCGACGTTCTTCCTCGGGATCCTCTTCATCCTGCTGCTCGCGCTCAAAGCCGACCTCTTCCCGACCGGCGGCCGCGGCGACTGGACCCACCTCGTGCTGCCGGCCCTCACGCTCGGCGCCTTCGCGATGGCGTCGATCGCGCGCCTCACGCGCTCGGCCGTGCTCGACGTGCTCGGCGCCGACTACATCCGGACGGCGCGCGCCAAGGGCGTCGCCGAGTGGCTCGTCATCGCCAAGCACACGCTGAAGAACGCCGCGCTCCCCATCGTCACGATCACCGGCCTCCAGTTCGGCACGCTGCTCGGCGGCGCCGTCGTCACCGAGACCGTCTTCGCCTGGCCCGGGATCGGGCGCCTCGCGATCCAGTCCATCTACAACCGCGACTACCCGGTCGTGCAGTGCGCGGTCTTCCTCTCCGCGATCATGTTCATCGTCATCAACCTCGTGATCGATGCGCTCTACGGCGTCCTCGATCCCCGCGTCCGTCCGCGGTGACCGACCGGGCCCCGAGCGTCCCGCTCACGCCACCCGCGGCCGACGCCGGCCTCGCGGTCTCCGCGCCACCCGCCGGCGCGCGGGCCCGCCGCACCGCGCGGCTCGTGACGGCGGGCCTCGCGTTCGTCGCGCTCCTGGGCGCCGTCGCGGCGGCCGCGCCGTGGCTCGCGCCCCACGACCCGACCCGCCAGTCGCTCCGCGGGCGGCTCGCGCCGCCCACGCGCGAGGCGGCGGACGGCCGGGCGCGCGTCTTCGGCACCGACCAGCTCGGGCGCGACGTCCTCTCCCGGGTGATCTACGGCGCGCGCGTGTCCCTCGTCGTGGGCCTGGCGGCGGTGGTGGTCGGGGGCGTGGTGGGCGCGACCCTCGGCATCGCCGCCGGCTTCCGCGGCGGCGTCGTGGACAGCGTGATCATGACGCTCGCCGACGCGCAGCTCGCGTTCCCGTTCATCCTGCTCGCGATCGGGATCATCGCGGTGCTGGGGCCGAGCTTCCCGACGCTGATCGTCGTCATCGGCCTCTCGGGCTGGGTCTCCTACGCGCGCGTCCTCCGCGCGCAGGTGCTCGTCCTGCGCGCGCGCGAGTTCGTGGACGCGATCGTGGCACTCGGCGGCTCGGTCCCGCGCGTCGTGCTGCGCCACATCCTGCCGAACGTGCTCTCGTCGCTCGTCGTCATCGCGACGCTCGAGCTGGCGCGGGCGATCGTGCTCGAGGCGACGCTCTCGTTCCTCGGCCTGGGCATCCAGCCGCCGACGCCGTCCTGGGGCGGGATGATCCAGGAGGGGCGGGAGTACCTCGACTCGGCGTGGTGGATCTCGACCGTCCCTGGCCTCGTGCTGATGCTCACCTCGCTCGTGGTGAGCCGCACAGGCGACTGGCTCCGGGACCTGCTGGACCCGACGCTGCGGGGCGAGTAGCGGGCGCGGCCGTCAGGCCGCGAAGTCCTCGGCCTCGTCCGCCACGGGGATGCGCTCGAGGACGCAGAGCGGGAGCGACACCGACTCCGCGCACCCGAGGCAGTAGAAGGAGAGCTCCATCTCGGGTCCGACGCTGCCCCGCCGTCCCCGGAGCGCGAGCCGCCGGCCGCACCTCGCGTGGTGGATGCCGCCGTCGAGCGCCCGGTACACGGTCACGATCTCAGCGGAGACTGACGCGTTCATCGTCGACCTCCTTGCACCGCACCTCGACGTGCAGCGTGCGGAGCGGGCTCCTGTCGGACCAGTACGCGCGGGAGAACATCAGGCAGCCCCGGCGGGCCAGCTCGCTTTCCATGTCCGCGACCGGCCGCGCGAGCTGCGCGGCCACGTCGTCGCCGGCGACCTCGATGTCCCGCGAGACGACCATCTCCGCGCCGAGGGCCGGCGTGCAGCACAGCGCCAGCGCCGAGAGCACTCCGGCCACCGCGCGGCGGGGACTGTCCATGGCGTGGAGTCTAGCCGGGGCGGGGGGAGGAGCTATCCGGAAGGCGCCCCAAAGCGGGCGGGGAAAATCCTTGACCGCGCCGCGGGAAGGACCTGAACGGCGCTAGCCCGCGCTCTTCGCGCAGCGGAAGCCGATGAGATCGTTGCGATCGGTCGGCACGCTCGCCTCACGGAACGTCGCGCGCACGAAGATGGCGAGTTTCGTCCACGCGCCGCCGCGGAGGCCCTTCTCCGTGCCGGTCTCGGGCCCGCGCGGGTTCCGCTCGGGGCTCCGCCGATAGTAGGTGTCGTCGTGCCAGTCGGCGACCCACTCGAAGACGTTGCCCGCGAGGTCGTGGATGTCGTAGGGGCTCGCGCCGGACGGGAAGCGCCCGACGGGGCTCGTCGAGCCCACCCTCATCTCGGCGTTGGCCCGCGCTGCGTCCCACGCGTCCCCCCAGGGATAGCGCCGGCCGTCGGTGCCGCGCGCCGCCTTCTCCCACTCGGCCTCGGTGGGCAGGCGCTTGCCCGCCCAGCGGCAATACGTGTCCGCGTCGTTCCACGAGACCATCACGACCGGGTGGCTCGGCTCGCTCGCGGTGCCGGAGCCGCCGGGCTGCCGGAAGTACGCGCCGTCGAGCTTGATCCACTGCCACCGCTCGTCCCGGTACTGCCGCGACCAGCCGTGGCCCTCGCGCTCGGCCGTGGTCCGGTAGGCCGTCGCGCGGACGAAGCGCTCGAAGAGCGCGTTCGTCACCTCGTAGCGGTCCAGGTAGTAGGCGTCGAGCCAAACGCGGTGGCGCGGCCCCTCGCGGTCGAAGACGCAGTCCGCCTCCTGGCCGCCCTGCTGGCGGCACTCGTCCTTGAGCCGCGCCTGGTCGGCGTCGTCGATGCCCATCCAGAACTCGCCGGCCGCGACCAGCATCATCTCCGCGCCGTCGTCGCCGCGGACGACTCGGGGCGTGGCGCCGGCGCCGAGCGGCTCGAGGTCGATCCGCACCTCGTGCCGCGCGCCCGCGACGACCTCGACCGTGCGCTCCCACGGGCGGTAGCCGTCCCTGCGCGCGACGATGCGGCGCGCGCCCGCCGGGATGTTGGGGACCACGAGGACCGAGCCGCCCCGGGTCACGCCGATCCGCTGGTCGTCGACGAAGATCTCCACGCGGGAGACGCGCGAGACGAAGGCGAGCGTGCCGACGTCCCCGCGCGGCTCGGCCTGCGCCTCGACGCGCGCCCGCGGGGCGGCCACGGCACCCGCGCCGAGCGCCAGCGGGAGCGCGAGCAGCGCGGCCCGTCTGAGCGACGCGAGGGCGCCGGAGCGGCGTGACGCGGTCCTGGTCATGGGCGCGGTCCCGAGAGTCGAGTGGATTCTACCGCACGGGCTAGCCGCGCCAGTGGGAGAGGCGCTCGCTCACGTGGTCGAGCGCCAGCACGATCGCGATCGAGGCGGCCGAGACGAGCCCCGTGGCGGCGAAGAGCTCGGGCGCCTGGAAGCCGTTCGCGAGCGAGCCCATGACGTAGCCCATGCCGCGGACCCCGGCGAACATCTCCACGACGAGCACGCCGAGGAGGCAGAAGACGATCCCGAGGCGCATGCCCGCGAACACCGAGGGGACGATCGCCGGCAGGAGCACCTTCCAGTAGAGCTGCCACGTGCTGGCGCCGTACGCGCGCGCCACCGTGACGAGCGTCCGGTCCACGTCGCGCACCGCGCCCGTGACGAGGACCAGGACCGGGAAGAACCCGTGGAGCGTGCCGTAGAAGATCGCGGGCGCCGTCCCGTAGCCGAGCAGCAGGACGATCCACGGCAGCACGAGGATCTTCGGGATGCCATAGAGCGCGACGACGAACGGGTCGAGCACCTCGCGGAGCAGGCGCACCGAGCCGACGGCGAGCCCGGCCGCGACGCCGAGGACCATCGAGAGCGCGTAAGCGATGGCCGTCTTGCCGAGCGTATCGCCGAGGGCCGCGAGGGCCGGCCCGCCCATCGTGGCGAGCGCCCGGCCGACCGCGCTCGGCGCCGGCACGAAGAGCGGGTCCACGAGGCCCCCGCGCGCCGCGCCCTCCCACGCGGCGAGGAGCGCCAGCACGCTCGCGAGCTGGAGCGCGCGCACGGCGGGCACGCTCACTCGCTCCACGCCCGTGCCCGCCGCTCGACCAGCCCCGCCACGACGTCCGTGCCGACGATCAGCACGAGCGTCACCACCACGAGGGCCACGTAGTCGGCCGTCCGGAGGAGGCCGTACGCGTGGTTGATGAGCGCGCCCATCCCGCGCTTGCTGCCGAGGACCTCGCCGACGATGACGCCGATCACCGACAGCGCGAGCCCCGTGCGCAGGCCGCCCACCAGCGTGAACAGCGTCGCCGGCAGCACGACCCGGGTGAAGACCGTGACCCGGCCGGCGCCGTAGCTCTTGGCGACCGTGACGAGGTGGGGGTTCACCTGCCGGATGCCCGCCAGAACGGCGAGAGTCACCGGGAAGAAGCCGAGGAGGAAGCCGAACGCGATCTTCGACGCCGCGTCGAGGCCGAAGAAGAGCATGAGCGAGGGATACCAGACGACCGCCGGCACCGCGTAGAGCGCGGCGAGCATGGGCCCGTAGGCGCGCCCGAGGAGCCGGTTCATCCCGAGGGCGCCGCCGACCGCGAGCCCGGCCGCGACCGCGAGCGCGTAGGCCGTCGCGATCTCGCGCAGCGTGAGGAGGAGGCTCGCCCCGAGGTCGGGATACGAGCGGAGCCGCGCCAGCTCCCAGAGGGCCGGGAGCACCGCCGAGGGCGGGACGGCCAGCAGCGGGTTGGCCGCGCGGCCCGCGACCTCCCAGCCCGCGAGCGCGACGGCGACGAGGCCGAGCCGCGCGAGGGCGACTTTCACGCGAGCCCGCCCATCGCGCGCAGCGACTCCTCGCGGATCTCGTGCCAGAGCTTCGCGCGCAGCGCGACCAGCTCCGGCGACTCCATTGGCCGCGGGTAGTCCGTGCCGAGCTCGAGCACCGTCTTGATCCGGCCCGGGCGCGCCGTCATGACCGCGATCCGCGTCGAGAGGAAGAGCGCCTCCTGCAGGCTGTGCGTGACGAAGATCACGGTCTTCCGCGTCCGCCGCCAGATCTCGAGCAGCCACTCGCCCATGAGGAGCCGCGTCTGCTCGTCGAGGGCGCCGAAGGGCTCGTCCATCAGGAGGATCTTCGTGTCGATCGCGAGCGCGCGGCCGATCGCCACGCGCTGCCGCATGCCGCCCGAGAGCTCGCGCGGGTACTTGCCCGCGAAGCCCGCGAGGCCGAGCGGGCCGAGGAGGTCCTGCGCGACCGCGCGGCGCCGGGCGGCGGACACGCCCTGGAGCTCGAGGCCGAACTCGACGTTCTCGAGCGCCGTGCGCCACGGGAAGAGACCCGGGTCCTGGAAGACGGTCGCGACGCGCCGCGGGTCGGGCCCGGCGACCGCCCGCCCCTCGACGAGGACGCGGCCGGCGTCCGGCGCCGTGAGCCCGCCGAGCATGCCGAGCAGCGTGGACTTGCCGCAGCCGGACGGGCCGATGAGCGTGCAGAACTCGCCCTCGCCGACGGCGAGCGAGACGTCGCGGAGGGCCTCGACGGGCCCCGAGCTCGTCGCGTAGCGCTTGCTGACGCCCTCGAGCGCGATCAGCGCCGGGCTCACGAGAGCCGGAGGATCTCCCGCGCGATCACCAGGCGCTGGATCTCGGACGTCCCCTCGCCGATCTCCGTCAGCTTCGCGTCGCGGAAGAGGCGCTCGACCGGGAACTCGGTGACGTAGCCGGCGCCGCCGTGGAGCTGCACGGCCTTGGTCGCGGCCTTCATCGCGGTCTCCGAGGCGAAGAGCTTCGCCATCGCCGCCGCGTGCATCGCCGGCCGCCCCCGGTCCTTGAGCCACGCCGCGCGGAGCGTCAGGAGGCGCGCGACCTCGGTCTCGGTCAGGAGGTCCGCGAGCATCCCCTGCAGCCCGTTGAACTCGGCGAGCGTCCGCCCGAAGGCGCTCCGCTGCTTCATGTACTTCACGGATTGATCGACGGCGGCCTGCGCGATGCCGACCGCCATCGCCGCCATCGCGATCCGCCCGCCCTCGAGGACCTGCATCGCCTGGGCGAAGCCCTCGCCGCGCTCGCCGAGCAGATTCGCCGCGGGCACCCGCGCGTCCGCGAGGATCAGCTCGGCGGTGTCGGAGGCGTGGAGGCCGAGCTTGCGGTAAGGCTTGCCGGCGCTGAAGCCCGGCATCCCCTTCTCGAGGACGAACGCCGAGATGCCCTTCGATCGCTTCTCCGGATCCGTCCGCGCCATGACGACGGCGATGCCGCCGACCGACGCGTTGGTGATGAACGCCTTGCTGCCGTTGAGCACCCACTCGCCGGCGCGCTCCTCCGCGCGCGTGGCGAGCGCGGCGGCGTCCGAGCCGGAGCCGGGCTCCGTGAGCCCCCAGGCGCCGAGCACCTCGCCCGACGCCAGGCGCGGCAGGTACGTTTTCCGCTGCGCCGGCGAACCGAAGAGGTGGATGTGGCCGGTGCAGAGCGAGTTGTGGGCCCACATCGTGATGCCCACCGAAGCGTCGCCGCGGGAGAGCTCCTCGACGATCAGCGCATAGGAGACGTGGTCGAGCCCCGCCCCGCCGCAGTCCTCCGGCACGAGTGCGCCGAGGAACCCCAGCGGCCCGAGCTTCTTCACGATCTCCCACGGAAACTCGTGCCGCTCGTCGTAGGGGGCGATCCGGTCACCGAGCTCGCCCTCGGCGAACTCGCGCGCGGCCGCGCGCACCCGCCGCTGGTCGTCGGTCAGCTCGAAGTCCACGGCCCTAGCTCCGGCGCCGCGGGCGGGCTCCGGCCTGCTCGAGGCGCTTGAACATCTCGATCTGGCGCAGGCGCTTCTCGGCCTCGGCCCGCGTCGCATAGGTGCCGAAGCGGCGCCCCGTCTTCTCCGACAGCACGACGTACGTCCGGCCGATCTTCTTGATCATCGTCTCAGACGGCGGCCCGGACGTGCTCGCGGACGAAGCTGACGATGTCCTGGGTGGAGGCGCCGGGGGTGAACAGCTCCTTGACGCCGAGCCGCTTGAGCGCCGCGATGTCCTCGGGCGGGATGATGCCGCCGCCGAAGACGACGACGTCCTCGGCGCCCTTCTCGCGGAGGAGCTCGAGAACCCGCGTGAAGAGATGGGTGTGGGCGCCGGAGAGCACGCTGAGGCCGATCGCGTCGGCGTCCTCCTGGATCGCGGCCGCGACGATCTGCTCGGGCGTCTGGTGGAGCCCCGTGTAGATCACCTCGAACCCCGCGTCGCGCAGCGCGCGCGCGACGATCTTCGCGCCGCGGTCGTGGCCGTCGAGGCCGGGCTTGGCGACGACGACGCGCACCGCGCGGCCGGCCGTCATTTGGCGCCCGTCAGCGCCGCGCGGAGCTTCTCGCCGGTCTTCGCGATCTCGGTGCGGTCGCCGGGCTCGAGCCGCCAGTCGAAGCCCAGGCCGTCGCGCGTCCAGCGCGGGATGAGGTGCAGGTGGAAGTGGGCCACGGACTGGAACGCGGCGGGGCCGTTGGCCTGGAGCACGTTGAGCCCCTCCGGCGCGAGCGTCTGCTTGAGGGCCAGGGCCACGCGCCTGGCCGTCACGATCGCCGCCTGGAGGTCGGCCGGCTCGGCCTCGAAGATGGTGGCGGCGTGGGCCTTGGTGAGGACCAGGCAGTGCCCCGGGTTGAGCGGGTTGATGTCCATGATGCAGAGGGTCCGCAGGTCCTCGAAGATCTTCATCGCCGGGGTCTGTCCCTCGCGGATCTTGCAGAAGACGCACTCGCTCATGGCGCCACCTCGACGGTCCACCCGTGGGTGTCGGGCGCGGTGCCGTACTGGATGCCGACGATCGCGTCGTAGAGCTTCCGCGTCAGCTCGCCGATCCGTCCGCCGTTGATGACGATCCGCTCGCCCTTGTAGGCGAGCTCGCCGACGGGCGAGATGACCGCCGCGGTGCCCGTGCCCCACACCTCCTCGAGCGTGCCGTCGTGGGCGGCCCGCGCGACCTCGTCGATCGAGACCTGGCGCTCGGAGACGCGGAGCCCCCACTCGCGCATGAGCGTGAGCGCCGAGTCGCGCGTCACGCCGGGCAGGATCGTGCCGTGGCCGAGCGACGGCGTGACCACCTCGTCGCCGATCTTCAGCATGATGTTCATCGTGCCGACCTCGTCGAGGTACTTCCGCTCGCGCCCGTCGAGCCAGAGCACCTGCGTGAACCCCTGGCGCTTCGCCTCCTCGGCGGCGTAGAGGCTCGACGCGTAGTTGACGCCGGTCTTCACCCCACCGACCCCGCCCTCGACGGCGCGGACGTAGTGGTCCACGACCAGGATCTTCACGGGGTTGAGGCCCTCGGGATAGTACGCGCCGACGGGCGACAGGATGACGTAATAGATGTAGGACTTCGCCGGCCGCACGCCCAGGAAGGGCTCGCTCGCGATGATCGTGGGGCGGATGTAGAGCGACGTCCCGACCGTGGACGGCACCCACTCCTTTTCGATCCGCACCAGCTCCACGAGCGCCTTCAGGGCGAGCTCCGGATCCACCGGCGGAATGCACAGACGCCGGGCGGAGTTGTTCAGCCGCTCGATGTGCTTCTGCGGCCGGAACAGCCGGACTTGCCCGTCTTTGCCGCGGAAGGCCTTGAGGCCGTCGAACACCGCCTGCGCGTAATGGAGGACGGCGCACGCCGGGTCCAGGCTGAACGGCCCGTACGGCTCGATCCGCGGGTCGTACCAGCCTTTCTCCTCCTGGAAGTCCGCCACGAACATGTGGTCGGTGAAGACCGTGCCGAAGGTCAGGTCGCTGTCCTTCGGCTTCCGCTTCTTCGTCGCGGCCCGGGTGACCCTGATCGGCTCGCTCATGACTGGTTCCTCACTCTAGAAAATGATCGGTTCGCGGTACAGGCCGAAGACCTCGCGGTACACGTCCGAGATCTCGCCGAGGCTCGCGTCGTCGCGCACGGCGTCGATGAGCACGGGCATCACGTTCTGGCCGTTCCGGCACGCGTCGGCGAGCTGCGCGAGCCGCCGCCCCACCTTCGTCATGTCCCGCGACGCCTTGAACCGGCCCACCCTCGCGATCTGCTCGAGCTCGACCGCCTCGTCGATCTTCAGGTAGTGGATCGGGCGCTCCTCCGGCATCGCGTACTTGTTGACGCCGACCACGACCTTCTCGCCCCGGTCGTCCATCAGCTGGTAGCGGTACGCGGCGTCGGCGATCTCCCTCTGCGGGTAGCCCGCGTCGATCGCGCGGATCATGCCGCCCATCGCGTCGATCTTCCGGATGTACGCGAGCGCCGCCTCCTCCATCCGGTCGGTCAGCGACTCGAGAAAATACGCGCCGCCGAGCGGGTCGATGGTGAGGGCGACGCCGGTTTCCTCGGCGATGATCTGTTGAGTACGAAGAGCAACAGTAACCGCCTCTTCGGTAGGCAGCGCCCACGTTTCATCATAAGAGTTGGTGTGGAGCGACTGGGCGCCGCCGAGCACCGCGGCCAACGCCTGAATCGCGACACGCGCGATGTTGTTGAGCGGCTGTTGCGCGGTCGCCGACACGCCCGCGGTTTGCGTGTGGGTGCGGAGGCGCATGGACTCGGGCCGCTTGGCGCGGTAGCGCTCCTTCATGAAGCGCGCCCACATCCGCCGCGCGGCGCGGAGCTTCGCGATCTCCTCGAAGAAGTCGTTGTGGACGTCGAAGAAGAAGCTGAGCCGCGGCGCGAACGCGTCCACGTCGAGCCCCCGCGCCAGGGCCGCCTCGACGTAGGCGAGCCCGTCCGCCAGCGTGAACGCGAGCTCCTGCACCGCGGTCGAGCCGGCCTCGCGGATGTGGTAGCCGGAGATCGAGACCGGGTTGAACCGCGGCACGTGCTTGGACGTGAACTCGATCATGTCGGTCACGATCCGGACGGCCGGCTCGGGCGGGCAGATCCATTCCTTCTGCGCGATGAACTCCTTGAGCATGTCGTTCTGCATCGTGCCGCCGACCCGGTCCCACGCGACGCCCTGCCGGTCGGCGAGCGCCAGGTACATCGCGAGCGCGACCGACGCGGTGCAGTTGATCGTCATGGACGTCGTCACCTCGCCGAGCGGGATGTCGGCGAAGAGGCGCGCGAAGTCGTCGAGCGTGGAGATCGAGACGCCCTCCTTGCCCACCTCGCCGCGCGCGCGCGGGTGGTCGGCGTCGTAGCCCATCAGCGCGGGCATGTCGAAGGCGGTCGAGAGGCCGGTCTGGCCCTGCGCGAGGAGGTACTTGAAGCGCGCGTTCGTGTCCTCCGGGCTGCCGAAGCCGGCGAACATCCGCATGGTCCAGAGCCGGCCGCGGTACATCGTCGGGTAGACGCCGCGGGTGTACGGGTACTCGCCCGGGCGGCCCAGCCGCTCCTCGTAGGACTTGCCCTCGAGGTCCGCCGGCGTGTAGAGCGGTGCCAGCGGGATGCCCGAGAGCGACTCGAACCTCACCGGCCGCTCGGACCCCTTCGCCGGCTCGTGCGGCGCCGCCTCCGGCCCACGCTCGTCGCTCATGCCCGCCTCCCCGCGCTCACGCGCCGAGCGCCTCGCGCGCGATCACGAGCTTCTGGATCTGCGAGGTGCCCTCGTAGATCTGCGTGATCTTCGCGTCGCGGAAGTAGCGCTCGACCTCGTAGTCCTTGATGAACCCGTAGCCGCCGTGCACCTGGACCGCGTCGGTCGTCACCTTCATCGCGGTCTCGGCCGCGAAGAGCTTGGCCATCGCCGCCGCGCCCGTGACCGGCCGGCCCGCGTCCTTGAGCGCGGCCGCCCGGAGCGTCAGGAGCCGCGCGCCGTCGATCGCCGTCGCCATGTCGGCGAGCATCCACTGGACCATCTGGTGCTGGCCGATCGGCACGCCGAACGACTTCCTCTCGCGCGCGTACGCGAGCGCCCGCTCGTACGCGCCCGCCGCGATCCCCACCGCCTGCGCCGCGATCCCGATCCGCCCGCCGTCGAGCGCGGCCATCGCGATCCTGAACCCCTGCCCCTCCGCGCCGAGCCGGTTCGCGGCGGGCACGCGGCAGTCGTCGAACACGAGCTCGGCCGTGTCCGAGGCGCGAATGCCGAGCTTGTCCTCGGTCTTGGACACGCCGAAGCCGGGCGTGCCCTTCTCGACGACGAACGCCGAGATCCCGTGGTGGCGCTGCGCGCGGTCCGTCTGGCAGAAGACGAGGGCGAAGGAGGCCTCGCGCCCGTTCGTGATGAAGAGCTTCCGCCCGTTCAGGACGTACGCGTCGCCGTCGCGGACGGCGACCGTGTGCTGGTTCGTCGCGTCGGAGCCCGCCTGCGGCTCCGTGAGGGCGAAGCAGCCGTGCGCCCGGCCGGAGGCGACGGGCGTGAGGAAGCGCTCGCGCTGGGCGTCGGTGCCGTACGTGTGGACCGGGTCGCCGTAGAGCGAGTTGTTCACCGACATGATGACGGCGTGGCTCGCGCAGGCCTTCGCGATCTCCTCGAGCGCCAGGACGTAGGCGACGGTATCGGCGCCGCTGCCCCCCCATTGCTCCGGAATCGCGATGCCCATGAGCCCCAGCTCACCCATCCGCTTGACGGTCTCGTGGGGGAACCGGGCCTCCCGGTCGATCTCGGCGGCGATGGGGCGGATCGCGGACTCGGCGAACTCCCGCGCCATCGCCTGGATCATCTGCTGCTCGTCGCTCGGCTCGAGGTTCATTTCTCCAGCAGCTTCTTGAACTCTTTGGTGAGCTCCGGGACGACCTCGAAGAGGTCGGCCACGATGCCGTAGTCGGCGATCTTGAAGATCGGCGCCTCCGGGTCCTTGTTCACGGCGACGATGACCTTCGACGTCCGCATCCCCGCGAGGTGCTGGATCGCGCCCGAGACCCCGAAGCCCAGGTAGAGCTTCGGCGAGATCGTCCGGCCCGTCTGGCCGATCTGGAAGCGGTGGGGCCGCCAGCCCGCGTCCACGGCCGCGCGCGAGGCGCCCACCGCCGCGCCGATGACGCGCCCCAGGTCCTCGAGGATCACGTAGTTCTCCGGCCCCTTCATGCCGCGCCCGCCGGAGATCACGATCTCGGCCTCGGCGAGCTCGGGCAGCCCCGTCGCGGCCTCCTCGCGTCGCTCGACGAACTTCATGAGGGCCGGCGGCGACGACGTCGCCGGCCGCTCGACCGCGGCCGTCCGGCCCGGCTTGGCCTCGGCTGGGCGGAATACGTTCGGGCGCAGCGTCGCGACCCACGGGCCCTTCGCCCACGTCACCTTCGCGAGGAGCTTGCCCGCGTACACGGGCCGCGTCGCGACGAGCTTGTCGCCCTCGAGCGCCAGCGCCACGCAGTCGGCCGCGAGCCCGACGCCGAGCTTCGCGGCGAGGCGCGGGATCATCTCGCGCTGGCGGCTCGTCACGGCGCCGAGGATGGCCTTCGGCGACTCCTTCGTGGCCAGCGCGGCGAGGGCGCCGGCCCACACCTCGCTGCGGTAGGGCACGAGCCCCGCGTTCTCGAGGAGCCACACCTTGGCGGCCCCCCACTCGCCGAGCTGCGTGAGGCCCGCGTCGGTCGCCTTGTCGGTGAGCCAGACGGCCTCGGTCTGGCCGCCCGAGAGGCGCGAGACCTCGCCGATCACCTCGGCCATCACTTTCTTCGGCATCCCCTGCCGGTCGTCCTCGACGATGCACCACCATGCGTTCGGCATTGTCCCGTCCCCTAGATGGCTTTGGCGTCTTCGCGCAGCGCGCGCACGAGCTCTCGGACCGCTGTCGGCACGTCGCCCTGGATGATGCGCCCGGGGGGACGGGGCGGGAGCGCCTGGAGGGAGACCACCGAGAGCTGCGGCGGCTCGGCGCCGAGCCCGAGGTCCGCGGCCTTCACGTCCCTGATCTCCTTCTTCTTCGCGCCCATGATGCCCTTCAGCGTCGGATAGCGCGGCTCGTTGAGCCCCTTCTGCGCCGCGAGGATCGCCGGGAGGGGGAGGTCGAAGATCTCGAGGCCGCCCTCGACCTGGCGCGCGACGCGGACCGTCTTGCCGTCGGCGTCCACGGCCTCCTCCATGATCCAGGAGGCGCACGCCCAGCCCAGCAGCTCGGCGAGCTGCGCCGTCACCGCGCCCATGTCGTCGTCGATCGCCTGCCGTCCGCAGAGCACGAGGCCGGGCTGCTCCTGCTTGACCACCGCGGCGAGCGCCCGGGCGGTCGCGAGCGTGTCGGCGTCGTTCCACGCGGCGTCGTTCAGGTGGATCGCGCGATCGCACCCCATCGCGAGGCACGAGCGCAGCGCCTCCTTCACGCGCTCGGGGCCGAGCGACACGGCCACCACCTCGCCCTGGCCGCGCTTCTCCTTGATGCGCAGGGCCTCCTCGACGGCGAACTCGTCGTAGGGCGAGACGATCCACGTGATGCCCGCGGTGTCGATCGCGCGTGGGTCGGCGCCGATCTTCACCTGCGTCGCCGTGTCGGGCACCTGCTTGACGGCCACCAGGATCTTCATCACGTCTCCTTCGAAGATGTCACCGCTCGCCTCGGACGGGCGTGCCTGCGGCAGCGCCGGCGTCCTGCCGCTCGCACTGCTCGTAATGGAGCTCCCGGGTGATCCGGAAGCGATCGCCGGGGATGAACACGCGATCGAAGACGATGGGCGCGCCGCCCGCGTCGTAGGACACGCGCTCGGACTCGAACGCGGGCGCCCCGGGGCGGCAGCCGAGCTCGCGCGCCTCGCGACGGCCGAGGCGCACCGCCGACACCGTCTCGCGCGCGCGCTCGATCGCGACGCCCAGCTTGAACTCGAGCACCTGGTGGAGCGGCGTGCGCGCCAGGTCGGCGCGGACGACCTCCTCGCCGATCGGCGCCGGGAGGAACGAGCGCTGGAGGCTTATCGGGTGGCCGTCCACCAGGCGGAGCCGCTCGAGCGCGAGCACGCGCGCGCGCGGCCCCAGCCCGAGCGCGTCGGCGACACGGTGGTCGGGCACGAGGAACTTCGTCCCGACCAGGCGCGTCGTCACGTGCTCGCCCTTGGCCTGGAGGTCGCCCGCGAACCGGCGGAGCTGCAGGATGTCGTAGTCGATGGAGGGCGCCGCGACGAACGTCCCGAGGCCGTGACGGCGGGAGATCAGGTGCTCGCGCTCGAGCAGCTCGAGCGCCTGCCGCAGCGTCATCAGCGTCACGCCGAAGCTCTGCGCGAGCCGTCGCTGGTTGTCGAGCCGGGCGCCGGGCCGGAGCCCGCCCTCGCGGATCCGCGCGCGGAGCGCCTCGGCGATCCGGTGGTAGCGCGGGACCCGCCCGTTGGCTCTGCCGTTCCCGATCGTCCTCACCCTGACCCCTCGGTGTTCTAGAACACCAGCGGGCCGCGCGCATCGCGGAAGCGCCGGACACCGGAAACGAAGCGAGAGAGCAGCACCCGCGGGGACTTGGGGTGCGCCGCGACGGCCTATTCTAGGGCCGCGGGGCGGCAGAGCGCAAGGCCGCCCGCCCACGCGGACCCGTGCGTGACGTGCGTTAGGAGGCGCCCTCCCGCGCGAGCTCCTGGGAGAAGGCGACGAGGCGCTC
>WNFB01005463.1_pt1 | contig 17977 bp, 21 predicted proteins | sample 5400501 | NCBI WGS metagenome assembly WNFB01 (sample SAMN13153341, study PRJNA577476) | soil metagenome | isolation source: 200 cm saprolite under Douglas fir tree site 2 hole 1 | place: USA:California | collected 2015-04-18 | reverse complement strand
CTCTCCCGCTCAAGATATGGCGTTCTATTGGAGTCCTGACCGAAAGAGTATCCTCATGCCAGAGCACAGTGAGGGGACCCACCTGAAGTCCATCTGGCACGGGCGAAGGCGTCCGCGTGTTGAGTGCCTCGTCTTCAGGAATGGCACCCAACGCCGCCTCGTGGAGGTCGCCTGCCGTCTGCTCTAGAGCAGCTAGAGTGAGTTTGTCGGTCGTGCGAAGACTAGCGCTTGAGCCGCTGCGTATGGGCTTTCCGGTAGGCATACCAGTAGGCACCGCCCCGCTTCTTGCGTTCCTGCCGTGCGGTGAAGTGACCGGACTTCCCCTGGAAGTGGAAGGAACCCAGGCGAGCGAGCCAGGTAAACCAGTCCTGAGAATCGGGCACAAGATGTGACCTGACCTGTGCAGACCCTTCCAGGGTATCCATGAAGAGATATCGATGTTCCGTTCCCTTCACCTGTTCGATGAGATTGTACAGGCGATGCGGTGCCATATCATCCCTTCTTCTGGGTTCGGGTGCCTTGTGCGCGCACGAGGCACCCAACGTCTTCTTATCGGATGATCTCTTGTTTCATTGGGGACCTCACGCGATGTGGAGTGCCCCAACAGGTTGGTGATCAGAGCTGATCGTACGCTTTTCCCAGCGCTTGTTGTTGTTCTTTTTTGAGTTGACGGATCTCGGCCTCTAACGCTTGGATACGACGATCCTTGGCGAGGATCACCAGGTCGCGGCTCGCATCTGTTTTCCCTGGGACACGAGTCGCCCGTTCTCTGACCATCTGCTCCACGCCTTGTTGTCGGAGGGCTTCGATGCGCTCCCGGAGATCTGGCTGACTGTAGAGAGAGGCTTTGCTCACTTGAGCCGTCCTCGCCACCGTGTTGAAGTTGACAGGCTTCTGTTCTCGGAGAAGGGTGGTGATGGCATCCTCCACGCTAGTGCGCTTGAGCTCTTTGCGGCTCTGCGCATGGGCGGTCATGCCAGCCGTGTTGCGCTTCCAGGTCTTCTCACTCATGCGTCTGCTCCGGTTGATTGTGTTGACGCTGCTTCCATTCTTCGTCGGTGTATTCGCGCTCCTGCTTGTCAGCCTGCGCTACGATGTGGCCCTGTCTGAGGAGTGCAATGGCTGGTCGGACCCGTTCATCGAGGTTTTTCTGATTGACGAGGGTCCAGTGAACGTTCCCCGCCTGTTTGCCAATCTCGATGCGTTCCACAATTTGCTGTTCGTAAGCTTCGAGTGCGGGCAGATCCTCTGGAGTCAGCACATACGCTGGGCAATGGAAACACGGCAGTTCCACAAACTTGCAGACAATTTTTGCCGTTTTCAAGCAGCTACCAAGCGCCATCTTCACATTTTGGCGGTGTTCGCGGACCCGCTCGGGATCAAAGGTCTTCTCCCCTGCCATGGGCAACAATTGCTTCCCAGGCACATACTCGGGTTTCCCGTCGTTGAACTGAACAATGCCTTGCTGCACCGTCTTTTCCCACGCTTTGCGCATCGTCTCATCCAAAATTTTGGCGTAGATGAGAGTCATTTCTGGAGAGGCATGGGCCATCCATTGTTGCACCTGCACTAAACTCATTGCGTTGTTGATTAACTCGACCGCTTTGGTGTGCCTGAAAGCATGCAGCTTGAAGTGGAAGATCTCTCCTTGCTCGTTTTGGATCTGACATCGGTTTGCAAACCGAGTGAGTGCCTCTCTCACAGCATCACTTTTGAGTGGATTTCCCAGCAAGAAACGTTGTTGGGTCTGGTAATTCCGACGTTTTTTCGACGCTGGAAAAAGCCACTTGTGAGGGTTTTCTGAAGGGGTGTAGTGCTGCTTGACCCAGGCACGTTGCGCAAGGATAACCGCAGCTACTTCCTGGGTGATGGGGATTTTGTGCCCCAACACACGTGTTTTCTGAATATCTCCGATTAACCAGCATTTGTCACCCGCTTGCGCCAAACACGTCTCCAATTGGAGGGACAGCACGTCTGAGATACGCCACCCGCTTGCTCTCAAAAGAAGCACAACCGGGACGTAGGTTGGAGGGATATGCTGGAAATGGGTGTCGAGCTGCTTGAGCACGGTCTGTGGAATATACTTGACGTCTTGAGATCGTTGCCATGCGTGTTGGGGATAGTGATGCGGCCAGATGATGCGAGGGGTTGATTCCTGTGGTTTGATGGGACTCTGAATACGGTCGAGATCGGCAAGAAACGCCTCTACGGTATGGATATGCCTCCAGACGAAACTGCTCTCGTTCTTCCCTCCGTGTTCGTGGAGGTAGACCTGGAGACTGAGAATGAAGGCATCTATGTCTTGCTCTCTCAACTCGTGAAGGCTTCTGGCTTGAGCATAGCGTTGACCGAAGAAGAAGAAAAACTGTTTCAAATACCGAACGTGGCTGGTAATGGTCTTGACTGCTCGGTCAGCAGCAATGAGAAATCTGGCGTAGTCTTTCACGTAAGGACAAAATGGTTCTGCTATCCCCATGAAATTCATGTAATACTCACCCGTATGGCGTGCATAGCGAAGTCCGGGAATATGGCGTGCATCCCAGCGGTCTTTGGCAAACTCATCTTCAATCACTGACGGGAGAGCAAGGGCTCCCGTTCCATCAACTCCTGCGAAGCCGATAGGCTCCATGATTATCTCCCTCCCATAGGAGCAGGAGAACGAAGGCACACGTGCTCTTGCGTTTGCTCCCATGCAGCCCGAAGAGCAGAGAGCGAAGGATGCACGTAGGTCTGATACGTCTGCTGAAAGGAAGCATGGCCGGCCCGTTCTTGAAGGTATTCTGGCTGCCATCCTAATTCAGCAAGTCTGGTGAGCAGAGAATGACGCAGGATATGCGGAGTCACGTCCAATCCCGTTTTTTGCCGTAATCGCCGAAAGAGCGCGTCAACATCCGCGTAGGTCAGCGCCTGGCCTGCGCGCTGGCCGTGGAGTTTAATGAAGAGATGGTTGGTTTCTACTTCTGCCGTATGCGCTCGCCCGACGTATGCAACAATCTCATCAATCAGATCGGAAGAGACATCGATGGAGCGAGGCGCATGAACGGTCTTGATTTCTGCCCCATTGGGAAGTTCTCCACGGTCACGAATATGAATGCGATTCTCTGCAACGTCAACATCTTCCACAAAAAGAGAGAGCGATTCTCCTACGCGCATGGCCGTCTCGTACAAGAGCCGCACCAGGAGCCGATCTCGCTCGTTAATACAGGCGTTGAGCAAGTCCTGAACCTGGTCTTTTGTGATGGTTTTGGGACGCAGTCGTTTCTCTTCTTTTTGACGAAGCATGTTTTTAGCAATGGGAGAGTCTTTCATAATGTGGTGAAGACATCCCTTGTATCGTCTGGCGCGAGCTGGCAGGGAGATAGTGGTTTTCTCCTGCACATTGGTCGAGACCTCTTCCATCCTCCACTGGTAATCGTAAAAGCCTCTGACTACCGTCAGCGTATGATTGATGGTGCGATTGGATCGAGCCTGTGTTACCCGATGAGCAGGAAGCACCTTGAGAGAACCAGAGGGAAGTTTGAGCCAGAGGACAAAACGAGAGAGGTCATCCAGAGTAATCTGCTGCCAGTCGAGGCGCTCTTGTACCAAGAATTCCCAATACTGCCGGAGCGCGGTGGCAGATGAGCGTAATGTCTGGCGCGCCGAACGAATGCGGTCTAAATACTTTAAGTAGCGCACAATGGGGACCACTAGCCTCCCTTCTTCATCCACCACGACATAGCGGATCTGATGATTCTGAGTCTCAATCTCTACAACATGCATGCTTCTTTCCTCCTCACTCCACTTTCCACAAACAGCACTGCAGTGACTCTCCTTACTAACAGTATACTTCCCCTACGAAATCATATTCATCGAGATACTATTTTCAGAACGAAAAGAAAAGAGCAACAGAGTATTCTTCCTCTACTTTGTTGCCTCAGTCAAAAAGGTATCGAGATAAGGGTCCGAGCCACCTCTCCTCGCTTGCGCCCGAGATAGGCGGGAGCACAGACCTGGTCAAACCGTCGATGGGGAGCTGGAAGTTCGGCAAGAGACGGAAGTGCTCGTTGGTGTGCAGCTTGTTTGGTGCCGTCAACATCTACCACGAGCCAGTGCTGGCCCAGACGATCCCACCATCCGCCTGGCGGGAAGGTCTGAGCGGTGCGAGCCACGAGATCCTCCTGAAACAGCACTCGCAATGCCTCGACAGTGGGTTGATCCAGGGCGGCAAGAAAGCGGCTGAGCGTGGAGCGATGGGGCAAAGTATGCCGACCGAAGAGTGCCATGAAGGTGGAGGCAAAAGGGGTCAGCCGCTCGTAAAACGCCAGCAGGGTTGGTTCTGCACTGATCGTATATGCAAGGAGCACTACGACAAAATCAATCACCTCATACGTGCCGAATCGCGGGCGTGCAAAACGGACCTGTTCCTCAAGAGCTTGAAGCAGACCTGATGTCTTGAAGAACTGTGCCACTATCGCTACCTCAGCAAACCAGCAGGGAAGAGAGGGAACGGATTCTGGGGCGATTTGAATGTCTACCGAAGTGTGTGTCATATTACCTGTGTATCCTCCTTATTAGGAAACAATGGTTTTTCACCCTTCTAAGGAGACACTTTTTTGTCTTTTTTACAATGGTTTTCCCTCTTTTGTCTGCGTCAGCTTCCTCACTGCTTGCTCGCTGTCATCTCGTTGCGCATCACGTGGGCAGATCGACTGGAGTTGCTCCGGTGCCAGGATCGGAAGTCGTGATGGGATGACCGGCTTGTTCATCGTCAGTGATCCCGCCTTTAGTAAGGTGTGGTGAGGAGCCTCTGCACCATCTTATCCAAAGAGGAGAGTCGAAGACAAATGGCCTCATGTTGAGTAGGAGAAATGGGTAAGGGTGGGGGCTGGGTCGAAGAGAGCCACCATTCGCGGATGTGGTAGCGGAATCCTGGGTGAGCTGGGTCTTCTATGGTACAGTCTACATAGGTGGTCGCTACACGACGTTTGATAATCGTGATAAGACATCCGTAGAGCGGATGGTGGGGCAACACCACGTACTTTTGTGCTGCGGCACCTTGTTGTTCCTTCGCTTCGGCTGAAGGAGGCTTTGGTTGATTATCATACTTACTACTTTGGTTGGGATGAATTGAGTTTGTGGGCGACTCGTACCGCTATCGCCACCGCCTGCAACAGGACAATTCGGGGGGAACAGAGAATGGAAAAACATGATCTTTTGGGTGTGGTTTTTTAGGTATGGATGGGGTATGCTTTCAAGCGATTGAAAAGATATTGGCGTCAGGCGTTGAATTTAGACAAGGTAATCCAAATGAGAGATCCATATCCACTCCGTCCCATCAGCGACGACGAGTTCGAGACGTGGGCCCGCATGATCGCTAACACGTACGGCGAGGACCGGCGCGATGCGGACCTCGAAAACGAACGATCCACCATCGAGCTCGATCGCACGATCGCCGCGTTCGACGGCGATGCGCCAGTCGCAGGTGCGGCGATCTACACGCGGTCCATGACGATTCCTGGTGCCGTGCAGCCGATTGCGGGCGTCACGTGGGTCGGCGTCTCCCCCACGCACCGGCGTCGAGGCATCCTCACGTCGATGATGCGCAAGCAGCTCACCGACCTGCACGAGTCCGGCGGTGAGCCGATCGCCGCGCTCAATGCCTCCGAGGCCACGATCTACGACCGCTTCGGTTACGGCATCGCCTCGCGCGCGGTCCAGTTCGAAGGCGAGAAGCGCTCAATGCGCTTTCGGTCTGACATCGATGTCGGTCAGGGAACCATCCGGCTACTCAGCCGCGCTGAGGCCCGCCCGCTGATCGAGAAGGTCTACGACACGGTCCGCATCGACTCGGTTGGCTGGCTCGACCGGCCAGGCAAGTTTTGGGATGCCCGCCTCTACGACGAGGAGCACGTGCGCGACGGCGCGACGGCGCTGCGCTTCGCCGTTCACGAGGAGCCGGGCGGCGCGGTCACCGGGTACGCGATCTACCGACTCAAGGGCGAGGAGGACGACAAAAGCACGGTGCAGGTCAAGGAGCTGACGGCGACGACACGGCAGGCGTACGCCGCGGTGTGGCGCTTCCTCATCGGCATCGATCTGTTTCCCCGGATCAGCTACGAGGGACCGATCGATGAGCCGCTGCCGCACCTGCTGCTCGACGCACGAGCGGTGCGCTCGACTGTGTCCGACAGGCTGTGGGTGCGGCTGGTCGACGTCGACCGGGCACTAGCGACGCGCCGTTACGCAACGCCGCTGGACGTGATCTTCGAGGTCGAGGACACCTTCTGTCCATGGAACGCCGGGCGCTACCGGCTGCAAGCCGACGGCGACTCGGTCACGTGTGAGCGCACGCAGGCCAGCGCCGATCTGCAGCTGTCGTCGACCGAGCTGGGCGCGGTCTTCTTGGGGGGTACGACGCTGGCGTCGCTTTCCGCCGCGGGTCGGGTCAAGGAGTTGCGGCCCGGTGCGGTGGCCAGCTGCACGGTCGCCTTCCGCGGCGAGCGGGAGCCGTTCTACCCCCCCGGCCGACCATTCCCCGGTTATTGAGGTAGGACTAGGATCCTGGCGAAAATAGCTCATAGCGAACTTTTTTTCTAAAATATTGCCTGGTTTGGAGCGTTTGAGTCCAAGTGAAAGCTTTTCTAAGTTTGAGTCCAAGTGAAAGCTTTTCTAAGGTATATTTAGTGCAATTTATGCAGCGTTGTCCCCGTTACGCTCACTTTTTCCTGCTTCATGAAGCAGCTTGAGAAGCGACTTTACAATGCTATGAGCTATTTTTGCCGGGATCCTAGTCCTACCTCTTATAGAAACGTTTTTTCGGGCTACTGATAATTGCGGCAAATAGCTAGCTTTCGGGAGCGGTTCCCTGGGTTGCGTCTAGACCCAGTACGTTGTTGTCAGCGAGCAGAGCCCAAAATCTTTGTATAGCCCCCATATCATAGAGAGACGGAAAGGGAAAAATCAGTCGTAGGGTTTCGCTCGGGAAATGACCATCGGCTTGAAAAGCGGATGAAAAACCGCTACAATGCGAGTGAAACAGGTGTTCTTGCCTGCTTTGGACGGAGAGATCCGTGTGACGTTCCAGCAAGGGAGGCTGTGTGGGATGAATGAGCGCGAGCAAGAGGTCGTTGCCCAAACGATGATTTCCCTGCCATTTCTGAGTGACGAGGTTCCCGCCCTTTATCTGGCAGATGGAAGACCCTATATCCCGGTGTTCGCGGTCTGCCACGCGCTCGGCATCCGTGCCGACATGCATATCCGACGCTGGCGGCGCTTGGCGCTGTGGGTCACAGCGCGGAAGTTGCCGTTCCTGACCGAGAAACGAGGCAAGCGCCTGGTGTGGTGCCTGCTGATCTCAGAAGTGCCGTTTCTGTATGGCCTCTTCGATTGGAAGCTCGTCTCTCCTGAACGACGCCTCCAACTGCACCGGGCAACCGAGGAACAGACGAAGCTGGCAGACCTGGCCTATCAGACGATGCAGCAGCGCTATAGAGCCATGCGCCAGGCGCTCTTCACTTTCTTGACTACCTGCGCCGATATTGACGCGCTGCTCCAACGCTACACAGCTGCCATGTTGCCCACACTTGACGACGAATCGGCTCTCGCACTTGCTACCCTGCTCGACCGGGGACGTTCCCTTTTCCAGGAGGCCACAGCGCACGCGCGCAAGATGGTGCATGATCAGGGAGCACTTCCAATTGTCGATGCGGTCAAGATCGATGCACATAACAACGTTATTGATACCTTCTCCATGCCCTTGCTTCCTATCCTGTCGCACGAGGACAGCGAGCATTTCTTTGCGTTGATGGGGCAGGTGACGGCCTGGATGCAGGAAGAACGGGCGTTTTGGGCCGAGCGAGGAGATTGGTCCAACAAGGGATAGGCGAACTGAGACGCTCCAGGCTCTCACGAGCACGGGCGATCGGAGGCGCATAGGCTCATGAGCCGATAGAAAGTCTCAAGATGAGCACAAGCAGGAGGATTCGTATGGGAACCCTGGCAGAAAAGAGCGTGACGATCTCGCTCACCTTCCGTATCCAGATCACTGATGACGTCCTGAATACGAAGCCGAGCTACCTTCCCCCTGAAAGTGATGACAGTTGGAGAGAGCAGATGGAAGAGCAGCGCCGGTTGCTGCTGGCGCTGCTCGCGCAGGGAGGGCCAGATCTCACCGCGGTGCTCCTGGACAAGATCGCGTTCGCCTGAAGTCGACTTCAGGGACACCGATTGGGAGCAGGCGCTCCTGGGGAAAAACAGCGACGACGACCAGGCGTTCTTCGAGGGGGAAATGGTGCGTTCGACCATTGAGGCGATGGATTCCCCTGATCGAGAACTCTGGTTGGAGCGCATGGCAGGACACGACGAGCAATTAGGCAGCTGGTTTTGCCTCTGCACCGAGGATCTGTATGAGTGTTTTCGCGTGGAATTGGATCACGCACAGATCGCTGAATCTGTTTCTCGTGCGCCGAGCGGAGAAGACTCGAACATCCGTCCTCCATCATGATACAGTGCGTCCCACGTGGCGAGAGGCCGAATGACAGGTTTGGGTCACCCAGCGATGAAATCGCTGAACGCTATGGAGGCAGGGCCAGGATAGGTACAACAACCTATCAGGAAACTCTCTGCTATAATTGTGCATATCGCGCCAGGAGATGCGTGCCTGAACAGCAACAACACGTTTCTCTGTGCGATGCGCAGCGGACGGAGAAATTCGCCGTTCTCTGGAGCTGAGGCATTGAGGATGAGTTTGAGAGATGTTTCTACTCTCTAGAAGTACAGAGGGCGAGGAAGCGAAGGAATGAATAAGTCGGAATTAGAGACGTTACTGGAAGAACTTGATGAAGCCCTGGTGAAAGCCTTCCCCGGGACATCACCGATGAGTGTGCTCGTGGTCGGAGGGGCGTGCTTACTCTTTCAGGGAGTCACCACTCGGCCCACGGAAGATGTGGACGTGATTATCTTTGAGATGATGGGGAGTGAGGAGAGCACCCTGATTTTCCATGCCCCGGTCGCCGACAAGATTCGCCGGATCATTAAAGGGATCGGAAAGCGCCACGGACTCAAGGGGCAACAGCAGCTCTTTTTGAATGATGACTGTGCGCCCTTTTTGCTTGAGCTGAGCGGAAACGAGTTGCCGCCTATGCGCTTGTTCAAAGCGTATCAAAAGTTGCACCTGTATGTCCCAAGCGACCTCAGCTACATCCTGGCATGCAAGCTCATTGCGGGCAGGGCAACAAAAGACTTTGCCGACATTGAAATCCTGTGCCAAAGGCTCGGTATCCGAAATCGGGTGCAGGCACAATCCGTGGTGGATCAGTACTTCCCCTCTCCAGTTGATCAAGCCATCCATCTGTTGTCTCAAACACTGGAAACGCTCTTCGGGGAATGATGAGCCTCCTGGTTCTCACCGGAAAGGCTGGTCAGGCAGCCCGCTCTGTGGTATGCTTGATAGCAGTCAGGAACAGCTATACTATTCGTGAGGATGCACTGATGACGCTTCGGTTGAAATTGCAAACATTGGCGATGGCCTACGACGAACTCGCTTCCGGCAAAGAAGACTTTCGCGTCGCGGTGGGCAATTTCATGAACGCCTTCTTCTTGTATGCCGTCGAGAGCCGTCAGCAGCTCATTGACGATCCTATCCAGATGCCGGAGAATCCCACTCTTGACCAGCGTGGTTGGGCAGCATTTTGCGCGGGCGCGGCAGAATACTTAGCCGCACGCTACGGCTTGCAGTGTCCAGCCTGGGCACACGATCCCGCTTACTGCATGCCAGAGCCGTGGTATACCATTCCCAACGCTAATTCGGCGATGCGCAAGCACTTTCAGAAAACGGCTCCCGAACCGTTCCGTCGCCGCAACGTGTTCTGCGACGATTATGTGTTCAGCAATGCCCACCCATCATCGCGCGAGCCGGGGAGCCTTGAAGATCTGCAGCGCAGGCGCATGGAGATCCTGGCCACCCTGCCACAAGCAGAGCGCGAGGCCTATCTCGCGGCGCATCACATGAAGATGTCAGGGAAGCCACGTATCCATATCGTCTCGTAAGGATGACTTGCTCGGATCACGAGCTGCCCACCAGTGGCTTTTCAAATCCATCATGGCCTCGCCATCGGTCAACAGAGAGACCATTCCAGAACAGGGGCAAACCGAACACTTGCTTATAGGCACTCATCAGCAAGACGCCGTGAACAGATGGTTATGAGGAGGAGGGCATTTCCAACCAAGCAGCCTGTTTGCCCCCGAAATGGAATGGTCTCCTACCTGACAATTTTCGACCTGTTTCGTGCTGCCACAATATTGACGCGCCACTCCTGCTGACTGGTTTCCCCGCTTGGGGAAGCTGGTTTCGTCGATGGCCACAACCGCATACGGATCTCCCAGATGAGCGAGGACATAATTGCGCAGTTGGTCACGGACGCCGTTCTCATCCCACACCGCATTAGTGAGGAGGCGTTGCATTCCATCGGGGCGGCGTTCTCCGGCCTGTTCGGCGAGTTGCCATCCATTTTTGCGTGCAACATCACTCAAGATGCCCTGGAGGTACAAAAGGCAACGATGGCGTGGTTCAGGGCGAGCAAAATAGGGAGCAATGCGTGCTTGGAGAGATCGTAACTCGGCTCCCCAATGGATCACGTCGTTGATGGTTGTCTTTGATCCTACAGGTGTGCTATGGTGCTTCTGCTTCACGGTTTTCTCCTTGCTTTTGTCACTTTCGAGGGTTCGTTTTACCCCTTCAGAATGTCACAGCAGTGAGAAGATGATCGTGAAGTTTTTTCTCTTTCAATGAACGCTATTGCTCAGCTTCAAAGTGCGGTTGTAGTGCAGAAACGTTACCAACTCTTCCCCGGACACGGCGAGCTGGTGGAGAGTTGCGAATACGGGCGAGCAGATCACAAGTCTCAGCGTTGATGGTATGTTGGCGGCAGTAGTGCTGGAACTGTGCTTGGTCCATAATAGTATTCATGGGTGCTGCATCCCTATCCCTATTGGAAATTTCTTGCTGTAAGTTTACCACATACTGGACAAAAAATATAGCTTTGACCCATATTCTGTCCACTCTGACGCATATCTGCGATCTGTAGTCCCATAATATTCCAGAAAAGGAGCTATTTTTCAGAGGAATGGACCACCGGACAAATTATCGTTCGAAAACTGGACCATTGTCACAGATATGCGTCAAAAAGAGGACTGGCCTTATTTTGCGGGGGTTATGAAGCAAGGATTAAAGCCAGTTGGTGGGCAGGATATATGTCACTGGAGAGGACAAAGCCGCTGTCAAATCACACACTCATTGAAAGAAAAAGAAGATTGACGACAAGAATTGAGGCAGAAATGGTTTTCCTTTTCCTTGACTCCTATCGATCCGGCCTCGCCTGGCCTTGTCTCAGGGCTTGCCACCGTAATCTGTCGTTTCTGCCTTCGTTCCTGTCGCATCACCCAAAAAGGGGGCCGAAACAAGACGGAAAAACGGTTCTCGAACAGCCTTCTGATGTCACGACAGGAAATGTGGCAAAATTTGCATTCCTTGCATCTTTTACATCATGATACGCGACGGCAATTGGTTCAGAAAGCGACGATAATCCTGACAAACAATACAGAGTTGCAGCCGTGAGCAACGAGCATGCCCCGGTCATTCCAGGAGACGAACCCAATACCAGGATGAATAAACGGCAGCCAAGTTATAACGGGTGGTCTGATTTTTGTGAAGCGGTAGGCTTGCGTCAGATGTTTTTTGAGGACTTGCTGGTACGGCACCCTGGTAGTGTTCGCATCACGCAGCAGCACGCCAACGCGATCACTAGTGCTACCGGCTACTATAAGCAGGCTCACCCGGAGGCACAGGCCCGTTTTGGATACTCAGACGAAGACGCGCACCTGGCTCGTCTTCTGTGGCTTGGTTGGTGGTTTGAATGGGCGTTGGAGAACTGCCAGCGCCCTGGCATCTATAACCGCTAGCAATGTATCGTCTTTTGTAGGGCAGCAACTAGCGCTGATGAGAGAGAGGACCAGATGTATGAGAGAGAAAGAGGTTTTAGAGGTCATCGACCAGATGTATGTTGACGAGGAGAGGCCCGCCGTCAATATCAGTGAAGTGAGGGAGAGGGCCAGCATGAGCGGGAGCGAGTTTGCCCAGGCAGTTCTCTCGCTCAGAGGTTCGGGTGACTTGGCGACCGACGAGACCGGGCTTATCACATCGGCAGAGTATAGCCATCTCTATAAGCCCAACGGATAGTGAAAAGAGCGTGCATGTTTTACGTGAAAAGTCTTGACATGCACGCTGCTTTTTGGTAGGATAAGTGAGGCAGAACTCTGATTCACTTATCCTATTACTCCCTATAACTATTCTCCTTTGGTTTTTTTCTTTTTCTAGAAGGGGTGCGAATAGCGAGGAAAGTCGGTGTTGTCATGGACTGGAAAGAACAGCTCTCAACGATAGTGGGAGAGGGCGAGATACAGCTTCTTGATGTCCGGTTCATTTGTATGAAACATCAAGGGAAGTGGTTTTTAAAGCGTTTTCGTACAACTGTTTTTCATGTGGAGCCTTCCATCCCAGAGCAGGTACAGTATCCTTCATATCTTTTTCTCAGGCAAAAAATGAGTTCGTCTGGTTTTCTCCAGCTTCTCAGCGATCTCACAACCCGTCTTTCGGCAGAGGAAGCAGCGAAGCTTTCCGAGGAAGAGAAGCTCAAGAAATTCAGTGTGAATACATGGGACATTTGGTGTGAGGTTGTCAATGTCAACTTTAATGATCATGCTCGTGGAAATACCCTGTGGGGATTAGTAGATCGTCCTTTGCCGACATGGAATTTTGGGGGGAATATCTGGCCTGATCTCACAGAAGGCCAGGAATCCCTCGTTGCGAAAGGGGCATCGTATTTTCCGACACCCCTTGATGGAGAAGCTTGGTATCTGTATGAAAAAGCTTTAGAGCCTCCCAATAATTATCTTCCACCTGTAGAAATCTCTCTTGAGGATGAGAGCGTTCTTTCGAGATATCGACATCAACGAAAAAGTCTCTACCGTTCGGTGTCAGTGTGAAGGGAAAATGTTGGCGAAAGCCACGCTTCGTCTGTATACAAATACCTCGCAGATTGAGGAGAGACCGGCTAGGTCGGAGGTTGTTTTTCACTTGCAGGGTGAACCAAAGATCATTTCGCTGGCCTTAACCTATAACGATATCTGGCTTGATAAGCGGGATACCAATTTAAACTACCTCCAGCTTGGGGTGCCGAAAGGTGTCAAAGTCACGGGACGGGGCTTGCGTTTAGGAAGCGGAGGGGCGAGTGATTCCACCCCGGCAATTGAAGCGATTGTTCGCTCCGATTCTTCAGATCTCGCCGCGACTGCTGGACCTCACCTGGTCCTTTCAGATCGTTTTTATAACAACGTGCTGGACCAATCGAAACGAAGTTTCACATGGGCAATTGTAGGGTTCGTGGGTGTGTTCATCTTTGTCGCTGTGGCAGTCCTCCTCTTAATTTTCCGGGAGCCGGGGAATGCAACCAACCTTGCTGCTATTATTACCGCACTGGGAGCAGCGGTATCAGGTTTCTTGACGGGATATCTGTTGAATCTCCATAAGAGTGCTTCAGATCAAGCAACAGCGTCTCAAGTGAACCTTGACAGGATACAACGCTTTTTTATTGCGATTACTGTCAGCGCACATTTATTAAAGGAAGAGAGCAAGGATGAGACGCGTGTAGCGCTTCTCAAAAAGTTAAACGACTTGTAGGCAAAAAGGAAATGCTTTTTTCCTTGAGACAGACCATCACAAACCTCTCACGTATTGCTTGAGAAATGCCTATTTTTGTATCTGGCGTTTCTCTTCTTTTTGCTTTTCTGCCGTCAAATGAGAGAAAGTACCCCTTGCAAAAATGATGTGTAGCTGCTACACTAAGCTTGTAACTAATGCACGTTAGTTACAACGAATGAACTGTTTTTCTACACAGCTGTTGCCAGAACGCTAAGGTGAAGAAGGTGGAAGACTATAGCTTCGTTGTATGTTGTGTCTCTACGCGTTGAGGAAGAGCAGATGGACCAAGTCGCATTGAATGAAGAGCAACGTCTTTATTTGCAATTTATCTTGGATTACTTTCGCGAATATACCCGGTGGCCGATGCATCGCCAGCTGGATCAGTTCTTTCTTCACAATCATCCTGATACGGACATCGAGGTCGTCTGGAAAAGCTTGCCTGCTGGTCTTACTAGTCATCTGGACATCAACCTCCTTGATAATCAAGCCATACTTACCATTCCTGGAATGTATGCACTGGAACCCAATGCTCCCGAATTTACGCTCTTCTTAAAAATTATCCAACTGTGTGTAGATACCTATTTGAGATCCGAGAATCACGAGCTAGGCAGTGAAGATATTCTACGACATCACCCCACCTGGGATGAATCCGATGTCTATCGAGCAGGCTGGCTCCTGCTTGGTGAACCCAATATCTGGCAATCATTCGCTGGCCCTGATCAATCTGGTCAGTGGCGTTGTACCGTTGCGCGAGGAATACGGCGATTTCGTGGCATTACAACGATAGAAGATTACCTGGAGAAGCGAAACCCACCTCGTTCTCAACCTCAAGCTCCTCCTTCGTTTTCTCCAGGTGATGCTGATGTCTCCACAGATATGAGTGTCCAACCCCAACGAGTGGTGCTTCACCCGGATATTCACGCGAGGTGCTGGATCCTCTATACACAAGGTGACTACGATAATGCTATTCTGAATGCGACAAAGGCGATTGAGGTGGCAGTTCGGAAGAAGGCTCAATTAGCCGATGAGGTTGTTGGTACTGATGTCGTTAATCTCGCATTTAGTCTGAAGAATCCTCTGCTCCAGTATAGCCAAGTCAAAGCCGAGCAAGAGGGTATGATGTCACTGTTGCGCGGCATTATTCAGGTCTATAAAAATCCTCAAAGCCATCGTTTCGTCGGCATACAAGATGCTTCTGAATGCCTGGGTATTTTGCTGATGTGTAGTAGTCTTCTCTCTCTGATTGATCGACTATAGGAGATGCGAAAGCTTTGACGAGGAAGGAAAGAAGCGACATGGATGATAGCAGTATTGTTGAGAGCACAAACCCATCAGTCACGTTTCATGACGTTCCTCGATGTCAGGATGGTAGCCCTATCGAGGAACTTCTCCTGCAATTTGTGAAAGACAAGGCCGCACGGTCCCAAAGTTGGAAGACGGCAAAGGCCTATTTTGACACGGTAACCTCGTTTCGGTCCTATCTTCAAGGGCAAGGCTACGACCTCATTATGTACACGAGAGATGAAGAGGGCTGGACAGATTATACCTTTATCCGCAGCAAGATCGCCGATTGTGCCAGCGACTTTGCTATCCGGTCGAAGAAGCCAGGGAAGACCCTAGTAGCCGAGTCTACCCGTGATCAGCGGCTTGCTATTCTCTCCAGTTTTTACCAGTATGCCGATACCAGGCGCAAAGTTCCCTTTTCTAACCCGATCACGATGATAGAGCGTTCCCCCATTGAAGCTTACGCCGGAGCCGTCGCCTTGTCAGAGGACCATGTACAAGCCGTCCTTGCTAAGATCGACCGATCAACGCTTATCGGCCAGCGAAACTATACCCTTCTGCTTGTGCTCTTCAATACCGGCGGGCGTGTTGGGCAGGTGCAGCTCCTCACACGAGGAGCCTTGTATGTTTCCCCTTCCAGAGTGGTAACAATAGTCTTTCGCCACACGAAGGGGAATAAAGCCAGCGAGCAGCAGCTAGACCCCCGTGTATCTGCCTGTTTGCTCGATTATATCGAGACCTTGTATGGCAGACCAATAGAGCAGATAGAAGCAAGCGCCCCCTTGTGGACAATCTTAAACGACATTCCTAGCCCGGTCAAAGCCAATGGTGCAGTGCTCTACCAGAAGGGCAGCCCATTAGGGTATGGGGCTATTCGCTACTTGTGCCAGCAGCTTTTGGGGACTGGCAAGGTTCATACGACCAGGCACACCTTTAGCCTTGCCATGCTGGAAACTGGAGCGACGAATGATGAACTTCAGGAGCAGCTAAACCATAGCGACCCGAAAACGACGCAACGCTACGCACGCCACTTTAAGCGGCAGAAAAATAAGCACGCAGCGGCCATTGCTTCACGGTTCGGGCTATAAGCGGGGAGCAAGCAAGAGATGTAGGGATCACGACATGTTTCCCCCGCAGAATCCCCGCTAAGCAGAGGGAAATTCGTGCAACAGGTGTGAGACAAGCATCATCCTATGGAGATTCTCTCGGGAAGCCGGTAGTGATCACTTACCTGAAGAGCAAACTGCTTGCTTCTAGCTCGTTGGCGACTCAAACACTGCATCAAAGGCAGCTCCTCTAGAGAAATACCGCTAAAGTCTAGCATTTTCCTCGCCACTTAGCGGGGATTCTGCGGGGGAAACATGTCGTGACCCCATTTCCCCTTTCCTTGCGTGTCCGGCAAGCGCTCAGGGAGCGGGTGCCTTACTTACTCATGCTGGCACTCTCATGTGTTATACTATGTAGCACGTGTTGGCTCGATGGATGCGATGTGTTCTCCGCGTAGGGGGCTGCTCACCTGATAACACCGCAGTTTGAGAGCGTTGTACGCAAACAATGAACCAGAGAGCGTGTCGGCATCTGCGATGCTCTTCCCATCGTTGGAGTTCAATCTATCTGCACACTGTTCTAGGAGGAACATCATGAAGCCTGATCCCAAGTTCCATGGGCGCTACGTTGAAGGTGCCGGGGGGACACAGCTCTTCGTCGAAGAAATCGGCGATCCAAGCAGACCCAGCATTGTCTGGATTCACGGCTATTGTCAATGCCGCCTCTCCTGGGATCGCCAGTTTGAGAGCGGCCTGGTCTCACAGTTCCACATGGTACGCCTGGACCTGCGCGGTCATGGACTCTCCGACAGGCTGACCGATCCCGCCGCTTTCCAGGAAGGCCAAACCTGGGCCGACGATATCCACGCCGTCATCACCGCGCTGGACTTACACCGGCCGGTGTTGGCCGGGTGGTCGTACGGCGGCTTCATCATCTGCGACTACGTCCGTCACTACGGCCAGGATCATCTCGGCGGCATTATCTTCGTGGCTGCCGCGACCGAGATTGGACGCGACGAGGCCAACCAGTTGCTCGGCGGGGATTTTCTCTCGCTCGTGCCAGGCTTCTTCTCGCATGACTATGCGGAAGGTGCCGTCGCGCTCGAACGCTTCATGGGCATGGCGACCTACGAGGAGCTTGACTCGCATACGCTCTATTTCTTCCTGGGCTTCAACGCCAGTACCCTGCCTGCTTCCCGCCAGGGCATGTTCACACGCCAGCTGGAGAACGCCGCTGTCATGGAATCGTTCACCGTGCCTCTGCTGATCACGCAGGGGAAAGAAGATCGGATCGTGTTGCCCGCCGCCGCCGATTTCATCTCCAGCCACGTCGCCCATGCGAAACGCATCGATTACGATCGCTGTGGCCACGCCCCCTTCGCCGAGGTGGCCGATCAATTCAACCGCGATGTCGCAGCGTTTATGGGGACAATTCAGGGGTAACAGCAAGTGGGAGTGCAGGAAACAGCGTTTCCTGCACTTTCCTTAAAGGAGGCCATTCAAAATTGGGCGCTGGCCTTCAATGATGTGTGGCGACAACTATTCCACTGAGTCGTCGCCATACAATAAGTGTTGCAAAAACACCGGTGAGTAACGCCCATCCTGGCTTGTTCTGAATACCGAAACTGAGACACTTATTGTATGACGACTCCTAAGTGTTTACGGATGTATTGGAAAGAGGATTCTCAGCGGGACAGCAAAATTGCCTGCTGGCCAGCACCTGATATTGAATGGCCTCCACATACTGAGCTTAACTGGCGTGGCGGAATGTGTAGCCCTGGCCAGCGTCTCGCAGTGAGAAGCAGAGGCGTTTTCTGGTTTCTTCCCTGCTGAAGGAGAGAATGGAGATAGACAAGGAAGAAGCCGAGCGCTTGGTCAGAGCCATCCGAAAGGTGCCGGTCGATTGGAT
>WNFB01001912.1_pt1 | contig 17978 bp, 14 predicted proteins | sample 5400501 | NCBI WGS metagenome assembly WNFB01 (sample SAMN13153341, study PRJNA577476) | soil metagenome | isolation source: 200 cm saprolite under Douglas fir tree site 2 hole 1 | place: USA:California | collected 2015-04-18 | reverse complement strand
ACAATTTGTGCAACCCCGGCACAACCCCCCGGTTTTCAATGTCTGCCAGCCGGCTGATATGGATGATGAAGTCGGGACGCCCCCGGCGCTCGGCCAACTCATAGCTGGCGCGCTCGACATCTCGATAGGTGAGTCCGAGTCGTTCGCGGGCCTGACGCAGACGGAGACCGGGCAGCATCGATTCCTCGGGGACTGACTAGATCGTCGCAAGCAGAGTACAACAGACTTGCCACACTGTTAAGTTTTCGGAACAAAAGATTGGCGCAATGCCTTAGCCTGTTGAAAAGTGCCACGGCCTTGCCTCGCGCGGCTTCCCCCGCGCCATAGTCCGGTGCCGTAGGCGCGCGCAGACGCTAGCCCTTTTAATGTCCGCGGCGGAGGTGAATTCAGAGAGTTGACCGGCGAGGTCGTAGGCGAGATCGACGGCATGGCGTTTTTTCTGGCGAAACTGGGCGTGGCGGAAACAGAGATGAGATTCCGCGTTCCGGACGGGAAGGCGGCAGCAGAGACCTGAGATGGTACGGTGTCGGCAGAGCGATAGTTCGTTGAGGGAATTGGAGTTATCGGTTTTCTCGAGCATATTGATTCTTTGGAAGGGGGCCGTTGGAGGCCACCTCCGTAGTGACCGCAAGGAGTTTGTAAGTGGCAGAAAGGAAAAGGGATGCAGGTGCCGTGGCGTGAAGCAGACGGGAAAAGGGGGTGTAAAAAGCAGGAAGTCAAGGAGATAGATGAGGTAAAGGAGCCAAAGGAGTCGAGCAGAGCAAAGCGAACAGGCCGGGGCGACGTGAACCCCGAAAGGCTTCCCGACAAGATCGGGGAGGGCAGGGCAAGTGGGGTCGATCATTCACAATCTAGTATAAACTGTAATATTACCTTGTAAAATAATTCCTTTCTAGGTTAATAAATTGGAATATATTTTATGGTGCTTTCGAATGAAAATGGTGACTTAAGACGCGAGAAGCCGGGAGTTCGAGGCTCGGCGGCTGAGAGAGCGGTCGAAGGTGACGAGGGTGAGCTGCGAGGCCGAGGCAAAGGCGCAGAGATAGGAATCGGCCCAGTCTTTTGTGGCGGGACGGCGGAGGCGGGTCAAGCTGCGGAAGAAACGTTCGAGGCCGCTCGGTTCGTCCAGACAGGCGACACGGTCGTCTTGCAGCCACCGATCATAGGTCTGCCAGGCCCGCGGCTGATTCATGACTTCGTCACCCATGACCGCCTCGGCAGTGAGGAGGCGGAGAAAACCCAGTTGGGTGAAGCGGCAGAAAAAGAGACGGGAGTCCGCAGGGAGCACGGAAAACCACGCCGCGCTGCGCGAATGATGGACGTGTCCCTGGTAGGTGAGGGCGATCCAGACGTTGATATCAGGGAAAAGAAATGATGTCGTAGATTCTGGCATTGTCGAGCCGGACGGTTCCCGGCCGTTTGGAGGCGACGAGCGGGAGCTTGATGCGCTTGCGCGAGGAGGTGGTGCGCTTTTCGCGAAGGACTTGCTCGACGCCACGTAGGATCAATTTCTTGGCGGAACTGCCTTCGTTCCCGGCGCGCGCTTTAAGACGCTGGTAGAGCGAAGCCGGGATGTCGATGGTGGTGCGCATAAAAAGAGTCTACCATATTTATGGCTAGAGAGGAACGGGGGAGATCGAGTTGAGTTTAGGGGGAAATCCCCGCCCTTCGACTGTGTTGAACGATGGGGCACTCGCCTCACCGGCTCCGATCTTGCTCCTGTGTGAGCACGATACATCGGGCGCAGTCGTCCGGCGGCACCAATGGGATTCTGCTATTCTGAAAACGATATGACTGCTCAGATGAATCGCGCTTTTTTTGGGCTGCGCGCTCTATTCTTGAGCCTCGCCCTGTTCCTTGGGGGTATCGCCGTCCCCGCACAGGAAGCGGAGGTCGCTCCGCCTTCCGCGGATCCCAGGCCCGCGACGGATGCCGATTTCATTGCTGCCGTTGACGAAGTCCTTGCCCAGATGAGCCAAATCACCGGCCTGAAATTGGTCACGCCGCTGAAGAAATCCCTGCGCTCGCGCGAAGAAATCCGCGCCTACGTCATCAAGCAGATGAACGAAGAAAAGAATCCCGCCGAACGCTACGCCGACCAGCGCGGCGCCGAAGCCTTTGGACTGCTTCCCAAAGGTTTCGATCTCGATTCCTTCATGGTGAACGTCCTCACGGAACAGGTCGAAGGACTTTACGATCCGAAGACTCGTGAATTTTATATTGCGGACTGGAGTCCGCTCGATCAGCAACGCATGGTGATGGCCCATGAATTGACGCATGCGCTGGAGGACCAGCATTTCCAGATCGAGGCGTGGGTAAAAGCAGCACGGCCCAATGAGGATGCCGAGCTGGCGCGCGACGCCGTGCTGGAAGGCAGCGCCATGGCCGCGATGGTCGACTATCTGATGCTCGGGACAGGGCGCTCCCTGAAGGATCTGCCGGACTTCGACCCTGGCATGTTGATCGGCGATCTGGGCAGCACCCCGACGCTGCAAAAAGCTCCGCCGTTCCTCAAGGACGCGTTGATCTTCCCTTACATCAGCGGTCTGAACTTCTCGGCAGCGTTTATGAGAAATACCGGCTGGAGCGCCCTTTCTGGCGTGTTCGAGAAGCCGCCGGTTTCCACGCAGCAGATTCTCCATCCGGCCCTGTACCGGTCCGGCAAGACGCCCGTAAGTGTTGCTCTTCCGCCGCTCGAAAAATTGCTCGGCGACAAATGGTCAAAGCTCGATGAAAACGTGATGGGTGAATTCGGCTGGAAGGAAGTATTGAAACAATTCCTCGATAACGACCGGGCAAAGGCTTTGGCCGCAGCCTGGGGCGGCGACCGCTACGCCGTCTTCGAACACAATCAAACGAAGAAGCTCATCCTGGCGACCCGCCTGCACCTGGATAGTGAAGAACATGCGGCGCGCTTCTTCGGACAATATTCGGAAGCGCTCGAGAAGAAATACTCGGAACGCTCGAAATTGCTGCGCCGCCCGAACTTTTTTTCTTTTGATACTCCGGATGGCGGCGTGTTCCTGGATTGCTTGGGCGACGAGTGTGTGACCATGGAAGGCACCACACGGAAAATTTTCGACGGTTTTACCAAAGCGCTTAACTGGCCTTTGGCTCCGCAACCGCAGGAAAAACTTGGATCCGTTCCCGCAAGGACCACAATGATCTCTGCACCTGGAGAAATCATTCTCGCGGTAACGGGTGTATGTCTAAGTTCTCAACTTCCTGGAGAGCCAGACGTTCTTACTCTGCACGCTGAACGGCAAGAAGCGTCAAATCGTCCGTTTGCTTCAAACCCTCCCTAAAGCTCAGCAGGTCCTCGAGACATTCAGAGATCAGCCCAGCAGGCTCTATCCCTGTGTGCCGTGCCGCCAGCGTGTGGATTCGTTGGAGACCATACTCTGCACCTGCGCGATTCCGCGCCTCCGTCAAACCGTCGGTATATAGGAACAGAGTGTCACCGTGAGCCAGTGTGAGCCGATGGACAGGGAAGCGGGTGTTACCGAACATCCCCAGAGGCACTCCCGTGGAGTCTTTTGGGGTTGCTCCGTCACCATGGAGGTGAAGCACGGGAAGGTGGCCCGCACTGACAAACTCCACCGAACCATCGCGGGCAGCTCGTCCTACGACGAGAGTCGCGAATTGTCCCGCGAGAGTGCTCTCGCAGAAAATGCGGTTGGCGTCTTCCACCATGCGATCGAGCGGGAGACCGGCTTCGGCGAGGCTGCGAAATGTTGCATGGAGGTGGCTCATGAGCATCGAAGCGGCAACACCCTTGCCAGAAACATCCCCCAGCATAAAGAGCAGGCCACCGTCTGTTTCGAAAAGATCGCAGTAATCGCCGCTCACCATGCCGGCGGGTTGATAGTGGTAGCGCACGTCCCAGCCATCCGGTGTCAGGCCGGGTTTCGGCAAGAGAGCGCGCTGGATGCGTGCGGCCAGGGAAAGATCACTCTCCAAGGCGCGCTGTTCGGCGCTCGTAAGATGGTCCAGACAGAACCGCACCAACGGATCGGCCAGCAGGCGCTCCGCTTCAATGGTGTCGTGGCACATCTCGCAGAGCCCGAATGTTCCTTGATCGATACGGCTCAGCGCGGTGTCCACAGCCGTCAACAATTGAGAAAGAGAAGCATCGGCGGCGGGCGAATGCAAAGCTTCGTGAAGGCGATCGCGGCGTTGTTCCAGTTCGGTGCGCAAATATCTTTGTTCGGCAGTGATCATACTACCTCCTGCCATAGGTTGCTGTTTTGCGGCTGAGCTTTCCATCCGATTTCCTCCTTTGAATTGAGGAACACGGGAATTGGCTTAACCGCGACGGTATCGGCTCTAGGCTTGCGATTCGCCGCTGGAGCGAGAAAGCGCAAGCGGTCTTGCCAAGCCGTCGCTGATTTTCATTCGATGCTGTAAACGTGCAAGACGGTGCAGGAATTTTTGCTCCAGATCGGCACATCGCGCGGCGAAATAGGGATAGCGCGAGCCTTGCTCAGCAGCGGCGCGCTGCCGCCAGAGTCTTGCAAGGCCGAGCTGCGCGAACTCCATGGCTTGGCGCAAGTCCTTGACGTAACGCTCGAAGTAGATGGCCAACTGCTCGCAAGCTTGAACGCTGCTCTCGGGATCGGCAACGATTTCCAGCCAGATCTCTGCGGCGCGCGCGTGTTCGCCGCGGCGCTTGGCCAGCAGCGCAAGCTCGCGGCGCGCCTTCGGACGGAATTCCGCCGGCAGCCCCATCGCCAGGGCTTGCGCACACGCGGAGTGCGCACGATCGTCCTCTCCCCGGCGCTGGAGAAATCGCGATAGTCCAAAGAGGTCGAGGCTTTCGATTTCATTGGCGGCGCCGGGCGGCTCGGAAAGCAGCTCGTTGATCTTGCAGAAAAGCGCGGCGAGCCCGCGTAGATCCAACTGATTGTGGCGAACGACGCCGGCGAGCGGCTCGGCGGGCCCGCCGCGCAAATAATCAAAGTAAAACTGCGGGATTAGCGCCGAAGCCACATCGTTCTCGCGATGCCAGCCGAGGCGCGGCGCATCGAGGACGTGGCGTTCGAGTTCCACGAGCCGCACGGAACCGAGGCGGAGCTTCCATAGCGCGCGCGCGGGATGCAGCAAATCAAGATGCGCGGCCAGCTTCGGCACGGCGATGGAACGCGTCATCGTGAAACGATTTTCGAGCAGCGGCCAATCGAACGATTTCCCATTGAAGGTAACGAGCACGGGCCGCTCGGCGACACGCTGAGAAAATTCCTGCAACAGCGAATGTTCCTCGGCAAAGTCGCGCATAAAGAACTGCTCGACCTGCAACCCGCCCGCATCCCACCACGCCAGACCAATCAGAAAGGCGTACGTGCCGGTGCCTCCGGCGAGGCCGGTGGTTTCCGTATCGAGGAAAAGCCATTTTTCCGGATCTTCGAGCGCGGCGCGGGTTTTGCGGGAGAGTGATTCTTCGCGCGTGCGCGAAAGCAGTTCGAGTGTTGTGGATGATGGATCAGCGAATTCCGGGGTGGAGAACCAGTTTCGAACGGCAAGGTGCTCGCCGAAATGATTTTTGGCGACGCCCGCGCCGAGGAGCCGGCCGAGGGCATCTTCTTCGCCGGGCGTTCGAATCGCGGCGGGGCGCGCTGGCATTGCCCGGGCGGGCCGGAGCGCGGCGAGTCTTGAGAATTTGTCGGCAGCGGCGGACATCTAGGCACACAACCTGTCGAGGATGGCGAGGGCGGCTTCTTTGGCGCGCGGGGCGAGGTCGCCGGCGGGGCCGACGCAGGAGGGGCAGCCTTGTTCGCAGGGGCACGCGGCGATGAGTTCGCGCGTTTTTTGTACGAGGAGAGCGTGCGTTCGAAAGAGGGGTTCAGAAAAGCCGATGCCGCCGGGGTAGGCGTCGAAAAGGTACAGGTTTGGTTCGAAGAATTCTTTGGCGTTGGCAGAGATGACGTCTCCGAGGCGCGTGGGAGTGAAATTGTCGATCGTGCCAAGATGGGCGGCAGCGGGCGGGGCAAGCCCCGTCCCTACAAGGGAGCCGTCGAAGTCCGGTGAGGGCCCTTCGGCCGCTTTCAGCGGCCTCAGGGTAAAAGGGCGCTCGCCGATGGCGGTGCCGAGATCGCGGCGATCACACATGAGGAGAAGGGTGGCGATGGATTCGAGCGCGTGCAGCAGACCGAACATGCCGCTTTGGCGCTCGCTCACGGTGAAGGGAAGCGATTCTAGCAGCGGGCGTTCGAGGGTGATCCAGTAGGAGGTCGTGTGCATTTCGTTCTCGGGGAGTTCGAGTTTGCCGGCGCCGATATTTTCGTTGGTGAAGAATTTGATTTTCTTGAAGCCGACGACTTGAGAGCGGACGAGGACGTCGCCGTGGGAGTGAGAGGAGGTAAAGGACGTTAACGAGGTAGAGGAGGTGAAGGAGGGAGCCGAAGATAATTCGGAGCCCCGTAGGGTGGCGACGATTTCGAGGACGCGGACCTGGGTGTAGCGGACGGCGTCGGTGTAGTAGTCGACGTCGACGCGCTTGACGTAGGCCTTGCGTTCCTTGAAGTCGAGATGTTCGACGTGGTGCTGCTGTCCGCCGTGAATATAGATGGCTTTTTCGTGGAGAAACACCAGAGCGCTGGGGAAACCCACTTCGCCGATGACGGTGGGCGCGCCGGTGACGTCGATGATCACGAAATTGTCGCTGGTCACGGAGCGCAGGCTGATGGTGTCGGCGGGATATGCCTCCTGCGTCCAGTGATAATTCTCTCCAGCTAAATGCAGATAACCAGCCTCGGCGAGCCGCGCGCAGAGATCGGAGAGATCGACATCGCCGAATTTGTCGCTCGGAGCGATGGGCAATTCGAACGCGGCGCATTTCAGATGATTGATGAGGATTTCGAGATTGTCGGGCTGGATGAAGGCGTGCTCGGGAGTGTTGCCGAAGAAATAGTCCGGGTGGCGGACGATGAATTGATCGAGAGGCGCCGAAGATGCTACCAGGACGGCGCAAGAGCTTCCACTGCGGCGGCCCGCGCGGCCGGCGCGCTGCCAGGTGCCGGCGATAGTGCCGGGATATCCGGCCATGACCACGGTGTCGAGGGAGCCGACATCGATGCCGAGCTCGAGAGCGCTCGTCGAAACCACGCCGCGGATTTTTCCATCGCGGAGGCCGCGTTCGATTTCGCGGCGTTCGTTTGGCAGGTAGCCACCGCGATAGCCGCGAATGGTTTCCGGCTTTCCCGGGAGCTGCGGATTCGCTTGCTGCAAATAGGTGAGAAGAATTTCCGTGTGCAGGCGCGAATTGGCAAAGACCATGGTTTGCAAATCGCGTTTCAGGAATTCCTGGGCCACGCGCGAGGATTCGTTGATATAGCTGCGGCGGATGCCGAGCGCACGATTCACGACAGGCGGATTGTAGAAAACGAAAGTCTTTTCCGAGGCGGGAGCGCCGTTCGAATTGAGGACTTCGACTTCGGATTCGAGAAGGCGTGAAGCGAGGTCCCCGGGGTTGGCGATGGTCGCCGAGCAGCAGATGAATTGGAGATCGCGGCCGTAAAAGCGGGCGATGCGGCGCAGCCGGCGCAAGACGTTGCACAAGTGGCTGCCGAAGACGCCGCGGTAGGTGTGCAGCTCGTCGAGAACGATGTAGCGGAGGTTTTCGAACAGGCGCGTCCAGCGTGTGTGGTGCGGGAGGATGCCGGTGTGCAGCATGTCCGGATTGGTCAGGACGATGTGGCCCTTTTCGCGAATGGACCTTCGGGCGTCGGCCGGGGTGTCGCCGTCGTAGGTGAAAACGCCGAAGCGATTTTTGAGACGCTGATTGAGGTCGTGGAGTTCGGCGAGCTGGTCTTGCGCGAGGGCTTTGGTGGGGAAGAGATAGAGGGCGCGGGAGTCTGAATTTTCGAGGACCGTGTTCAAAACCGGCAGGTTGTAGCAGAGCGTTTTTCCGGAGGCGGTTGGCGTAACGATGACGACATTTTTTCCCGCGTGGACAGCTTCCGCCGCGTCCGCTTGATGGGTGTAGAGGCGGCGAATGCCTTTGGCGGCGTAGGCGGATGCGAGCTCAGGATGCACCCAGGCAGGAAACTCCGCCCATTGGGCTTCGCGCGCGGGAAAATAGCGAATCGCGGTGAGCATTTCGCCGTTGTAGTCGCGGGCGGCAAAGACGTCCAGGACTTCGTGGACGCGGGCGATTGCGGTCGGTAGAGCGGCCCTGCGAACGGCTAGCGATTCCGGCATGAAAGACCCTTTCCGTCTATTCGCCTTTTGTTCGCTAACGGTAGCACGGAGCGTTTTGCCACGCAAGACGGAAAATTCACAGATGCTACACAGAGGACGCAGAGAGCACAGAGTGCACAGACGTCCCAAGGGAAGGAGGGGCGGTTTCCTATTCGGCGGCTTTGGCGGCGAGCGTTTCAATGACAGCGATATTGGGAAGCAGCTCGGGTGGGAGATCGTGCCGCGCCTGGAGATAGGCTGGCGCATTGTAAGAGATCCAGACTTTGCCGGCGGCATCCTCGGCGACGAGGATTTTGAGCGGGAGGTCGAGTGCGGCGCTGGGTGAAGCAAGCATGAGGGGTGTGCCCGCCTTGGGATTGCCGAAGATGAGCAGCTTGGTGTTTGGCATTTTCAGGCCGGCACTAGCGGCTTCGCCGCTGTGGTCGACAATGTCGAAGAGCTTGACGCCTTTGGTTTGCAGGATGGATTGCAGGCGCTTGATGGTCTCGTCGACGGAATGATTGCTGGGAGTGCGAAGAATGCCGTTTTCTGGAATCGCTGTCATGGAAATCTCCTGAGATTTCGAAGAATTATTCGGTGCGATGGGGCGCACGGAAATCAGATAAACGGCCATGGCCACGCCAAGGATGGCGAGGGCCAGAGCAGCCGTGATGGCTAAGGCCGAGGGGCGCGAGAGAACGGCTTCGGACTGCTGAAGTTGCTGCAGAAGTCGCCGGTAACGGACAAGCGAGAGCAGACAGACCAGCACGCCAAGAAATATCAGCGCGGTACCGAACCAGAGGGAAAGGCCAAACGACTCGGACGGAAGATTCGGCTGATTGAGGTTGAATTCCCGCAGAAAAATTCCAAAGCGGGCGAGGACGAAGCCGAGGCCCATGAGCGCGAGGCCGGTGCGAATCCAGGCCAGAAAGGTTCGCTCGACGGCGAGAAAGTCGCGGGGAGTGGCTCTGGAGTCGTGGGGCATGGCGAAGGCTTTGAATAGAGACTTAGCGAAGCCGCAAAATCAATATAGCACCGATGATGAAAAGGAGCGCGGAGGCGGTGAAGGCGGTCTGGACGTTGAAGGCGCTCCAGAGGAAGCCGACGAGGAGGCTCGACAGGAAATCGCCTACCGCATTGACGGCCGCGAGGGTGCCGAAGGCCATGCCGTGCTGGTCTTTTGGGACCAGTTCGGCGGCGAGGGAGTCCTCGAGAGGTTCTTCGGTGCCGATGTAGAGGCCCGCGAGGATGAAAATGACGACAAGAAGCGGGAGGGCGTGCGTGCCGGTGCAGAGAAGGATGGCGGTGACACCAGCGAGGCTGTAGCCGGCCGCGAGTACAACCTTGCGATGCGGAAGATGGTCGCTGAGCCAGCCGCTGGCGTAAGCGGAACCGGCGTAGAAGACGTTGTGGAGTGTATAAAGGCCGACGGCGAGGCTGGCGGCGCGGGCCAGGCCGTGAGCCGGAGTGAGCGTTCGCGTGGCGTAGAGAATCAGCAGGGAATGAGAGAAATCGCCGGCGCCGAAAATGCCTACACCCACCAGCAGGCGGCGGAATGATGGCGGCAGCGCTTTAAGCCCGAGCAGAAAAGAGCGCTGGGACTTCGGCGTGGCGGGGCGTTCGCGCACGAGCAGCCAGAAAGATGCGACGGCGACGAGTCCCGGCAGCAACGTCCAGAGAAAAACTTTGTGGTAGGAATGGCCGGTGGCTTCGAGCAGCCAGAGCGCGGTGAGAGGGCCCACGATCGCGCCTACAGTGTCCATCAAGCGTTCGAAACCGAAGGCGCGGCCGTAGGCGTGCGGCGGCACATCCGCGGCGAGGAGGGCCTTCTTTGCGGGTGAGCGGACACCGCGGCCCAGCCAGGCGGCGACGCGGGCGAAGAGCACATGGTAGGCATGCGTCGCGAAGGCGAACGAGGCCGTCGCTAGGGCGGTGAAGGCGTAGCCAAAGACGGCTAGGGGCTTGCGACGCTTCAATCGATCGGTGAAGTGGCCGGAGGCCAGCTTTGTGAAGCTGGAGAGCCCGTCGGCGATGCCTTCGATGGCGCCAAGCCAGAAGGGACCAGCGCCGATGGCGGCGAGGAAGGCGGGGAGCACGGCCGTGGCGGTTTCGTGGCTCCAGTCGCTGAAGAGGCTGGTGAGGCCGACGCCGAGGACGGTACGGTTGAGCCAGGAAGTGGGTTGAGAGGTTTCGGGCATGGCAGACGAGTCTACAGCGAACAGCCGCTGGTTCTGAAACTAAGGTAGTTCCGGCTCCTGGAATTGAGCTGGCAGCGGCGGGCGAACCGGGGACGACATCCAGAGTTGCAGTTCTCCCATATCCCGTGAAACCGTGCGAGCAGCGGCCAGCAGCACGGCTGCCAAGACCACACTGCACAAGGGAATCACATACATGGCGCGGTGCAGGCCGAGAGCGCGAAAGTGCTCGTTCAGGCTGCTCGCGCCGGCTTCGGCCATGGCGACGCGCGCAAAATAATCGCTGAGCTTGCCAGTCAGAACAGGGCCAAAGCTCCCGCCGAGCAAGTACATGGCAAAGAAGTAGAGAGCCATAGCGGTGCCGCGAAGGCTGGGCGGAACGATGTCCTGGATAGTGGCATAGACGCAGGAATAGTAGAGATTGCACAGCAGGCAGCCCGTCCCCATCAATGCTCCGAAGAGGATCACCTGACCTTGGGGCAGGTTCAGGGCCAAGTAGATGAATGGTGCGGCCATGAACAAGCAAGCTGAGGAAAGCAAGAGGCGACCACTGGAGCGGACTGCGGCAATGCGATCGGCAGCCCAGCCCCCCAGCAAAAGCCCGGGAATGCCGACGGCGCTGAAAGTGATGGCGGCAAGCGTATTGGCTTGTTTCAGATCGAGAGAGTGATAGCGGCTGAGATACGCGGGCAAGAAGGTCTGGATCGCGTACATGTTGAAAAGAAAAAGGGCGCCGGTGATGATGATCCAACGAATGGTGGGAATTTTCAGAACCGACCAGTAAGGCGAGCCCTGGTGCGGCCGCCCCGCCAGCGGCGAGCTTTCGGCGGCTCCGCGCGGCACGTCGAACAGGCGCCTAGCGAGCACAGCGAGGAGCAAGCCGGGAAGGCAGGCGATGTAGAATGCCATTCTCCATCCGTACCCGGCGGCGACATAGCCACTCACAAAAAAGCCGAGGAAACCGCCGAGCGGTAGCCCGAGCATGAAGAGTGAAAGGGCACGGGCGCGGCGCGCGGCGGGATAGAGGTCGCCGATAAGAGAGTTCGAGGCCGGAGCGCAAGTTGCCTCTCCCACACCGACACCCAGGCGCGCGACAAACAGCGAGCCATAACTCCATGCGATTCCAGAAGCGGCCGTGAGCAGGCTCCAAGCCGCAACTCCCAGGCTGAGCAACTGCGGGCGCTTCCAACGATCGGACAATCGTCCGAAGGGCACGCCAACCATTGCGTAGAGGAGGGTGAAGGCGGTAGCCAGCCATCCGATCTGTGAGTCCGTCAAGGCCCATTGCTTGCGAATGGGTTCGGCGACAGCCCCGAAGATTTGGCGATCGTAAAAATTGAGAAGGTTGATGGCGAACAAAATGGCCAGCGTGTAGCGGGCCTGATCCCTGGATTGATTCACACCACCTCGCAGGAGAGTTTACAGTTGACAGTCTACAGTTCAAACCAAGGGAAAAGCCAAGAAAGCGGAGCCGCTCCAAATTTATTTCTTGGCGGGGCGGTAGAGAATGACGCGGACCTTTTCGAGAGTGATGAGGCCGCCGTCCACCATTTCGTCGAGGCGGGGTAGAATTTTTTCGATGCGCTCGGCGGACTCGATGACTTCGAGGATGATGGGCAGGTCCTGCGAAAGGCGAAGAAGTTTGTCCGTGTGGTAGACGCTGGAGCCGCCGTAGCCGCCGACGCCGCGCAGCACGGTTGCGCCGGAGAAGCCGTCCTTGCGCAGCTTCTCCACGATGGCTTCGTGGAGTGATTTGCCGTGCCATTTGTCCGATTCGCCGATGTGGATGCGCATCAGAGTGCGTTCGCCTTCGAATTTTTCGTGCATCATGTAGACTCCGTGATTCGTGACTCGTGACTTGTGATTCGTGACCCGTGATCCGTTATTCCTAGCGTTGAGATACTTCGCCCATCCTTATCGGATGGGCTCAGGATGACACGCCGTGAAAGGCCTTGAACGAGTATTCAGAACTTGTTGGCCAGGTGAATTCCGGTGACCGACAAGAGCAGACCGGCGAGCACGCTTGTTCCTGCATAGGCCGTGGCGCGTGCCCACTCTCCGTCTTCCAGCATCTTGGCGGTTTCCCAGCCGAAGCTGGAGAAGGTTGTGTAACCGCCGAAGAAGCCGACCGCGATGGCGACACGCCAATCGGGCGAAATCACCATACGATTGAGCGTGAACTGGCCGATCAAACCGAGGAGGAAGCAGCCGGACAAATTGATCAGCAGGGTGCCGTATGGAAATGTGCTTGCCGTGCGGATTTGCACGACACCCTGGAGACCGTAACGTGCTAGCGTGCCGGCGGCACCAAAAATGGCAATCAACGTGAGACGCAATGTCGCTCCAATCCGCGGCTCGTCACGGCGAGCGCGCAACCGGCCCGCGGTTTGCCAAACAAAAAACTCCTGGAGCCGCCAGGCTGCCAGGAGTCATCAGCCCCAGTGAAGAGCACCGGGGCGGTTAGGGCGAACTCCATCGCCATTCGAATGTCAGGTCAGTTTAGCATTTTCCCGCATTGCTGGCTGGCCAATTCAATGGGGCTTGCTGGAGAAGCTTCCAGAAGCGGCCGCCACGGCTCTCGCGCTACAGTTACAACTGAAAGCGGAAGCGAAATTGGAGAAAAAGTTCGCGGGGGTTGAGGTAATGGGTGCCGCCGAAGGTAAAGCTATTGTCGAGCAGGACGCGGCGATTGGCGACGTTCAGTGCTTGAACGTTGACAGAGAACTTCTCACCGAAACTCTTTCCCAGCGAAAGGTCAAAGGTCGTGTGCGGTTGGAGATGATCGCCGTGGAGCTGGGGATTGCCGTTGGTGAAGCCAGAGGCGTAGTAGACATCAGTCGAAACGAAGGAACGCAATGGGAGATCGTACCGCGCGCCAAGGTGCAGAGTGTGGCGTTGGTCGTGATCGAGGAAACCGAAGCCCGGCGGTGGAGCGCCGCACGGTGAGACGAGGCCGCCCGAGATGCAGCCGAAGCTGAGGGCGAGCTGATTCGAATACGTTAAGTAAACCTGGGCGCGATTGCGGATGCGGGGAGAACGGAGGGTGAGCTCCCAGCCGTTGATGCGCGCCCCCTGAATGGTTACGGGGAAAAACAGATCGGAGTTGTTGAAATTATTGTGATCGAAGAAATTCCCGGCGCGAGTCAGGAAATTGCCGGCGTCGAGCGTCCAGCCGTGGACAGGTATGGTGACGCCAAACTGGTGCTCTTCATCGCGTTCCCCATGGAGCCGAATGAAGCTCAGATTCTGATTGCTGGCGGCTTCGAGGAGCGGACCGGAAACCGTCAGCAAAGGCGGCGGCTGGTAGAAATGTCCGTAAAACGCGCGGAAAACCAAATTGAGTTTGGGAATCCGCAGGGAAGCGCCGAGGCGCGGGCTGGTGGCATTCTCTACCGCGCCGCCGGAAAAATGCGTCTGGCGAAGGCCGGCATTCAGGGTGAACCAAGATGTCGCTTTGAATTGTTCCTCGGCGTAGACGGCTGTGAGCGATCCCTCGGGACGATGCCTGTCGGGCGGGTCGATGCTCTGGCACAGCGCGGGGGGATGGCAGATCAAACCAAAAAGTTGATCGTCCTGTTGAGAGAAGCCATAGAGGCCAACGCGAAGGTTGCTGCGGTCCTTGACCCAGGAAAGCGTGGCCTGACCTCCTTCGTACTTCGAGCTGCGGTCTTCGGTTGCAGAACTGGGGAAGTCCTGCAAGGAGCTTTGATAGCGCGCGGTGTTGGCGTGGTAGAAAGGCGAGATCGTGAGCATGAGTCCGGGACTGAACGTGCGGGCCCAGGAAAAAGTAACAAAGGAATCGTTTTCGCGGTTGGCGTCGCGGAGAAGCTGGCCTTGGGTGGCAGCATCATTTGGGTCGAAGGGGACTTGATAGAAATCGCGCCGCGACTGTGCAACCAGGCGCAACTGGTTGTGGGAATCGGCGTTATAGATCAACGAAGTGAAGCCGCCGAAGCCGTTGGCCCCATCGTGGATAACCGCGGAGGTGGGAGTCTGCAATCCGAGACTGGTGCGATTGCCGCTGAGGCTGGCGTAATAGGCGAAGCGATTGGTGTGGCCGCCAAAATTGAGTTGATCATCGGTTTGATAAAAGTTTCCGGCGGAGAGGACTAGCTCGGCTTCGTTGTTGCGTTCGAATCCGGTGCGCGGCGCGACGTTGAAAATGCCGTAGGTGCGGTCGCCGTAGTCGGCGGAGTAGCTGCCGCGCTGCGTCTCCAGAGTATCAATGTCCTTGGGATCGATCTGCGGGCCGAGGTTGCTGGCGATGTTGGTGTTGGGGATAGAAACGCCGTCGATGAGCCAGCTCACCTGATGGCCACCGCGAACGTGCAGTTGGTCATGCGTGAAATAAGCGCCGGGCACGTAGTCAGTAATCATCGCGAGGCTGTTGGTCCGCGCGGCACCAGGGGTTTCCTGAATTTGCAGGCGGTCGACGAGGCTCGTGGGTGTTACGGTCTCCGTCTGCGCTGCGTCGGCGGAGACGACTACGGTTTGGTTCTGCGTGGGAAGGCGTAGCTCAAAATGCAAAATCGGTGCGGTACCGGAGAGCACGGCCAGGCCCTGCGGGTCTGCCACGAAATTCGCATCCGAGATCGCGACCGTGTATTCGCCGAGGGGGACGGCATCAAAGTGAAATTGTCCTGCGTCGTCCGTGGGCGTATTCAGGGTGAACTCCGATGCTTTCGCTTTCAATACAACTTGGATGCCCGAAACCGGGCGATGCTGGGGATCGTGGACAATGCCGCGCACCGTGCCAAAGACCGTGGCAAGGCTCGCGCCAGCGAGTGGCAAAACGAAAATAATGAACATCAAAACTCTGCGCATGAGAACTCTTTCTCCTAAGAAGGATGAATCGCGCGGCATCCCAGCCGCAACTTGGGTTGATCGGCGAACGTTACGGAAGATGGCGGCGCGTCAGGCGGCCGCGGAAATGAAACGAGGGGGAGGGGAGAGAGGTTCGATGGAACGCGGAAAATTCAGAGGTTTTGCCAATTCAATCGGCGACGTGATCGCTACCCACGGGGTGGCTGCTACGGTTGGAGGCAGCACGAATGCCAACGAATAAACTAGGGAGCGGTCAGAATCATGACAGCAGGACATCGCACAGGCCATCATTCCGGACATGTTATGCCCGCAATCCATGTGATTCGCAGGTGCGGCGGGAGGCTTCTGGTGATGATGCCCGGGAATCGGGCATTGACCGGACATGCAGCAGGCGGATTGATACGACGCCCATGCGGCTCCCGCAAGCGGCGCGTAGAGCAAGGCAACCACGAACAAACAGATGCCTGCGGAAATGGAACGCCAGTGCTGTTGCTCGCGGCGGGTCATGGAGGTCCCGATATCCATTCCATCATACGCTTAACGGATTTTCCATGCACCCACTGGTTCGATGCCAATCGCATTTCCGTCCTTCGGCCAATGAGGAAGGCGCGATCCTTCGAATCTTGACTTGGCGCCCGGCTGGTCGCAGACTCGATTCATGGCGCACAGTTATATTCGATTTGATTTTGGCACGGACGAAGAGAAGGCGCAGCAGGCTCGCCACAAGCTGGATGGCTGGAGGCAGGCCTTCCGTCTGGATAAGAGGCTGCAGTACAAGTTGGACCGTCCCGAGAACGCGCCTGCCGAGACTGCTTCCAAGCCCGAACCCGCTGCAAGTGCGGCGCTACCGGAGAAATCCAAGGGAAAAGCCGCCGAAAAGTCCAAGGGGAAGACAGCTTCCGCTAAATCCAGCGCGGCGGTTGCGGAAAAACCGGCGGCGGCCGCCAACGGCAAAGTGGGCTTGCTCGTCAGGCTCTATTTTTCTTCGCACGAAAAGTTGTCCGAACAGCGCTGGCTGGACCGTATCCCGTCCGAGGAGCCATTCAAGAGCGCTTCGCCGAAAGTCGTCCATCGTAGCGATCCAGAATTCGAATCGACGGACCGGCAATTCGAAGCTCTGGAGTGAACTAAGCGAGGCACGAGTTCTCTGGAATCGGGCTTTGAAGCCAAATTGGCTGCAAAGGTTCGACCATGGGATTTGGCCAGAAGCACCGATTTGGACTGAGTGCCGTGGAAATCCGGTATAATTGAATTCCGCAGAGGCACAACTCCGAATTCCAACTCGAGGGCAGAACGAATGGCGTTACAAACGCGCGTCAAACTGACAAAGCTTGACGCCCCCAAGGCTCACGGCCTCGATCCCGATACCCTCATTCGTTTTTACCGTACGATGTTCCTCTCGCGCCGGCTCGACGACCGCGAGATTCAACTGAAACGCCAGAACAAAATCTACTTCCAGATCTCCAGCGCCGGGCACGAAGCGGTTTGCGCCGCCATGGGGCTGTTCCTGCGCCCCGGAGTCGACTGGATTTATCCTTATTACCGGGACCGCGCGCTCTGCCTGATGCTCGGCGTAACTCCCCTGGAGACGCTTCTTGCCGCGGTGGGTGCGAAAGACGACCCCAGCTCGGGCGGCCGCCAGATGCCGTCGCATTGGGGCCAGCCCAACTTGAACATCGTCAGCAAGTCCTCCTGCACGGGCACGCAATTTTTGCAGGCCGTGGGCGCAGCCGAAGCCACGCTTTATTACGAAGGACGGCCCAAAGCGCTGGCGCAAGCGAAGAAAGCGCCTCTCGGGGAACACGTGAATCACGAGCGCGACGAAATCGTTTACGTTTCGGGCGGAGACGGAGCGACCAGCGAGGGCGAGTTCTGGGAATCCTTAAACGTCGCCTGCGCCAAGAAACTTCCGCTGCTCTACCTGGTGGAAGACAACGGCTATGCCATCTCCGTGCCGGTTGAAGTGCAGACGGCCGGCGGAAGCATCTCCAAACTGGTGCGCGGGTTTCCCGGGCTGCACGTGGCGGAATGCGATGGGACCGACCCCATCGAAAGTTATTCCGTCTGCAAAGATGCAGTGCAGTATTGCCGCGAGCGCCGCGGCCCCGCGCTGATCCATGCGCACGTCACGCGGCCCTATTCGCATTCGCTTTCCGATGACGAAAAACTGTATAAGTCCCCCGAGGAACGCGAAGAAGAGGCGCGCCGCGATCCGATTTCAAAGTTTGCGCTTTTTCTGGTGCGGGAGGGCGTCCTCGATCAGAAGCAGATCGAAAGCCTGGAAGCGGAAGTCGACAATGAAGTTCGCGAGGCCGCCGACCAGGCGCTGGCCGCGGAGGAGCCGTCCATTGATTCGATTCGAATGAACGTGTATTCGCCGGACGTGGATCCGACGTCCGCCGCGTTCCAAGCGGAACCCCAGTTGCACGGCGCGCCGAAGACCATGGTTGAAATGGTGGCGCTGACCCTCGCCGACGAGATGGCCCGCGACGAGCGCATCAGCGTTTTCGGCGAAGACGTCGCCGACGCCAGCCGCGAAGACCACCTCAAGCACGTCAAGGGGAAAGGCGGCGTCTTCAAGGCCACCGCGGGATTGCAGCGCAAGTATGGGAGCGACCGGGTTTTCAATACCCCGCTTGCGGAAGCCAGCATCGTCGGGCGCGCCCTGGGGATGGCCACGCGCGGATTGAAGCCCGTCGCGGAAATCCAGTTCTTTGACTACATCTGGCCGGCCATGATGCAGATTCGCGATGAGCTGTGCGTGATGCGCTGGCGTTCGAATGG